>Ga0116143_10003812_pt1 | contig 14901 bp, 16 predicted proteins | sample AD_UKC034_MetaG_FD_89745 | JGI IMG/M metagenome (GOLD analysis project Ga0116143, IMG submission 89745) | Active sludge microbial communities of municipal wastewater-treating anaerobic digesters from USA - AD_UKC034_MetaG | ecosystem: Engineered > Bioreactor > Anaerobic > Digestate | place: USA...
AAAGATTTTGTTTTCATTCTGGGCTACTGTTCCAATAGTCTCTGCGGCCGCAGTTTTGACCGTGATTGTTTTGGCAGTAGCAGCGGTATTTACAATGACAAACGCGTGATTCCCGGCAGCTCCCGCTGGAAGAGTCACGATTCTATCCGAACCATTGGGATTAAGATATAAGATCGCCTTATGTGAATCTGTCAGCGTCAAATCACCGCTCATAGTCAAAGTATAAGCATAACCACCACGAAATAGATTTAGTAACAGCTCGTTTTCAATCGCTGTTATTTCATCGTATGCGGTATTTACATCAGCGGCTTTTGCCTGATCAAGCCCATCTACCAAAGCAGTCCATGATTTAGTGGAAGCAGGAAAACTTGTCATAACTTACCTCACAAAGCCATAAGTCTAAGAACGCCAATATTAATATGGTTTGCAGTTGCATTTCCGACGCCCAAATAATTGGAATAGACAGCAGAGATGTAATCAGCAGCCGCAGCCTGAATAATCATGAATGTTGAAACTACTCGTACTTTTAAGTCATTGCTTGTGACATATTCCATCAAAGCATCATTCTTCAGCTCGTCTGCACTGTTTTTATGATAGATAATAATTTCAGCGGATCCGGTTGCGGCCGAAGCCACGCCAAATCTAGCACACGCCAAAACTAGATAATACCCACCAAGTCCGGTTGGAAAAACGATCTTCTTCGGAGTCAAAGAAATATCGATGAACCCATGAGAATCGAATTTCTCACTATCGAAGGTGATATCTGCCGATCCACCTGACCCAACAAAACCCGTTGAGGCATCCTGCCCAAAGGCAGCAACAAGCCCTCCCCATTCCGGCGCATTACCAGCCGCGTTGACCCTCATAATATCTCCAATATGAGAGCCCACCGCAAGCCTGGCTAGTGCTGTTGCACTTGAAGCATAAGCAAGATCACCAGCCGTGGTGAACGGCCACAATGCCGCAAGGTTATCTCTCAAATAGGTATTATGGTTGGCTGCCGACCAACTATCACCAGTAACGACCGTTGGAACTGCTGAGTATGCCATTACTTCTTACTCCTTTCCCATGAGCGGGGTTTCCCGGCTGGGATCGCGTTGAACTGCTGCTCAATAACGTCACCGGCTCCTAATTTCACTTTCCGGCTCATAACTTCTTTCTCAATCTTGTCTCTGTCTTCGGGAAAAATTACCTGCCGCGCACGGCCAGAAGTGGCAGAATTTCCACAGGACAAGCAGAAGAAAATCGGCTCATCAGGATCAACGTATTCCGCACCGCCACACTCGCAATCGGCAATCCAGCGGCCAAAATCAATCCGCGCATAAACAGGATTACCAGCCAACCGGTCATTCACATATTTCCGGTTGAACCGAACCGCCAGCTTTTCAATTCGTTCCTCTACTGAGCGACAATCTTCTCGATTTGCCAAGTCTTTTGCAGTAATGACTTTGTCCATTTCACCTCACGCTAAATAACTTGTAACGCCGATTTCAGTCGGAAACACCCAGTAAACGCTTGCCACATCCACAACAGGTTCAAGCGCGACCGTTGTAACCACTGTCTGAGGAGTGTTTCCGCTTTCATGCTTGATTGACCCAATCCGGAAAGCACTATCAATTCCCAGAGCAACGATTGAAAGATTTATCCTGTCGAAAAGGTCAGCGGTGTACTGCACATCCGGCCTGCTCTCAAACTGGATGATGGGATATTTTCTTGCACTGGAAAGCAATCCCTTGATGGTTTCAGCCAGAGTAATGCCGAGGTTCGTATTTTGCAGCCACTTACTTTCAAGCCGGAACGTGCGGTTCCCGTACAACGCCGCGCTTGTCGAGTCAACGGAATTGATCCTTACCGGATCCGGAGCGGTAAGAGCGTCACCACGAATTTTTAGAAGGTTGATATAGCCGGTGCTTGCCGAATTGTTTTTGATGACAAACTTCACGGCTTCACCGAAGATCGTCACGGTCACCGTGAAAGAAGCCGTTAAATCTGTTCCGCCCCCCCCCGATACTGAGTTCATCAGATAATCCGTGGTTGCGACTGGGTCAATAACATTCGTTGCCGGGCAAGAATTATTGTTATAAGAAAAACTACCCCAAATCTCTATCGTTGCTCCCGCTGCAACACTGGGGATATCCCGCAGGGTCCACAGCGTGGAAGTAGCCTGCAGCACAAGCGGATTGACAATCACATCGATGTTATTTCGGACCACATCCCACGGCTGCCGGACCTCAATGTCTTTCAGGATCATATCCTGGGTGATGCTCAGTACAGGGGATACCGCTTTCGATCTCGTGTAGTATTTTGCCTTGCCGTCAGCAGCAACGAAGAAAGTCCCGAAAGAAGCGTCACATAATTCCTGAATAGCTGCATCCGCTTTTTGGGAGTTCACCCACCAATAAGCAATAACATCCAGCAGGCTGTCAATGGAATAATCTGTAAATGATATTGAATCGAGAACTGCTTCAATTGCATCAGATATTTTGATATTGGTATTCAGCGCAATGGTAGTTTCCAGTGCTTTGAGCTTGCTCATTGCGTCAATGGCTGTGATCTGAACGGTTTTATCTTTGGCAAACGGCCGGATGTCTTCGATATCACCGGTAAAGATGGTGTGATTTGTGAGCGTGGATGAGTCCTGAACGATCAACTGGATTCTTTTACCCGGTAGAATGTTTGGGTATAACGGACTGGAAGTGTTGAAGGGATCATATCTGCCCGATGTGTTATCGAGTGTCAGCGTGATCTTCCCTGGGTTCACCGGCTCCAAACCGTCACCATTCGCGTTCAAGTAGAAATCACGCCCACGTTCGCAGGACCAGTTAAGCAAATAGGCCGATTCGTTGCCATCGTCGTAAAGCCCGTCACCGTCCCAATCAACCAGGATGCCGTAAGCGACAGCGGGAAAAACGCCATAGGACGCGCCCCAAAGCGTTCCGTCTCCCCACAAAAATGAACCGTAATTTGCCATTATGCTGTCCTCATGGCGCGCCTAATCATGGGTATCAGGATATTTTCAACTTCGGCCTGCGATGCCAGGCTGATGGTGGGTGAGTACACAACCGTCACTGCTCCGCCATGATTGGCACTGTCCATTACCTGGATTGGATTTTCAGTTCCTGGAATGTTGATCCCGGCTGAGAAATCTTTCAGCTCGTTCTTCACCAGCCCGCCCATCGCATCACTGATACCTCGTATACCAAGTTCAAGAGGCGTCGGAGATCCAGGTGTAAGCCACGATGGAAGCCGTAAACCCATTAATTTTGACGTCAGGTCTCCAACCCAATCAATCACTCCGCGAATCGCGCCGACAATTCCATCAAAACCAGCTATCCATCTATCTACGACCGATTCAATGGCATTAACCAGGAGCTGATGCATAATTGCTGCTATCATGGTGATGGTATTCCAGGCATCATCTCCGAATTTGATGATCACAAATATCAATGCTCCGATTGCGGCGATAAGAGCCGCAACCGGAAGGCTGATCGCGGCCAGCGCACCTCCAACAGCAGGCAGCACGCTACTGGACAATGTACCAAACAGCGTTATCGCACCACCTACGATTGAGAGGAGCGGTCCAAGCGCGGCTATCACTGCCAGTACCGCCAGCCCGGCTTCCTTCAACTCTGGTGATGTTTCCCGCAGCATGCGCACAAACTCAATGAGTACCGGAATCAATTCTATGAGCAGGGGAATGAGCTCTCTTCCCAAATCCTCGGACAGTTCTCCGAGCTGATTTTTCATGATCTCCATCTGCCCGGCCGTTGTCTGGCCAGCCGCTTCTGCCAGACCGCCGAACTGCGTTTCGAGCTCACCCAGGATGATCTTCTGCGCGGCGGCGACGTTCCCGACCTCGACAAAGTCCTTGATCTGCTGCTCCTGCGTCTCCGAGAGCTGGATGCCGACCCGGCGCAGAGCACTTACGCCCAAAACCGGATCGTTGAGCGCCTTCCCGAGCTGCATACTGGCCTGCTCGACGCTGCCAAACTTTTCCGCCATGTTCAGCATGGCGACGGTCGCATCCGGGAAGACCTCTTTGCCAATATTCGTAAAGGTCAGCAGCATGGATTGCCCGCCGACGATTGCTTCGTCGCCGAACTTGGTCACCTGCTGGAGCGCATCGGCCTGAGCCATCAGCGCCTCTGCGGTCATCCCGGAGACGCCTTTTGTTGACTCCAACACAGCGTTGAGTTCGGCCAGCTCGTTCTCGGACTCCATCGCGGCATTGATCATCGACCCAAACCCGGCCACGATCGGTACGGTCAGTCCGACCGTCATCGCGCCGCCAACCTTCGTCATCGTCTTACCCATCTTTTGCAGATTGGCAGACGATGACGATATTGCTTTGGCGGTTTCGTCTATACCCTTAATGACAATTTCAACTGTGTTTGCCACGTGTCATTTTCTCCTGCGCTTTTATCCGCTGTTCTCGATCATATAACCAGCGTTCCCACCACAATTCACTAATCCCGTTCTCAATCTCCTGCGCCCGCAATGGGTCGTATTCTGCAGCTTCAAGCAGCAATACCCAAACCGGAGGTGAGCCGCGCCCGGCGTTGTAGTAAGTGATTATGGCGCGGCGCTCGTCGGGGGGACTGCGTTACCGCTGCCTCCCTTAACCACTTCAATCAATTTCAAGAACTGATCTTCGGACATTTCCCATAGCGCTTCAATAGCTGCCTGACCCTGGGGTTCGGTTACATACGCCGCGAGAAACTGCACCAGTTCGTCAAGTACCTCCGGTGTGGCTTCTCCATTTGCCAGGGCGTTTCCAAACCGCATAGCCGTTCTCATGCGCTTCAAATACCCTGGCTGATCTTTTGATGGGGCTTGAAATTCAATTTTCATAGTTATTACCCTGGCATCGTGTCAACTTCGTTGACGACAATAAATTCTGCGAACTTCGCAGCAGTGGCATTGTAACGCGCCCTGAAGGTGCCGGTCACTACATCATCCCCATCAATCTCGTCCAGCGCGTCAAACTTCTCCCACTTACCTGCCAAGTTGATGATGAAGGTCTTGACGTCATAGGTCGCGCCAGCATCGGTGGTGGTCATCCCGGATCCTTCAAACTTCAACTGAAGCAGTCTTGCGGTTCCTGCCCGCCATGCTGCTTTCTCCGCCTGTGCCGTGCCATCATGCTCAAACGTCAGCTCAAGCACGATTTCCGGTTGAACCTGCTTGATGAAGCTGAAATCGCTCCTGCCATCGGCGGTGTAAATACCCTGCCAGCCTGTGGTCACGTTGAGGCTCATTGAAAGCAGTGTACCGGTCTTTTGCGTCAATCCGAATGATTCATTAGCCGCGTTAATGTACAGCTTGCCTTTGCTGAACAGGATTTCTTCCACGGTCGGCACAGTGACGGTTTCAAACCCGTTGCCGTCAGTGCTGACATCGCGGGTCATAAACGTGGCTCCGGCCATCAGGCCTTCACCCGCGGATCCCGTAATGGTGAAATCTGATACATAGCCAAAATGCGCCTGTTCAACTTCGGCATTATCGCCAAACTTGAAGGAATAGGTTTGCAGGTCAGTGGATGATTTAGCATCGGTCGATACCAGCGGGAATGTCCATGTCCGAATCACGCCGCTGCTCGCGTCTGTTGTTGGTGTGGCGGCATAGATCGCAGCGTCAAAAATATGTGGAAGTTGCTCAAACGTGGCTTCAACCTCGTCAAGCGTCAACTTCCCGCCAGTTTTGGGGGTGTAAACGCGGTCGACGCCGCCGAATATGCCGATATCTTCTTCAGGGAAAACGGTTTCCCGAACGTCCTCCAGCACGCCGGTTCCACGCCAGGGGGTAAAGTCAGTCGATGCGATACCCTGGGTATCCTCGCGGTGGAGTTGTATTTGTCGTAAAGCTTTAACTCCGTAGGTCATAGTCATGCTCCTTGTCTAACAAAGTTGGTTCTGCAACGACCTGCTTTGGTTTGCGGTAAACTTCGAAATAAATTCCAGACCCAAGCAGTCGTTCCTTACCAAATTTCTTTACCTAACTGTCGGTCAGGTCTCTGGCCGGAACACCAGGAAGAAAACCATCTCCGCAATATTTCAATATTTCAACCTCCTAATACGTGCGCCCAGCGCCGTTTGTATTCGTTCATCATCTGCGCCTTATAGCGCACCAGAAGATCGTTCATCTGCTTCACGCCGCCCCTGACGTAATGCAGGGCGGTTATGTCCAGGTGCTTGCCATCAAACCCGCGGTCATAGATCAGGCTCATGATCATGGACCGGTCAGCGATCGTCATATAGCGCTTTTCTTCTGGGATCCAGATCGTGCAGTCGTAGCGGCTGCCAGCGTCCCATGCATCGCGCCGGTACATATAGCCGAATGAGGACGCGAACTTTGTTTTGAACAACTCCGGGGCGAACTCTTCGGCAATCTTCAGGGTTGTCTTTGTCTTGTTGTGAAATACAGTATTGCCGTAAACGAAACCATGTACAGGATTCCTATCCAGGTAGTTCGCCATCATAGCCAGCGATTCAGGCTCATACCATGACCGGCACGACAGCAGGATGAAGTATTTCCCGGTCGCCATTCCAGCCGCCAGGTTGGAATTTCCAGCGCCGCCAGTGTTCTTCTGTGAGAAGGCAACCTTGATATTCTCGTTTTTATCCGCAAGGTTGCGAAGCAATTTCGGTGTTTTATCAGTGGAAGCGTCATCCCCGATGCACAATTCCACGCTGCAGGCCTGGTATTCAAGAACCGAAGAGATCGCCCGCTCAACCCATCCATCCGGGTATTTCGTGATATTGTAAACCGGCATGATCACAGAAACGTCAGGCATAGCGTTTCGCCTCTTCCCGAATATCATCATCCATGACGTTGCCGATATGGCGGGTATATCGCTTTAGTGTGGTCAGCCGCAAATACCCGGCAGCGTCCACCGCGTTATCAAACGGCTTCTCATCGCTCATAGCCTCGATGTCCCAGCTCACGATTGGCGCGAGCACACCGGCATAACCGATAAACTGGAAATGATGCGCGGTTCCAATGGCAACCTTCCCGCCCCAGCGAATGATCGGATCATAGTCTTTGGCGGTGTAGTTGACATGAAAAGCATAGTCTTTACCGATGCTTTTGCAGAAATCCATTTCGTACTCCGCCGGGATCTTCTTCAGGTATTCCAGCTTCGCGTTTTCCTTTGCCCATGCTAGGGTGTTCTTGTTGCCCCAGCGAGCCTGGGTACGAATTGGGCAGCCGCTTACCTGGCCAACGTTGGGAAAGTGCTTCAATAGATCGATTTGCGCGGTCAGCCAGTCGGGATAGTAAAAAACGTCATCATCTGCCACACCAACAATTGTATCGGGCGGCAACATGCGCACGATCCCGGCTCGGGCGGATGCCTTGCCAATGTTCTCGGATAACACGACATAATCCGGCTTGTATTCACCCAGCAGCCAGCTCCGAAACGCGACACAGGATCCGTTGTCCCAAACCATCACCTTGCATTCCATACCCGCGTTCTTGCGCATGGTTTCAAGCGACAACTGGACAACTTCAAACCGCTGTTTGTGATAGCCGGTCAGTACAGGCAAATGCACAATCGCGCTCACCACGGCGGGCGCGTAAATTTGCACTTTTTCATTCCGGTTCGGGTTCTGCCCTACGCGCACTGTAACGCCTCCATCATCACTGCCTCGCTCTTACTCCCACCAGCGGCGCGAATCAGCTCCGTAAGTTTGTCCAGGTGGATCTTGTTCTCGTTAGCCGCGCCCAGAAAGATACCTAGTTTCAGCGATTCTGTGATGTATGTGTTCATCGTCCTGGTGAATTCGTTCATCTGGACCCGGCGCCTGTCCCGGCTCTTCGCATTCACAGCCTTGTCAAATAAAGTTCCCAGCTGCACGGCGAAGGCGTTGACGATCTGCATTTCCTTTTCTTTTTCTTTCACCAATGACTGTATTGCCTGCTCGAATTCCTGGCGCACAAAGATAAAATCTCCGCCAGATGCCTGTTTCATGATATCGGCTTTCCTGATATAACGTTGGTTTTCCTGCCGTGCGCCATCGACAAGCCCGAACTGATATGCCAGATTTACCTGGGCGCGTACTGCCTGTATCACGTCATCCGGTTTCTCTCCGGTTTCCGTGAAGTGGGCAGTGATGCGGTTTGTTTCTGCCTTATGAGCCTCATAAACACCTTGCGCCTGCCGGCACATTTCCTCAAGCTGCTCGACCCGCTTGGTAAAATGCTCATATTCCAGCTTAACATCGCCTTCATAGCCGTAAAGCGGGGCGATCAAAAACTGCTTGCTGTGCAGGTCAACTTCAATACCTTTGCCGACAGCCACGCCAATCCAGAACGCGATCCCGTCACGCTGAAAGCGGTATTCGGTGTCGGTTTCCATCTCGACGCCATAAATCTCAATGCGTTTGTAGCCTCGCTCGATTGCCAGCGCCAGCGCGTAAGCCGGGGAGGATGTGTAATATTGTTGCCCTCCGTTGAAGTTCATCAACTCATTTTTCCGCACATCCTCAATCGGGTAGCGTTCAGCCTTTGGTATTTCCAGATAAGCCTCCTGCATGTAAATAGTTGGCGTTTCTCCGCCAGTCAACCAGTCATAATGCCCGGCATGGTTACGGTTGGCGGGGTTGCGCCAGATGACAGGATTGTGCATCTGAAACACGGCATCCGCCCGCTTGCACCATTCCTTCTGTGCGGCTTCGTTAAATACCCAAATGTCGCAGTCCTCGCGGCTGAAATCAAACTCGTCACGAGTTCCAGGGTGGCTGCCTAAAATAATCACGGTATCTTTCAAATGGATGTCTCCATGAATTTCAACTGGATCTGAAATTGAACCATTGACGTTACCAGCGACCCCCACTCGGCAGGAACAACCCGGAAACTCACCGGGAAGTTGATCGTCTCAACCGTTCCGCCCAGCGTCGGATCTCCTGCCAGCCGCTTCAAATACTCCGGGATGATGGCGTTCAGCTGCATATAAGCGCCCTTCAGCGTCACGCGCGAGAAGTGAATATCTACGTTGACGGTGAACAGCAGTCTTGCAGTGGTAGCGTTATCGGCCTGCCCGGTTCCTTCAGCGATGTAAGCCACAGCCAGCGGAAGGATCGAAGCATCTTCCGGCGGGTAGTCCGGGGCAGCCCTGATGGTCGTGCTTGTACACGCCAGCGCGTGTGCTTGAAGTTTTTCTATCGCGTCGTCAATTACACTCATGTTATGTTTCCAATCTGGTAACGCCGGAGCAGTTCCTTGATATCCGGGTCCAACTGCTGCAGGTACATCATTTGGCCAACTTCAGGGTTCGCGCTCGCGTCCTGATAGCCCTGCTTCGCTCTCATGAACCAGCGCATCGTCTGTATCTTGCAGGCCTGCGCGATGTCGGCTGGCGGTGTCGCTGAATATCCAAAGATTCCAACTACCTTGACGCTCTTGCGATAGCGCGGCCACTTTGCCTTGTTTCCGTTCCAATCAATAACAAGCCGCTGAATTGGCTGCGCCAGTTGGATATAGTCATAAGGCCAGATATAGAAGTCCGTGTCCTGCGCCCATGTGATGTAATCGCTTGCTCCGGTTCCACCACTCTCGGCCACAAAAACGCTTGTCAGGCTGACCATTTCATCAATCGGCTGTTCTACATCACCTGAACCATCAAAATACCGGGTCTGGTCGTCTGTGGATGGATAAAAGAAATCTGGCCAGCGACCAACTTCGGCATCAATCAGCCTGGAAGCAGCCGTGATCATGGTTCCAATGACGGCATCATAACTGGCATCAGTTGACGCAAACATCGGGCTGTCGGGCATGTCGGCTTTGACGTCGGTCGTGGTTGTGTAATCGGCCATAGTCTCTCCATTCTGGCGGGGGCAGTATCACCACCCCCGCCCATCGGGCCCAGGTTACGAGCTGGAAACGTTGACGTTCTGTGGATACCGCGGTTCAAGGACCGCGATTGCGCCCACGATACAACTTGCCATTTCGGCATTCGTGGTGATGAAGCAGCGCACATAACGCCCGGTATTGCTGACAGCTTTACCGACGACCGATCCATCCACATCCACAATCAATAACTTGTTGTCATCAGCGGCAGTGATCGCAACTCCATCAGTGGTTCCGGCGGTGATTGCGCCCATTGTGTCAGTAGCGACCGCTGAAGATAAGCGGTATTTGAAATTGATAGTCTCTTCGCTTGAATCGCTCGTGGTTCCGATGTCACAGGCCTCAACGGTGACGGTTGCGGTATCGGTTGAATCGCTGGTTAATGCTCCGAACTGAATCAGGAAAGTGGCATGATGATACATGTTCATGTCAACGAATTCAGTTCCAACATCGGTTGCTACAATGTCGGCGGGCGCCAGAACGGGTACAACATGCAATCCTTCTGCAAATCGAATGTCTCTCATCTCACTGCCTCCTTAAGTTGTGGCTTTGAGTGCTACGAACGGGCTGATGCTGTCGCTCGTGCTATATGCGGTTACAGCCGATGCCCACATGGGTTCGCCATCAACCCGATAAACAAACCGGAAGGTTGTCTCGTCGGTCAGGAATTGCACGTGAATGGAGCTTGCTGACTGAACGCCGCCTTTGGTGATCAGCGCGTACTGAGATGGACTGATCAACAGGATATCACCGAGCGATCCGAGGCCAGGATTGTACTCAGTCTCAATCACCGGTCGCCCAAACAGCGAACCGTACATAGACCCGCTGAATCCGCCCGGGGGCAGGAATACGGGCTGGTTGGCCAGGTTGAGGTTATAGAGCTGCTGAGTCGCGTTGGCGTTGATCAGCCAGACGTAATCATTGACGCCCGGGTACCGTGCCGCCCACATGCGGGTCACATCGTAGGAGTCAATCTCGCTTGCGTCGGTTCGGGTCGCGCTCACCAGCGCGGGCGACTGCAAAATACCCAACGGCTTGCCAACACCGTTACCGTTAATCAAAGCTTGCTCAACTTTGAACCGCAGTTCATTCGGGACGTTGTTATTGATCCAGCTTGCCAACGCCCCGGCATCCTCAAGAAGTTCATCGGTCGCATAGCACGCGGCAGCGACTTTCTTGAGCTTCAGTTCGATCTGGCGGAACTTCGGCTTTGTCGCGGTCTTTGTGCCGCCCTCTTCCAGCCAGTAACCCTGAATCCCGCCCATGCGGTAGCCGTCATTGCGGTTGGTTTCGTCAATGGCATTGATGGTCAGGCTGTTTCCTGAAACGGTGATGGGATTGAACAGACTCAAAACCGTTCCGGTCCCCCACATCGACTGTTGAATTCCAGAGGCAATGTCTGGGGTAACAAGGAACCCACCCTGGGAGGGTGTGGTTTCGTTCATCCCGTTTGATTTCAGCGGCAGTAACCGCTTGTCCATCTGTGATGGATAGAACGCGGCATTCTTGACGGCTTTGAAAAACTCGCCTGCTTCGAAGGGCTTCCCTTCAAGCTCTCGGTCCGCTTCATCCCCGGTAACCTTCACGTCATAACCAGCCTTTACTTCAGGTTGTTTTTCCGCGAAGGCTTTGACCGCTTCATCGGCGGCCTTCGTGGCAACACTCTCAAGCATTGCCTTGATTTCATCTTCGGTCATAGTGTCCTCCAACGTTTTTGTTTTTTGTTCCTCAACCTTCGCGGTATCCACCGCCTGTTCGGTATCTGGTTTGAATAATGACTTCACCGGCACGGCGCTGTTGCGCGGCTCTGCTGGTGTTGGCGTCAGCGACGCCTCGGCAATCGGCCAGCTTTTTATGTGATAAGACTTGCCTACCTTCTCACGCTCTACCAGGTGCCCAGCTGCACCCGATGACCAGCCAAGCTTTCCATTCTCGGCGAGCTCATAGAGCATCTTTTCGTACTCGTCTCGCAGTTCAAGCTGCGCTTCGAACCACAGCCCGACGTCGTCATATTTCACGATTCCCCGGCCAATTCGCTTGTTTTTCAACTGCGAATCAAATCCATGCTGGTAGTACACCGGGAGCTTGGCGTCTTCATCGACCCCGAAGTCAGTTTCCTTGTCAAAGAAATCGCCTTCGAGATCCACGTCCTTTGGTGTTCCAAATCGCGCCAGGTACCCGGCAACTTTGCCGTCACCCAGGACTTTTACTTCGCCAGCGTAAAAAATTAAGTTGTCGTTCTCCATCTGCACCTCCAAACAAAAAAGCCAAAACGCGCCCACTGGGTTTGCGTTTCGACTTTCGGTATCCACCGACCAGTCAGGTTTATCAGTTTAGCGCACCCGCGCCCACGCCAATTCCTGTCTCGGTTGTAATTTAATTATAGCACAAGATTTCTATAATCCAATATTCTTCACCAGGCGATCAATCCATCCATCAAAAATTTTCTTGATTGTCCCTCGCTTTTCTTCAGCAACATCGCCAAGTTTGCGCCAGCCCTTTTCTGCCATTCTGCTGCTTTGTTCCTCGCCAGCAAGATAGGGCGCGTAACTCGCATTATTGACGGCTTTCGCTCCGTAAGGGATAACACTTTCATACCAGCGCGTCCCATAACGTTCCGATGATCCGGTGTTGTAACCTGGTCCTGTCCAAGTTCCGCGGCCACGCTCATAATACGGATACGGCGGGCGGTTGGCATCGGTCTCAGGCGGATATTTGCGCAAGCCCTGTGTATCAAGGACTTCGGTTAGCGATTCCTTCGCCGCTGACTGGAGAGATTTATTAATCTGCTCTCGAAACTGGTCAAACTTCGCAACCAGTTTATCCAACCCGCGCACTTCGATACGAACGCCATCAGCCATTGATCCTCGTTTTTGTGCTGAGCCAGCATCTGCAATTCGGGTGAAGCGGTGGAGCATCTATGCCGCCCTCAAATTCAGCGTCACTGTCAACCTCGGCGCCGTCAAGCGGACCGCACAACTCACAAACCTTGTCATCATTGTTCGTGAACCACGTTTTGACAACGCGAACATCCGGGTATTCTTTTTTCATCTCCTCGGCCGCAATCTTCTGCCCTTGCGCATATGCTCTTGTCGTTTCCGTTACCGCGATCATCCGGCTGCGCGTCTCGCCGAAGATTGGCTTCAGCAAATCTTCCAGATCGCCGATTGTATATCCTGGCAGTTCAATAAACGACTGGACCGCAGCGCTGACTCTGTCGCGGCTGGTCGCATCTATGCCCTTGATGAGTTCGAATGCGTAAGTCTTTGCAAACTCCAGCGCCTTCTGGTTGTAGATTGTCCAATCCACAGTTAGAGCCATCGACTCGACAAATAGTTCCACTCCCCCCATAACACCAGTCATGAGATAGCGCACAATCGCGGCTATGGTGCGATTGTACAGGTCACCAAACTGGTCAAAGATATCATCAAAGGAGATAAAAGATTTACGGTCAGGGAACATGGCATTAACCCGTTCCACGACTTTATTATGCTGAACCTTCCAATAGCGCTTCAACGTTATGTTGATATTGTCTTCAAGCATTTCTTTTGGGGTGCGTGCTGGTTCGCGCCGGTCCCGGCGTTTCAATGTTTCGGGCACATGAATCCCGCGCTCCTGCATCGATAGTACTTTTTCCTGAACCTGCAAATAGAAATCATCCAACGTGGCGTTCTCTGTGTGCTTGATCAGCTCAAGGTTGTCCTGCGCCAGCACTGAAAGGACCGCCGGGTATTTGTCAGAGATAATCTTTATAGCCTTCGGGATGAGATCATCCATGCAATGCCCTCACAAGATCATTATGGCAGAATAGAAAAGAAAAACAAAAACTTACTACCATTTCGCAAATGGTTTTATGCACCTTGCCTATATCAACCGTCTGACACATACCCATATCCCGGCAGGTTTTGATCACCTGCTCATCCGCCTTTGACTGCCCCATGCTCGGCAACAACCACATCAACTAGCCTCGCTTTCATGTAAAACCTGCACCGCATCGGGAAGCTCTCTCTGCAGATTGATATTGATATTCGTCACTCCTGTTCTATCCAGTTTCACTGCCTCAGCTGCCCGGCTCAACGCTTCGATCAGCTCAGCCATTTCGGATGTCACTTCGATTTGCTTTTCTGCTTTTACTTTCCGTTCAACCATATCAACATCAAACGCCGCCTTGATACCATCCATATCCTGCGCATCAGAAAGCCGTACCCGAATAATATCTGCAACATCAGCAGGGATCACCTTGCAGGTGAACGGGAATTTCATCGACTCCAACCGCTTATGCTTGCGCAATGCAATGGATTGCCACAGCGCCAGTTCCCGCACCTGTTCGATGTTAGGGATAAACCGCACTGGAACAGCTGGTTCTTCATCACCTTCCTCGTCCGTGCTTGATTGCGGAATAACCGGATTCGGCTCATCCTCTGGCTCAGGTTCAGGATCCAGATCCTCATACTCAATCCCATTGGGAAGTTCGATGCCAACGATTTGCGCTGCAATGCTTGGCTTCAGACCAGCGCTGACATACGACTGGAACGCACCGGCGCGTTCCGCCTCATCTTCCTGTCCGGGATCGGTAATCTCAGGGCGGAAGTCCAGCTTTAAACCAAGTGGCGTGAATAGCTGGTTATTCAACTGGTCGGCCATGAAGTTTGCCCAGGGCGTGACGCTGTCCCGGAACCATTGCAGGTATTCGGTTTGCGCCGTCGCGTAGTTTGCGCTGTTGGATAGCAGCAAAGAAAGCGGCATCCCGGCAGCCATCGCAATATCAGATATTTTCTCCTGGTGAAGGGCGCTCTCTTTCATGTTGTCAATTCCATCACCAATAACATGCGGTTCGATCGCGTCAGCATTGAACACCTTGCCCAGGTACTTGTACCAGCCATGAACGACCTTGTCCCAGATATTCTCAATCTTCTCCCGGTCCTGAGGATTGGAAACTCCCTTGACTAACAACATGGTTGGCTTGATCCCGCCGCGCTGGAAGAAGTTCTGCACATAGTAATCGGCATAAAAGAGCACGCCAGCCGCCGCCATCAACGCCTTGAATTCCGTGTT
>Ga0116143_10003816_pt1 | contig 14897 bp, 13 predicted proteins | sample AD_UKC034_MetaG_FD_89745 | JGI IMG/M metagenome (GOLD analysis project Ga0116143, IMG submission 89745) | Active sludge microbial communities of municipal wastewater-treating anaerobic digesters from USA - AD_UKC034_MetaG | ecosystem: Engineered > Bioreactor > Anaerobic > Digestate | place: USA...
CGCGCCCTGGCTCGGCGCGGCGCTCACCACCCGCGGCGCCTGGGAGGCGCGCAGCCTGAGCTTCTGACGCCCGCCCCGCCGCGCGGGGGGCTCAGGGGGCGCCGCGGAGCTCGAGGGCGCGCTGGGCCTCGACCCCGAGCGCGCCGCCCGGGCCGCGCCGCACGTGGGGCCCGGACAGCCGCTCGCCCTTCTCGCCCAGCACCTCGCGCACGTGCGCGGGCTGCTCGCCGAGCTCCACCAGCCCGACCTGCAGCCGGTAGGCGCCCGCCGGCAGCCCCCCGGGGGGACCCAGCGGATCGCAGGCGAAGCGCAGCGACCGCACGGTGGTGCGCGCCGCGGCGAGCTTCGCACCCTGGGCGTCCAGCACGCTCACCTCGAGCAGGCTGCCCTCGGGCAGGTTGGTCTCCCCGAGCGCGTAGGGTCGCCGCCCGGCCTGGCCCTCCACCCCGAAGGACAGGCGGATGCCCTCGCGGGCCAGCCGCTCCCCCAGCCGCCGGTGGGCGTCCTGGCGCGCCGCCTCGTCCGGCGCGGGCAGCGGGCCCTCCCGGGCGAGCTCCAGGTAGGCGGCCACGGCCGCGTCGAGCTCCACCGGATCCTCGGCCAGGCGCCGCACGCGCTCGAGGTCCAGGGCGCGTGTGCCCTGCGGGGTGGCGGCCGGGCCGAGCGGCACGGCCCCGGGGAGGCCCGGCCCGGCGCTGCCCGGCGGGGTGCCCGGCCCGAGCCACAGGACCAGGCCGACCAGGATGAGGGCCGCCATCGCCGCCAGCCCGAGGGCGATCGCGACCTTGAGCGGGCTCCTGAGGCGCGGGCCGACCACCTGGGCCCCGCTGTCGGGCGCGAAGTAGCGCACCTGCCTGCCCTGCACGTCGCAGTGCAGGAGCCAGCCGTCCCACCAGCGCCCGGAGGCCGCGCGCCAGGCCAGGCGGCGCTCCCCCTGCCTGGGCGTGCCGAGATCCCCCCGCTCGAGAAGCGCACGGCACAGCTCCTGGTACCAGGGGCTGCGGGCCAGGTCGGCCGAGGCGGCCGCCGCCTCGATGTCGCGCACGGAGTCGAAGCCGAGGGCGAGCCCGAAGTCGGCCTGCCCGCTGGTCGCTCCGTGCGGCACGCCGTGGGCGTCCGCCGGCAGCCTGAGGTGCAGGCGGCGGCGCTCGACCCGCTGGCGGACGCGGGCGAACTCGAGCAGCTTGCCGGCCGCCTTGCAGCGCGGGCAGTCCCGGGCGCCGCGCCCGTCGCAGCGGGGGCAGCCCACCTGCTGGCCGGGGTGCCTGGGATCCTCGACCTGGCCCGTGGCGGCGCAGCGGGCGCAGTCCTGCCGGCCGCGCCCCCCGCAGTCCGGGCAGGGGCGCACGGCGTGATCCTGGCGCTGGTCCCAGGCCTGGTCGACGATGCCCTTGGCGTCGGTGGGGGGCCAGGCCGGGCCCCACAGCGCGGCCGCCTCGGGCGGGCTGCGCGGCTCCTCGGTGAGCGGCTCGCTCACCCGCTCGAGCTCGCGATCCACCACCCAGGTCACCACCAGGAAGTCGCCGAAGCGCGCGCGCTCCGCGGCCCGCAGCTCGAGCGCGGCCAGGCGCCGCGGATCCACCAGCTTGCCCCGGCCGAGCTCCCGCTTCACCCGCTCGAAGGCCGCCAGGCGGTCGGGACCGGGGGGTGCGCTTGGGGGCGGGCTCATGGCTGGGTCGGCGCGTTCATCTTGCTCAGGTTGCGGACGATGGGCAGCATCTGGCGGGCCTTGCGCAGCTCCGCCTCCGGCAGGCGCGCCTCGATCCTGGCGAGGTGCGGCGCGGCGGCCTCGGCCTGTCCGGCCCGGGCCGCGACCGACAGCCACAGCCAGGCCTTCACGTCGTCCCGGGGGAGGCCCCGGCCGGCCTCGTGGAGCAGCCCCAGCCTGAGCTGCGCCTCGGGGAGCTGGGCGTCCGCGGCCAGGGTGAGCCAGCGCACGGCCCCGGCCGGGTCGGCCGGCCCCCCCAGCCCCTCGTCCAGCATGACGCCCAGGTGGTGCTGGGCGGCGGGCTGCCCGCGCTCGGCGAGCAGCTGCAGCCGGCGGCGGGCGTCCTCGTGGCGGCCCGCGGCCCGCGCCTCGAGCGCCACCTCGAGCAGGCTGCGCTCGGCGCCCCCGTCCGCGCCCGCGGGCTCCGGCGCGCACCGGCAGGCGCCCAGCGCGGGCGCGAGGAGCAGCCAGGCGAGCGCGGCGACGCGGGGCGGGGTGTGGGTGCGCATGCCCCGTCCCTTAGCCGACTTCGCCCTGCCTGGCAAGCCCCCACCAGGTGGCGCTTCTTCTCCGGCGGGTGGGCTGGTAGGATGGCCCACGGCGCGAGGGAGGTCGGAGCGTGAGGGCGCGGAGCGCGTGGATGGCAGTTCTCGTGGCGGCGCTGGGCGCGGCCTGCGCAGGCGGGCCCGAGACCCTGCCGACCGCGGGGGCCGGCGAGGACGGTGGCGCCGGGGACGGCGGGCCTGCGGAGGGTGGCGCCCCCGACGCCCGACCTGGGGACGGGGCGCAGGAGGCGGGCGTGGCGGCGGACGGCGCGGGGGTGCCGGCGCTCCCGGGCGCGCTCATCGCGCTCGCCCCCGAGGAGCTCGAGCTGGCCGCCCGCCGGCTCGAGGTGCAGCGGGCCCTCGAGCGCGGCGAGCTCGACCCGCCCGGGGTGCTCTCCGCGGCCGGGCGCCTCGAGGCCCAGCCGCTCGCCCCGCGGCCGCTCGCCGCGCCGCACCAGGCGCTGCTGCGGGCGCTCGACGCGGTGGCCGGCCGGTGCGCGGAGCGCGATCCGGAGCGGGCCGCGGCGCTCGCCTTCGAGGCGGCCCAGCTCCTGGCCGGGCACGCCGAGCTCGACGAGGCGCGGGCGCGGGCCGAGGGCGCGCTCGCGCGCGGTCGCGCGCCCAGCCTGCGCCGGGCGGCCCTCGAGCTCCTCCTGGAGATCCACCTGGCGCGCTCCGACTGGGAGCGGGTCGAGGTCGCCTGCCGCGCGCTCGCGGCCGAGAGCCCGGACCCCGACAGGCGCGCGGCCCTCGCGCGCCAGGCCCGCGGCGCCCGCCGTCGCTTCGCGGAGGAGCTGGGCGCGCTCGGCCGGCGGCTGTGGGAGCGCGGGGAGCGGGACGCAGGCGGCGAGCGGCTGCTCGTCGCCGCGGAAGCCCTGGTCGCGCTGGCCGTCGCCTGGCCCGCGGCCGTGACGCCCGGGGAGGAGCCGCGCGCGGCCGCCGCCCCGGCCATGCTGCTCCAGGCCGCCGAGGGCTACGCCCTGGCCGACGCGCTGGCGGAGGCCGGGCGCGTCGCGGAGCGGCTGGTCGCGGAGTTCCCCGCCAGCCCCCAGGCCGACCGGGCGCTGTTCCTGGCCGGCCAGGCGGCCTTCGCCCGCGCCGACTTCCCGGCCGCGGCCGACCTGTGGCGCGCGCTGGTGGACGGGCACCCTGGCTCCGAGCTGCGCGCCGAGGCGCTGCTCAAGGCCGCGGTGGCCTTCGAGCGCGCCGGGCTCGTGCCCCAGGCGGCCGAGGCCTACGAGCGCTGGGCCGGGCTGTTCCCCGCCCGGCCCGAGGCGGCCGAGACCTTCCAGCGCGCCGGCGAGGCGCTGGAGCGCGCCGGCGCGTGGGCCGCGGCCGCCGAGAGCCACCGGCGCTTCGTGCGCGCCTTCGGGCTGGACGCGGCCCAGGGCGAGCGGGTGCTGTGGGCGCTCTACCGCATCGCCGAGGCGCACCGCGCCCTGGGGCAGCCCGGGGAGGCCCGGGTGGGCTACCTGGCGGTGCTGAAGCTGGCCCGCGGGCTCCAGCTCACCGCGGGCGGGCTCGGGGCGCGGGCCGCCGCGGAGGCCGAGGCCCGCCTGGCCGCCCCGCGCTGAGCTTGCGCGGGACCCGCGGCGCGGGTAATCCTTCACGCCGATGAGCTGGGAGCTGTTCACCCGCCGGGTGTCGCCCTGGATCTCGCTCGCCCTGGGCGTGGCCACCGTGGTGGTCTTCCGCCGCGGGCTGTGGTGGGCGCCGCTGGCCACGGTGATCCTGCTGGTCGCCTGGCTGCTGGCCAGCCTGTTCGGCCGCGGCCTGGGCCGCGAGGCCGCGCCGGCCGGGGCGCCCGAGACCCGCGGCCAGCGCCTGCTGCGCACCGCCATCCGCTCGCTGGTCGCGGGCCTGTACCAGAACGTGCTCTTCTTCCTCGTGCCGGTGTGGTTCTTCTCCGCCACCTGGGGCGCGCTGAACCTGGTCGTGCCGGGGGTGCTGGCGGCCATGGCGGTGTTCTCCTGCTTCGAGCTGCCCTACACCGCCTGGATCATCGAGCGCCGCGCCCCGCGCACGGTGTGGAGCGCGGTGGTGCTGTTCGCCTGCCTGGTGCCCGCCGGGCCGGTCGTGCTCAGCGCGGCGCCGCTCCGGCTGTACGTGGCGCTGGCGGCCTTCACCGCGGCCAGCGCGGGCGTCCTGGTGGGCGTGCCCGGGTTCCTCGGGCGGCCGGCGCGCCAGGGGCTGCTGGCGCTCGCCGTCGGGCTCGGCGCGGCCGGGCTGCTCTACTTCGCCGCGCCCTTCCTGCCGCCGGTGCCCGTGCAGTGCGTGGCCGGCGGGCTGGGCACCGGCGTCCTGGAGCGTGAGCTCGAGGGCGCCGCCGAGCGCTTCCCGGAGGGCACCGAGCGGGTGTACGCCTGGTTCGCCGTGGCCGCGCCCGACCGCTTCGACCAGCCGGTGCGCTTCGTCTGGTCGCGCGAGGGCGAGCGCGTCGGGCGGCCCTTCGACACCGCGGTGACCGGCGGTCGGCAGGCCGGCTACCGCACCTGGAGCTACGCCTACCGGCCCTGGGCCGGGCGCTGGCGGGTGGAGCTGCAGACGGACGAGGGCCAGCTCATCGGCCGCCGGGAGTTCGAGGTGCTGCGCGGCCCGGCGCGGGCGTCGGGGAAGAAGGGGGCCGGCGAGGACGGGGCGGACGGGGGCAGGCCGGAGGACGGCGGGGACGGGGGCGCGTAGATGCTGTCGGTGCAGAACCTCTCCAAGTCCTACGGCGGGCAGAAGGTCTTCGAGGACGTCAGCTTCCTGCTCTCGCCCGGCGAGCGCCTCGGCCTGGTGGGCCGGAACGGACACGGCAAGACCACCCTGTTCCGGCTGATCGTCGGCGAGGAGCAGCCGGACGCGGGTGAGGTGAGCCTGCCGCGGGGCTACCGGGTGGGCTACCTGACCCAGGAGCTCGCCTTCCAGGGGCCGACCCTGCTGGACGAGGCCTGCCGGGGCCTGCGGCCCGAGAAGGCCGACGAGCGCTGGCGGGTGGAGAAGGTGCTGGCCGGGCTGGGCTTCGGCCGGGAGGACCTCGGGCGCCACCCGGCCGTGTTCTCCGGCGGCTTCCAGGTGCGCCTCAACCTGGCCAAGGTGCTGGTGAGCGAGCCGGATCTGCTGCTCCTCGACGAGCCCACCAACTACCTGGACGTGGTCTCCATCCGCTGGCTGTCGGGCTACCTGCGCGCCTGGCCGGGTGAGGTGTTCCTCATCACCCACGACCGCAAGTTCATGGACGACGTGGTCACCCACGTGCTCGGCCTGCACCGCGGCCGGGCGCGCAAGGTGCGCGGCGCGACCGAGAAGCTCTACGAGCAGCTCGCCCGCGAGGAGGAGGTCCACGAGAAGACCCGGCAGAACGACGAGCGCAAGCGGCGCGAGGTGGAGCTGTTCATCGAGCGCTTCCGCGCCAAGGCGACCCTCGCCTCCCGGGTGCAGTCGCGGGTGAAGGCGCTGGCCCGGATGGAGCGGCGCGAGAAGCTCGAGACCCTCAAGGACCTCGAGTTCTCCTTCCGCCACGAGCCCACCCCGGCCCGGACCCTGCTGACCGCCGCGGGCCTCACCTTCGGCTACGACCCCGGCGCCGCGCCGCTCATCCGCGACTTCTCCCTGGCCGTGGGCCCGCGCGATCGGGTGTGCGTGATCGGCCAGAACGGCAGGGGCAAGACCACGCTCCTCAGGCTCCTGGTGGGCGATCTCGCGCCCGCGCGCGGCGAGCTGCGCGCGCACCCGCGCACCCGGGTGGCCTACTACGCGCAGACGAACATGAAGCGCCTGGACGAGGGCCGCACGGTGGAGGAGGAGCTCATGGCCTCGGGCTGCGAGCGGCAGCGCGCCCGCGACCTGTGCGGCCTGATGATGTTCGAGGGCGACGACGCGCTGAAGCGGGTGGGGGTGCTCTCCGGCGGCGAGCGCAGCCGGGTGCTGCTGGCGAAGCTGCTGCTCACCCCGGCCAACCTGCTGGTGCTCGACGAGCCCACCAACCACCTGGACATGCAGTCCGCCGACGCCATGCTGGCGGCGCTCGACGAGTTCCCCGGGGCGGTCGTCATGGTGACCCACAACGAGCTGTTCCTGCACGCGCTGGCCAACCGCTTCGTGGTGTTCCAGGGCGGCCAGGTGACGCTGTTCGAGGGCAGCTACCAGGACTTCCTGGAGAAGGTCGGCTGGGCGGGCGAGGAGCGGCCGGCGGCGCCGGCCGAGGCCGACGGGGGCGACGCGGAGCGCGGGCCCAACCGGCGGGAGCTGCGCCGGGCGCGGGCCGAGGTGATCACCCGCCAGGGCCGGGCGCTCGGGCCGCTCGCCGCGCGCATCCGCGAGATCGAGGCGCGCATCGAGGAGCTCGAGGAGGCCGGCCGGGCGGCCGAGGCGGAGCTCATCGAGCAGGCCACCAGCGGCGACGGCAAGCGGCTCGGGGAGCTCGCGCGCGCCGTGCGCGAGGGCAAGGCCGAGATCGACCGGCTGTTCGACGAGCTGGACGCGCGGAGCAAGCAGCAGGCCGCGCTGGCCCAAGGTTTCGCCGCCGAGCTGGCCGCGCTGGATTCCCAGGACCGATGAGGGCATCCTGGTCGACAGGAAGCTTTTACAATTCCTTTTCGACGGGCAGACCCGGCCGGGCCGCGGCGGGTGTTCCATGGGAGCCATGAACGAGCTCGCAAACAAGGAGGTCCTCGTCATGCGGAACCCGTGGAAGCGGTCGCTGTCCCTCGCCGTCGCCCTCGTCCTCGCCGCCGGCCTGCTCGGCGCCGCGCCCGCCCTGGCCTCGGGCCCGGCCGAGCTCAAGGTGGCCGTGAGCCAGCCGGTCCTCGAGGCGGGCAAGCGCCAGGTGGCCTACCTCAAGGTGGCGCTGGTCGGGGCGCCGCTGGCGGTGGCCACCGCGCGCGCGCCCATCAACCTGGCCATCGTCATCGACCGCTCGGGCTCCATGAGCGGCGCCAAGCTCACCCACGCCAAGGACGCCGCCATCCAGGCGGTCTACAGGCTCGGCCCCCAGGACATCGTCTCGGTGGTGGCCTACGATCACAACGTGGACGTGCTGCTGCCCTCCACGCGGGCGACCGACAAGACCGAGATCGCCCGCGCCATCCAGCGCCTGCAGCCGGGCGGCTCGACCGCGCTGTACGGCGGGGTGAGCCGCGGGGCCCAGGAGGTCCGCAAGTTCCTGGCCGACAACCAGGTCAACCGCGTGCTGCTGCTCTCCGACGGCCTGGCCAACGTGGGCCCCTCCTCGGTCGAGTCCCTGGGCGCGCTGGGCGCCTCCCTCGCCAAGGAGGGCATCTCGGTCACCACCCTCGGCCTGGGCCTGGGCTACAACGAGGATCTCATGGTGCAGCTGGCGCGCATGAGCGACGGCAACCACGCCTTCGTCGAGCACCCCTCTCAGCTCGCGCAGATCTTCCAGTACGAGTTCGGCGATCTCCTGTCGGTGGTGGCCACCGACGTCGAGGTGCAGATCGCCTGCCCGCGCGGGGTGCGCCCGCTGCGGGTGCTCGGCCGCGACGCCGAGGTGGCCGGCCAGGTGGTCACCACCCGCCTGAGCCAGCTGTACGGCAAGCAGGAGAAGTACATCCTGGTCGAGGTCGAGGTGGACCCCCAGGAGGCCGGCGCGCGGCTCGAGCTCGCCCAGGTGGCCGCGGCCTTCACCGGCGCCGCGAGCCGCACCCGGGTGAGCCTCAGGGGTCAGGCCGCGGTGGCCTTCAGCGCCTCGGCCGACGAGGCCCGCCGGAGCGTGGACCGCGACGTGACCGTGGCGGCGGTGGAGATGATCGCCAACGAGAACAACAAGCGCGCCCTCACGCTGCGTGACCAGGGCCAGGTCGACCAGGCCCGCGCGGCGCTGCTGGAGAACGAGCGCTACCTGAACGACCACGCCGCGCGCTTCAACTCCGTCCGGCTGCAGGAGCAGGGCAAGATGAACCGCAACGCCTCCGACAACCTCGACGACGCCAGCTGGAACAAGAACCGCAAGTCGCTGCGCAAGTTCCAGTACGAGCTGGACTCGCAGCAGTCCTACTAGCGCAGGAAGGAGCCAGCCCGCCTTGCGCCCCCGCCTCGCCACCGCGCTCGCGGCCATGGTGCTCGTGCCCCTCGGGCTGCTCGCCTGGCTGGGCGCCTGGCTGGTCGCCAGCCAGGAGCGCCTGGTGCGCCAGAGCTTCGAGGAGCTCGCCCTGGCCCAGCTCCAGGACGTGCGCGGGGTCGTCCAGGGCGCGGTCGAGGAGCGCGAGCGGCGCCTGCTGGGCGCGCCCGAGCTCCTCGGGGCGGACGGCGCCGAGCCGCTCAGGGCCTTCGTGCGCAGGAGCCCGCTGGTGCGCGCGGTGCTGGTGCTGGACCCGGAGGGGCGGCTGCTGCACCCGCCGCCCCGCGGCCCGCGCACCCGGCAGGAGGACGACTTCCTGCTGCGGGCGAAGCCGCTGCTGGAGGACCGCTCGGCCCTCACCAGCCCGGCCGCGCCCCCCGACCTCGAGGGCGCGGCCGCGACGCGCCGCAAGGCCGCGGTGCCCGCGGCCCGCCCCGGGCACGGCTGGTACGTGTGGTACCAGGCCAGCGACCTCGCGCTGCTCTTCTGGCAGCGCGCGCCCGACGGGCGGGTGGTGGGCGTGGAGATCGATCGGGACCGGCTGCTGGCGGATCTCATCGGCCGCCTGCCCGAGGGCGGCGGGCTGGACGGGCGGGGCGAGCGCGCCCAGGCCGCCTACGCCCTGCTCGACGCGCGCGGCGAGCTGCTCTACCGCTGGGGGCCCTACCGGCCGGAGGCCGGCGAGAACCCGGTGGCCCGGCTCGGCCTCGCCCCGCCGCTGGGCGCCTGGCAGCTCGTGGTGTTCGCCCCGCAGGCGAGCCTGGGCGGGGAGGGGGTGCGGCGTTCGGGCTGGCTGGCGCTCGGCCTGGGGCTCCTCGCCCTGGCGCTCGCCCTGGGCGGCCTGGCGGCGCTGCTGCACCGGGAGCACACCCGGGGGCTCAGGCTGGCCGAGCAGCGGGTCAGCTTCGTCAACCAGGTGTCCCACGAGCTCAAGACCCCGCTGACCAACATCCGCATGTACGCCGAGCTGCTGGAGGCCCGCCTCGAGGCCGAGGCCGGCGAGGACGGCGGGGACGCCGAGGCCCGGCGCTACCTGGGCGTGGTGGTCACCGAGGGCCAGCGGCTCTCGCGGCTCATCGACAACGTCCTCACCTTCGGTCGCCAGCAGCGCGGGGCGCTCCGCCTGCGGCTCGCCCAGGTCGCGCCGGACGAGGTGGTCCTGCGGGCCGTGGACGGCTTCCGCCCGGCGCTCGCCGAGCGCGGGGTGGCGGTCGAGCTCGGGCTGGGCGCGCCGCAGGCCGTGTGGCTGGACGCGGACGCGCTCACCCAGATCGTCGACAACCTGCTCTCCAACGTGGAGAAGTACGGCGCCCGGGGCGGCCGGGTGCAGGTGGGGACCCGCCTCGAGGGCGCGCTCCTCACCCTCACCGTGGCCGACCAGGGCCCGGGCATCCCGGCCGGGGACCGCGAGCGGGTGTTCGCCCCCTTCGAGCGCCTCGCGGACGGGGTGACCGAGGGGGCGGCCGGGACCGGCATCGGGCTGGCCATCGTGCGCGAGCTGGCCCGGCTGCACGGCGGGGACGCGCGGGTGGCGCCGAGCGAGCGCGGCGCGGCCTTCGAGGTGACGCTACAGGGGAGGCTCTTGCCATGAAGGTGCTCATCGCCGAGGACGACGCGCGCACGCGCGAGGGGCTGGTCGAGATCCTGGAGGGCGAGGGCTACCGGGCCGTGCCCGCCAAGGACGGCCGGGAGGCGCTCGCGCTGTGGGGGACCGAGCGGCCGGACGTGGTGCTGCTGGACATCATGATGCCGCACGCCTCGGGCTACGACGTGTGCCGGGCCATCCGCAAGGCCGACGAGCGGGTGCCCATCCTGTTCCTCTCGGCCAAGGGCGAGGAGCTGGACAAGGTGCTGGGGCTCGAGCTCGGCGCGGACGACTTCGTCACCAAGCCCTTCGGGGTCAAGGAGGTGGTGGCCCGCATCCGCGCGGTCACCCGGCGGGCGCTCAACCGGGACAAGGATCGCCGGCCGGCCCCCTTCGCGCTGGGCGACCTGAGCGTGGACCCGGCCGAGCTGCGCGCCCGGCGCGGGGACGAGGTGATCGAGCTCAGCCTGCGCGAGGTGAAGATCCTCGAGCTGCTGCAGCGCAACCCCGGGGTGGTGCTGGACCGCGACCGCTTCTTCAACGAGGTGTGGGGCTACGATCACATGCCCAACAGCCGCACCCTCGATCAGCACATCTCGAAGCTCAGGAAGCGCATCGAGCGCGATCCCAGGAACCCGGTCATCATCCAGACCGTGCACGGCGTGGGCTACCGCTGGGAGCCGGCGCCCTCCCCCCCGGCGAAGAGACCGAAGGCCGGGTGACGCGCTCAGCGCGGGTCGGTGACCCGGCCGAGGAACAGGATGACGCCGGTGGCCCGGTCGCGGATCAGGTACAGGAACGGCCGGTCCAGGCTGAGGGCCATGAAGGGCGGGGCGCTGGTGTCGCCCACGATCACCGCCGTGGCCGCGGCCGCCTCGGTGCCGGCCTCGTCCACCGCCACGAAGGCCTGGTGCAGCACGTCGTGGATCATGAGCGGGTGGGTGGGGTTCATGCCGGAGAAGTCGGCCGCGGGGGTGAAGGCCACCTCCATGCCCAGGGCCCGGAGCAGCCCCTTGATGGAGAAGGTGTCGGTGCGGAAGGTCCAGCGCGGCATGCGCAGGTCGACCTGGAACTCGGTGAGCGAGGCCAGGATGGCGGCGAGCTCCTCGGCGTCGAGGCCGGCCTCGAAGGCCTCGAAGCTGCCGGGGTCCGGGGCGACGAGCAGCATGTCGAGCTCCTCGCCGTCGTAGGGCAGCGCCACCGCCTGGTAGCCGGGCCCCTCGGCGCCGAGGAAGGCGAAGCCCAGGTGCATCATGGGCACCCGCGCGGCGCCGCCGTCCAGCAGGTGGAAGTCGCCCTCGGCCGTGTCCGCGGGGTCGAAGGGCTGGTTCCAGGCCGCGTTGAAGTAGATGGCGTTGGTCAGCACCAGCTTGGTGTACTCGCTGAGGGCGTCGGACGGGATGAGCTCCTCGATGCGGCCCTCGGTGGCCTCCTCGACCCAGGCGTTGATCACCGCCGCGGCCGCGGCCGGGTCGGCCACGAAGTCCAGCAGGTGCATGCCGGCGCCGTAGTGCAGCGCGAGGGTGTCGAGGAAGGCGGCCTCGAAGTGGAAGCCGGTCTGGCCCCACAGCGAGTTCAGCACCCGCAGGCGGAAGCCCTCGCCGTCCTGGCCCTGGGCGCCCTCCCCGCGGCGGGCGAGCTCGAGGTCCAGGTGGTTCATCACCGGGTGCAGGCGCTCCTGGGGCAGGGCGAAGCCGAGCGCCGTGGCCATGGCCGTCTCGGTCTCGCCGCGCGCCCCGGCCCAGGTCATGGCCAGGGCCTGGGTCATGGAGAACGGGGAGAAGAACACGTTGCCGCCCGCGGCCTCGGCCGCCAGGCCGTGGTAGATGTCCAGGGCGAAGGCCAGGTTGCCCGCCACCTGGGCCTCCACGTCGGGCCCGGGGGCGACCGGGGCCTCGATGCGCGCGAGATCCGAGCGCAGCTCCTGACCCGGCGTGGGCGGCAGCTCGCCCCCGCCCCCGGAACAGGCCCCCACCAGCGCCGCAAGCCCGAAGAGCAGGCCACCCACCTCGATCGTCTTGCCCGGCATGTCGCGTCCCTCCTGGGTATCTCGGTTCGGACCCCCCCGTTGGCCTGCAAGTCCCGATCCCTGCCGGGAGCTGTGCGTAACCCCACGTAGATTCATGGGTACCCGGAAGCTTGGCCTCGTCGCCCTGGCCTCGAGGAGGCGCCTTTCTGAGGTCTCGCTCGGATTTTCGTGGTGCCTGGCGCCCCGGGTTGACTCGGGCGCGTGCTTCGGGGTGTACTCACCTGGGAGCGCGCAGGGGAGGAGCACCGCATGGCCGCACCGCACCCGACCTCGAAGCACGAGCGACCTATCCTGGTGGTGGACGACGAGTGGTCCATGCGCGAGGTGCTGGAGAAGGTGCTCCGGGAGGCCGGCTACACCAGGCTCGGCGCGGCCGAGAGCGGACCCGAGGCCCTGGAGGCGCTCGCCGCCCAGCCCTACGACGTGGTCATCCTGGACATGCGCCTGCCGGGCATGGACGGCATCCAGGTGCTGCGAGAGGCCAAGAAGCTCCGCCCGCGCACCGAGTTCATCGTGGTGACCGGCTACGCCTCCACCGACTCGGCCATCGACGCGGTCAACCTGGAGGCCTTCGGCTACCTGACCAAGCCGCTCGACGACATCAAGCAGATCGAGGACATGATCTCGCGCGCGCTCGACCGGGTCATGGCGCGCGAGGAGCTGCACCACCTCATCGCCGCGCTCAGGCGCCTGGCCGCCAAGCTGGAGGCCAACGCGCCGGTGCTCGAGAGCCTGCAGGTGGCCGAGGCGCTGGGCACCGACGGCATGCAGCTGGCCGACCGGGAGCTGCTGGACACCATCCGCGGCATCGGCGAGATGTGCGACCGGGCGGAGAAGATCGAGGAGGCCTCCTGGCGCGACTCCGAGCCGCCCAGATCCATCTAGTCAGGGCCCTCGGGATGTTCCCCGCAGGGCCGAGGAGAAACCTCCCGAGGGACCGGATCAGCCCCCCAGCTCCTCGAACTCGCCCGTCTTCCGGTTCTTGCGCACGTTGTCCCAGGGGAAGCAGCGGCCGTTCATGGCCACGTACACCCCGTGCGGCATGCTCTGGGAGAAGGCCAGGGCCGCGCCCAGGTTGAACAGGCCGTCGGAGGAGCCGAACTTGTAGGGGATCATGGCGCCGGTCAGCACGATGGTCTTGGGGAGCCCGGCCTGGCCGAGCACCTTGGCGGTCACCTCCATGGTGTCGGTGCCGTGGGTGATGACCAGCCGGTCGGTCGGGCTCTGCCGGCACTGCTCCAGGATGAGCGCCCGGTCGGCCTCGCTCATGTCCAGGCTGTCCACCATCATCAGGGTGCGCAGCTCGAGCTCGAGCCGCGAGCGGCCGAGCGCGAGCATCTCCCCCAGGTGGGAGTCCTTGAAGTACAGCGTGCCGTTGAGCTCGTTGTACTCCTTGTCGAACGTGCCGCCGGTGACCAGGATGCGGATGCTCATGGCCGCATGCTCTACCGCCGCGCGGGCCGCTTGGCAAGGGGTGATGGGCAGGGCAGGAGGCCGGCCGCCGACCGCATCGTGCCTGGCCCTTGAGGCGTACGGCGAATTGCCGTACACTCTGGGAAGGAGGTCCGAGCATGGCTGCACGAAATGAACGGATGGACGCGCGCATTCCGGCGGACGTCAAGGCCTTGCTGCAGCGGGCCGCGGCGTTGCAGGGGCTGACGCTCACGGAGTTCATGCTGGCGGTGACCACGGACGCCGCGCGTCGCGTCATCCACGAGCACGAGATCATCTCGCTGTCCCTGGCGGACTCCGAGATGTTCCTGGCCCGGATGGAGAATCCGCCCAAGCCCAACGCCGCCCTGCGCGCGGCCGCCGCCCGCCTCCGCCGTCTACAGCGGAACCGGACGAGGAGGGCGGGTGGATGATCCGCGCCGCCCTGGTCTTCGAGCCGCTCCATGCGCGGCACGACAGGCTGCACTTCCGCTGCGGGGAGGAGGCGCTGGAGCGCTACCTGCGGGTGCAGGCGGGGCAAGACGCTGTTCGGCACGTGGCCTCCGTCATCGTCGCCGTGGATCCGCACGGGCTCCTGGCTGGGTTCTACACGCTCGCCATGTCTGCGGTGAAGCTCACCGACGTCCCCGAGCCCGCAGCCCGGAAGCTCCCGCGCTACCCCTTGGTCCCGGCCGTCCGCCTCGGGCGACTGGCTGTGGCCACGGAGCTGCAGGGCCAGGGACTCGGGGGTGTGCTGCTGGCCGATGCCCTCTCGCGGGCGCTGTCGAATCCGGTGGCCTGGGCCGTGGTGGCGGTGGACACCAAGGACGAGCGCGCGGCGGGTTTCTACCGGCGGTTCGGCTTCGTGGCCCTCAGGGATGACCCGCGCCATCTCTTCCTGTGGCGGGGTACCATCGAGAAGCTGCTCATGCGCTAGATGCAGCGAGCCACGCAGACACCCTGATCGGTGTCGCACGTCAGGCCGGGGGAGGAGGGTGAGCGGATGCGGGTGTGGATGCGCGGGTGCCTGGTCGCCTGCTGGCTCCTCGGGCCGGCCAGCGTCGCGGCCGGCGAGGGGACGAAGGCGCCAGCTGAGGACCCGGCCGCGGAGCCGGCGGCGCAGGGGGAGCCGGAGGCGGCGCCGGCCAGGGACGCCGCCCCGCAGAGCCCCGAGGAGGCGCTTCTGGCCGAGGTCAACCGGCTGCGCGCGGACCCGCCCGCCTGGGCCGCCACGCTCCGCTGGTACCGCTCGCTGTTCGACGGCTCGCTGGTGCGCGCGCCCGGGGAGATCGCGCTCCAGACCCAGGAGGGCCCGGGCGCGGTGGACGAGGCCATCCGCTTCCTGGAGCGCGCGGAGCCCCTGCCGCCGCTCCGGCTCTCGGCCGGCATGTCGCGCGCCGCGGCCGAGCACGCGGCCGATCTCGGCCGGAGCGGCAGGACCGGCCACGCGGGCGCGGACGGCTCGCAGGCCTGGGATCGCCTGAACCGCCACGGCCGGTGGAGGAAGACCTCCGGCGAGGTGGTCTCCTTCGGCCAGC
>Ga0116143_10003817_pt1 | contig 14896 bp, 17 predicted proteins | sample AD_UKC034_MetaG_FD_89745 | JGI IMG/M metagenome (GOLD analysis project Ga0116143, IMG submission 89745) | Active sludge microbial communities of municipal wastewater-treating anaerobic digesters from USA - AD_UKC034_MetaG | ecosystem: Engineered > Bioreactor > Anaerobic > Digestate | place: USA...
CCCGAAAGCTTTTTGTATCTTTGTACCATAATCTTTTCTCTTTTTATAAATATATGATTTTTTAGAACAATTTTAAATATTTTTCTATAATAATCTATATTTCTTAGGAATTATTTATTACACAATACCTTTGCAGTATAAGGTATCATACAACTCCCCTTCTCTTATGAAGGTATCTGGCTGGCTGGCATATCTATAACAGGGCGATTGTTTTTTTAATGTGTCAACAGATAATACATTAATTCTAACAACCCCTATCTGTGAAAAACTATCATAGGTGGAAACTTGTGAAAAAGTATGCGATATACCCACAAAAGAGATAAATATTATGATACATTGTATTATCCATTTCATAAACATAATGATACGGTTTTTAATTAATCCATTCTATAGTTGGCTTGCCAGCATAGCTTTTCTCCCATACAAACCAAGCGTATGCAAGCGTCCCGCCTCCACTCTTTCGCATCAGTTCAAATTCAGCATTTTTTGCACATAATATCCGGCTGCTAGAAACATATACAGTTTTTGGCGGGCTTTTTTTGAACAGGCTTTGGCGCTTTTTTCCTTCTAAAAAAAGTATCTTTAAGAACATCGCTACTTTTCTTCCGTCAGGTATTATTTTTAACGCATGTTCTATGAACTGATGGGCATATTTATAAGGAGGGTTGGTAATGATGTCGCCATCCCATTGCTTATAGTCAAAGAAATCCATTTGAGCCCCATATCCTCGATCTACAATATCGCTGCTTGTCGTTTGAAGGCCAGCCTCAATGAAAACTTTGCTTAAATGCCCTTCGCCACATGAAGGCTCTAGGATGTTTTCAAAAGATTCCACTTTTAGCAGCAATCGGGCTGCTTTAGGGTCTGTTGCATAATAATCGTATTGTTCTCTCGTTTTTTCTGTGTGGTTGCTTGCTCCAAGCGTCCTATATGTATTTGTCGCCATATACTGCCTATGAAAAAAAAAAAATTAAAACTGTCAAGTATTAACCGATTTTTCGGTTTAGAGTGCATCAGGCCGTGTTTCAAAAAATTTTAAATATTCATTCGCTACAGCCAATTCAAGTATTTGATATGCAGGATAAGGCTCTGCTATTTTTGCTTCTTTAATATATTCTCTCGCCCACTGTAATGCAACTAGCCGTTTTTCAAAAATTAAACGGGCAAATTCTAAATCCAAAGCTTGTTTTTCTAAGTCAAGCCTAACTTCTTCAGTATGTTGCATACTTTCTATTAAATATAATATAATTTTATTAATCTCCTATATTATCGTCTTTTTCTTGAGATTTCTTTATGATATTTACCCTTTCCTGTATTTCCCAATAAGCCATCAACATATAATCTCTCCTGCTTATGCCATGTGAATTCAGGATGTGCATCATATGTATGGTGCTTTTCATAAAATCAGGAGGAAGTTTAAACAATATTTCATTGGTTTCCCAATATTCCGGGCACGAGAAATTCGAGGCTGAACCTAAGAAAGGTGTGGATTGCCTCACCCCCAGGAGACACAACCGTTATGTTCATATCCAAGCCCGGTGTAACGTCGTTGATATATTTGCTTAATTTCATTACCTCTCCCATGTCAGCTTGCCTCAAGAATTTTTCAATAAAAGCCTTTTCTTTATTTTCTCCTATTTCCGAAATTAATTCTTTAAGCTTTAAAATGGTATATTGGCTTTCATTCATTTTTTGTCTTTTCTGTTCATCTCGCAGGTTTTTCTCATCTTCCCCAGTCATGAGCCTGAATTTGCAAACTACAGGCTTAAACTCGCCGTTCTTATGAAGAGATTTTTCAAAAACAAAATCAAAAGTTTTGTCGTCGTTAGGGACAGTTTCGATTTCTTTAGTCTTTAAAGTCGTCAAATCAAAAGCATGCACAAACCGTTCTCCGCTAACAGGGTCTGTTAGAGGTATCTTATAAAACTTGTCTAAATGTATCCGCAGCATTACGATTAGAGCATTTCTATCTCCCACTATCATTTTTTGTGGCGGGATAAACAAATCATATCCGTCTGCTTTAGAAATTTTATTATAAAGCAAAGTGTCTATCAAATCGCCAGATGCGATAAGATTAACGTCAGTCAATAACGTGACATCGTTACCTTCTAGGTGATAAAGCTTTATTTTACTGCATTTATTATCATAGAACACCCCATCCGATGGCAAAGTTATATTAGAGTATCTCCTTTCAAGGTCTTCTAGTTTTAACATTTTCCTTTTTTAAAAATATATATATAAGTTGAAAATTTTTAAAAAAATTTGACTTTTTGAAAGAAAAAGGGCATATTTGCATTGTCATTTAATATTTATACAAAAAAAGCTAAATATATGGAGACGTTACTTTTGATATTGATTTGCATATTTGTCCTCATCAGAGGCGACGGAGGATCAAATTGGCCTAATGCCATTACCATATATTATACTGGCAAGTTGATATTAGCGGGGATAGGCATTCTCGTACTAGCGATTACAGTAATATGGTTTTTGGTTGCTTATGCATCTTTGCTCAATTAAGCCAAATACTTTTAGTTGATTTTAGATTTTAAATCTCAGCCATAGAAAAAGGCTAAAGATTAATTTCTTTAGCCTTTTTCTATTTATAATAAATTTCCTACAAATATTATCAATGGCAAATGACAATTTCAGCACAGGGCAATTTCAAGGGGGGGCAACCACTATATCTAACCTTGCAATCAATTCGATCATCAACTATGCGATAGGAGGTTTTGAGGCAACTCTAAAATATGGGCTGTACGAAATTTTAGACAGGCTTGATCGTATAACCCCTTTTGAAATAGGTGCTCAGGATTTCGGCCCATTCGGGGCTATTAATTATTGGGAAGGGATAATAGGATCGGCTAGAGGGATGAACCAACAGCTTGGCATATCATCAGGCCTGTCACAAGGCATTGAAGCAAATATATTAGCTGCTTACAAAGATTTCGTTGCAATAGGCGGAGAAATAGACGAACTTACTGCTGCATATCAGAAATTCACTGACATAACCTCTACGAATAGGCTGCTTACAAAACAACAAATAGAAGAATTAGGTACTTTAAGGCATGCACTGGGAGAAGGATTTGAAGAAATATTTGCTACTTTAGCCCTCTATGGAAAAAACGTAAGCGATACTTCCACTAAAGTAAAGAACGCATATGCACTAAGCAACAAGATGGGGATAAATGCCGCAAGCACATTAAAAACCCTAAGAGACAATATCAATAGGCTGGATCAATATTCTTTTAAACGAGGCATAGATGGATTATCAGAAATGGCTATGCTGTCGGAACGGTTTAAAATAAACATGGATTCGGCATTTAATTTTGTTGATCAAAGCAACAACCTTGAAAATGCTATAGAACAATCAGCACAATTGTTAGCGCTCGGCGGACAGTTTTCTAAACTTGCAGACCCGTTCACTTTGATGTATACTGCAAGGAACAACCCTGAACAGCTAATGAAAACAATAACCGAATTAGCTGGAGCATACGCTTACCTAGACGAACAAGCAGGCGAATTTAGGATTGATCCTTATGGGATGGATCAGATCAGAGAATTTAGCAGGATTACTGGCATTGCAACAGAAGAACTATCTAAAACTGCAAAAATAGGAGCATTAATCAAGTCGGTTGAAAATCAATTTTCAGCACAGATCAGAGGGCTTGAAAATTATGAACAAGTTGTCAGCAGGATTGCTGCCGCCGCCTATTACGACAAAGAGCGCGGGGAGTTCGGCGTAAATATACGGTTGCCAGACGGAGGGCCACAATTCAGAGCAATAGCCCAAATCCGGGAAGAAGACCTTAACAACTTACAAGCAATATCAGAAGAATTGTCGTTAGAAAACGTATATGTCGATTTAATCAATACAAACGAAACTTTAACAGGCTCCATCGAACGGCTGATTAATACGTTTAAACGATATACAATATCTGACGCAATGTACAAGATGGGCACTGAAAGAGTACGCCCGCTGCTACAGGACATTAAAATGAATATCGAAGGGACGGATTTTGCAACTGGAACTAAAGAAATATTGGATCAACTGGATAAAGCTATTTTTGAAAATGCAATGAAAAATTTTGAGGGCTTGGATGGCCAGCTTACTACACAAAACATATTCGGAGTTTCTACAGAAGAAATGGGGGCTCTCATAAAAAAAATAAGCAATTTTTTAGACAGGCCCATAGAAAACCTGACAGGAATAAAAACACAACACCTAAACGGAGTCGAATTTGGCAGATCTGGCGGCCAATGGGTTAGAGAAAGAATAAGCAGCTTTTTTGGTAGAGAAATTGAAGCAGAAGAACCCCCACTGCATACCACACAGTCTATTATTCAACTGAATACTCAAAGCATTAAGCAGATACAAGAAGCAACGATACAAAAAATATTAGCCGACCCCAGGCGATTCAACACCGATATGAACCATGTTATTTCATTCGAGGAATTCAAAGGTGCAATTAAAATTTTATCTCCAAGCGGCGCCAATATAGATGAAATACAAATGAAGGATATATTTGCTAAATTAAAGCCCCAATTAGAGTCCCAAATACAGGAACAGATATATAACGAAATGGAGAACAATACGAAAAACAACCCTAAAAGAGGAAGAAGGGATTTTTGAACGAAGGCCTATTTATAAAAAACCATCTGTAAATTATAAAGCTGATGCCTTGTGGAGTATTAGATTTAATAGCCTCAAACAAACATATTGACGACAAGCCTAAAAACCTTGTGTTTGAGAATGACAGTTCCTATTATCAAAGGTTCACAGTACCGGACGGGACTAACATAAAAAAACAAGACAATGTGTTGCTAATTGGCGAAAGAAGGCTTGCTGACATAAGCGGGCTAAATCTTTTTCGCCCTGAAAACGACACATATGAGCACATATCAATAGACAACATAGACGTTGGCGTAATAGACGCCCCAGAGATATATGATTATGTCGAGCAATATTATCAAAACATAATATCCTTTAATAAATATCGGGCCGACGTGGCAGGCGAATTACAAATGGCGCCGCCTGCAAATTTTAATTCGGGGTTTGTAGAAAACTACGATGTATATATCCAGCCTATTTTAAATAACATGTCTATCAATGGGGCTTCCATAGTCGATATATTTTTAGGCAATGTAAATTTTGAAGACACAAAGCTGGGCACTATAGGAAGGGATAATGCAAGGTTGGGACTTCAAAGAAATTTTGAAGCCAATTTTTTTGAAGAAACTGTAGGTCGGTTAAATACTGACATTTTTTCTCTTATACAAGGCGATCCAATAATAAGAAAAGACTTTATTATAACAATCCCCAGAACTCCAATTGGAAAAACATTGAACTATATCCAAAGGCTACAGGGAATTTCTCTCCCTTTTTCATATATCCCCCCTGAAGCATTCGATTTATATGTCAACACTAACAGCAATGCTTCAGAAAGGAATTCGATATTATTGAATTATACTGGAAAGGCTATTAGGCGATTAATACGAGGGCAGTTTATCCACCCTAACCACATGTATTACCCTACTTTAGACATAGACGATTATTATTTGCAAGGAAATTACTATGTAAATGCAGAAATAACAGAAACCAGATATTCTCCTGAATTCAACGCAAAGTATATTTCATTCCAAGACAGCCTATCAGCCTTTAGCGAGCCGTCTGGAGAGCTATTCTTCGATGGCCAGTATTCGCCTGACATAATAGCCAAAAGCGAAGGAAGGATAAACCCAGACCTGATAAGAGATGGTGACGTAGCTGAAATAGGAGATGTGAATACAATAGAAGCAGATTGGTCAACTATTTCAGAAAATTTATTTTCGACTAAAAGCTTGCTGCACAAGACAAAAGAAATAGTACTAAATAATTCAGATCTATCGTTTATAGACAGTTTTGCTAAAGAATATGTTTTAAAAAACGGGGGGGAGGATTTAACTATTTCAAGAGGCGCAAGCATTACAAGCAAAGGCAAATACGTAGATGACGACAACAGGACAATATCAGCGAATGAGTTCTTCAGGGTTTTTACTAAAAACAGAAAATATAACAGGCTGAGTAGATCATTAAGGCACCGTCCTTTAGACAATGGGGATACTAGGTCAGTATTGGGAGATAATGGCATCCCATTGTTTGCTCCGACTTTAAGAGACAGAGATGGAGGGGAAGAAGTTTTCAGAAAATATATGTTTTCAATTTCTAATGCTGCTTGGAAGGGCAATGCTGCGGATTTACCAGAATGCGAAAAATACGTGTCGCCCAACAGAGATATATACAGGCGGATGTGGTTTGCACCTTACAATTTAAAAATTTCTGAAGAAACATCACAAAACGTCCAAACAACATCATTTTTTTCAAGGCCAGAGCCTGTATATACAACAAATAATGCTGAACGGTCTATGAGGCTTTCTTTCGCGTTGTTAATAGACCACCCTAGCATCGTAAATAATGGGAAAGGGTTTAAAAGCCATATATGGGAACGATATTTTAAAGGAGACAAATCTGTAGAAGCAGATGTTAACCGTTTGATACGGTCTAGGCTTTCTCCTTCAGAACAGGAACAAATAAAACAAATAAGGCAAAAGGCTTCTCCACCAAAAAAGATAGTAAGCGATAGTATAGTCCCCACATCTCAAGACGATGAAAATAAGGCACAGGAAGCATTGGATAAGATAGAATCATCGGAAATAAAACTATTTTCTATATATTTTCCAAACGAATCTACATCATTGCCACCTGCATTAGAAACTGCGCCTGTTAACCTAAATGCAGGGTATGAAGACGAAAACGGGACAACGTTGGGATATACATACCTGAATGGAGTTCAAAAGAAAAACATACAGTATCGAGATGCTTACAACTATGGGCTAAACGCAGAATATTATAATTCTGACGATATAATCGAACAAATATTCATAAACGAATTCAATAACTACCCTAAAAAAATAGAGGTGGTTTTTGTAGGGTCTGCCAGTGCTGCAACCACCTCTAGGATAAGCAATTCGGAACTGTCTCGCCAGCGCGCGAATGCTGCCGGAGCTTGGTTTGTACAAAGGTATAATGCGCTCGGTCTTTCTAATTTGAAGCCAACTGGCACTACAATAGAATATAAAACAGAATCTGTAGGCGACAGTTTAGACATATTGACTGAAGACGACAGTGCTGGCGATCTAAAGCATGCTAAAGAAAACCGGAGAGTGAGCATATACTTGAAGATATACCCTCAAGAAGAAGAAATCCGTGATGAAGCTGTTGTGCCTCTGTCCTTAGATGAGGCTTTAGATAGCGACAACCTAAACCCACAGGAAAACGTTGATAACTCTATAGCCGATGTGACAGCACAAATAAGCAATTCTATAATAGACAAGATATTCAAAGACAATTGTGAAACATTTAAATTTTTAGAAATAAACGATCCGTTATCTTACAATACTATATCAGAACAAGTTGATTTCTTCCATCCCTCATTTCATTCTTATACGCCTCAAAATTTTAATGAAAGGCTAACATTCCTTCAGCAGTGCTGTAGAAACAGCAATAACATTGGGTTAGGCGATGGAAACCCCACTAACCTATTTTATGGCTATCAACCAGCAATATATATTTCTATTGGAGACTTTTTTAAAACAAAAGCATTAATAAGAAGCTTGTCTATTGATTATAATGCTTATAGCTTACAGTGGGATACTAACCCAGAAAGCGCCGCTGGCGTCCAGCCCATGTTTGCAGAAGTTAGCTTAAGCTTAGTAATCATAGGCGGACAAAGTATGTCAGGCGCATTATCTCGCTTACAAAACGCCCTCTCTTTTAACTACTATGCAAACACAGAAATGTATGATGCTAGGGCAGACAGCATTATAGTGAACGAAAACGGGGAGGTGCAAACCATAGATGGCCTGAAGCTGTCAAACCTTATTACACAAAGCGAAATTGAAGAAGCTGAAGGCGCAATAAGGTTAAGAAAAGCACAAGGAGAAATATTGGAAGGAAACCAAAGGTTTCAAAGCCCTGCGACAGCAGCATCCCCTTCTGAAATAAACGATGTACATGACTTGATATTATTAAAACAAATGCTAAACTTGTAGAACATGCCTGCATATTTTAACAGATATAAAATATTTTCTCAACAAAACAACATACCTGTTATAATCCCATACTTAAAAATACCGGACAAGGCAAGCGACAGAGTGATAATATGGACGGCAGGAGAAAGATTGGATAACATCTCGGACAGTTATTATGGCACTCCTTTTTTTGACTGGTTAATAATGCAAAAAAATGCTCATTTGGGGTTAGATGAATTTGAATGGGAATATGGATCGACAATAATAATCCCATATCCTTTAGAAACTTCTATCAACCAGTACGTAGAAGCATATGAAAAATTTAAAATTTTAAATAGTTAACCTAATAACCATTTTTTTGTCATCTCAGTTATTTTTCTTTATAAGTTATATTATTTCTTTAGAAGCGCTATTTATTAATAAAAAAAGATGGCAGATTTGCTTTTACAGTCTCCAATACAATACGAGCCACATAAAAAAAATAGATGGGTTCTTCGGTTTCCTGACGACGTGGGCATTCAGACATTCGCTTTAAAAAGCGTAGATAGCCCTAAAACTACTAACAATAAAATTACGATGGAATTCCTAAATACTGCCACTTATGTCAAAGGCAGGACAACTTGGGAGCAAATGGCAATCACAATCCGGGATTTTATCGCACCAGCATCTACTCAAGCTCTTATAGAATGGCAGCGCCTGCATCATGAATCGGTGTCAGGTAGAGACGGGTATGCTGTAGGATACATGAAAGACTTGCATTTAGAGGGGCTTGATCCTGTGGGGACGACAGTAAAGACATGGAGGTTGGAAAAATGTATGTTAGTGGAGAATATTGATTTTGGAGGTACGTTAGATTATGCGGAAGACGGGGTAGTAGAATTAACATTCAACATCCAGCCCCAACGCTGTATTTTGCTTTTTTAATAATTCTTGATAATGAAAATGTTTGGATAAAACCTGAATATCTGAATATTTTAAGGTTATTATTTGATCGACAGCAGCATGTATAAAATGCTTGCGATAAAACAAAAAAGCATAAAACACTTATCTTTAGCCTTGTGATATCCATATGCAATCCCTAGCAAGTTTAAAACAACCATGCTAAAGCCATATAATATGGAGAATTGATTGTTGCTATTTAATTCCAAAGTTAATATTAAAATTTGAAATACGCCTCCTCCGTAAATATACAAACCACTGAATATCTTTATCATATAATTCTTTGGATATAATAAAGATATTATTGTGCCAAAAATTTAATTAAAAATGGAGGTATATTGTTATCAATAGATTTTTCTATGGTATTTTTATAAGAATCCACAGAATTTTGATTGACGAACTTAAAATAACAATCGCTAGTCAACTATTTTATGTTATAATTTTTAAAGTTTTAAAAAAGTTGTCAGTTCATCAAACCCGGCAACAATAAAACCTGCGGCATCCTTGTGCCCGCCACCGTTCCATTTTTTTGCAATTTCCCCCAAATCAATATCCTTTCCTGTCCCTCTGAGGCTAATTTTCCATCCCCCTACTTGACGATAAAAACCCACTAAAAAATCATACTCAGACACGTCTCGGCTTTTAAACATATCTCCAAAAAGCATTTTATTTATAGCCAAGACTTTATAGCTATGCCCCTCAAAGTTGAAAATCGCCTCGTGGCAAAGCGTAAGCGAATTAACCAAAAATCGGTTGTCGTCATCAAGATATTCCGCAATAGCCTTGCCATTTTCTATCCATTTGCCTGTATCGTCGTTTTCAGATAATTCAAAATGTTCTAAAACAGCTTGTGGCGACGTTAATTTATTTACTGCGAAACGGAATGGGAAGTACTCGTTGTGCCATTTTTCACTATTATAATCGCGGAAAACATCGTATCCCGCAACCATTTCTATACATTTTGGAATATGTTCTCCCGGAAAAAAATATTCGAATGTACGTTTGGCTGCTCCCCATTTTTCAGTTTCGTACTTCGATTCAAAATTTTTATATTTTGAAAGGGTTTCAAATTTTACCATCTTCTGATATGCAGTCGGATGATGATCAATCCAGACGACTTTGTTTGCAACCTCGCAAAGGCGGTGCATATCCTCCCAGTTTTTGGGAGACACATCCACCATTACCACATTTTTTCCAACGCATTTACTTATGATGTGGCCAAATTCAGGTTGATAATTATATCCGATTGTTTCGGCAGCAGGATAGGCTTTTAAAGCAATAGCCCCACTAAAATTTCCGTCAGGGTCAGCGTTGTGATAGATTATTATGTCCATTTGTTTTGGTTTAAAAAAAGGGAGAGATAATTGTCTGGATGCCCCTCCCTTTTTCTCAATGCTAAAGCTAAAGTTTTATTTCTATCTCTTTTTGCTCAACCGTAGCGACAAGCTTATCTTCGCCATCTTCTACGATAAAGGATCCGTTTTCCAGAGCATTTTCAAAATTGAATTTTGACAAGAAAGCACTAAAAATAACCTTGGATATTTCTTCGTCTATTTCTCTTTTCCTTGCCCTGATAAGGTTTTGTTGATATTCAAGATAATCTTTTAATAGATTTTCCTGAATTTCCTCTTCTTTATCTTCGATGGATTTTACAAAATCTTGATAATCCCGGTAATATTTCCCCATCAATTCTTCTCGTGGAGTAAGGGGCTTCCCATTGAGTATCTTTTCTGCCACTGCATTCAATGTAGGCAGCGAGGAAATACCCTTGATTTTTACTTCAACAGTCGGAGCATAATAAGCGTCGCTTCCTGATAAAGATACAGTAGGCGGGTTAAACCCATTGTGTTCCGTAATCCCCCATTCTTTCAGTTTGCCGGTAAACTCCTCTCCAAATTTATCGACAAAGCCTTCTCCTCTGCTAAGAGGAAAGATTTCTTTAACAAGGCTGTTGTAAACCTTCTGCCCACCTCCCAACTTCAATGAAAGATAATTCATTTCAATGAAGTTTTTCACATTGATATTTCTCAACATTGCCCGGTTTACCACAGGGACTGTTGAAATATTGACTAGATAACAACCGTCTTTATAGTCCTCTTCTATCAGGCCTTGTTCATGGAATTTTTTAAATGTATTGTAATCTAAAGAACAGGGGAGCCTTTCAATGTTTAAAATGCCGTCGCTTATGATGGCATAACTTCGGAATATGTGCGTATGAAAGTCATAGACTTGTGGCGAGGCATTTGGATATAACGAATTAAATTCAGGTATTTGCCGCAAATCTACTGAAACTGGGTGGTATACGCTAAAGCTAAGATTAGCCCTGCTAGAATTCCATACAAGGCTGTCTAAATTCGCGCCTATGTCATGGTCGGAAAACTCATATTTGATTTTATATTTGCCTTCTATCAAAGATTTTACTTCTTCGATGGATGCTGCATTCGCAAGCCTGGCTTTATCTTCTGCCGTCAGCACTGCGGTAGCCTGTTCCTTTTTACTTCCGATTTTTTTATAATCAAACGCTTTATGGCGAGTGAACACTTTATTATCACCAGCCTGAAAATCTTTTATAAAGTCAAATATACAATATGCTTTTTCGTCAGGCAAGTATGAGAGGTCTTTGCCTTTGTTAAATAACCCTATTGTATTAACAATATGAGTTTGGACAACGTTCAAGAATTCGTTCACTCGCTGCTTCCCGATTGACTTGTTATACAGATCAATCAATGCTACTGATCCGATTTCTCCTAAGTACTTCCACACCCACATGCTTTCATTTTTCAATTGCTTGATATACACCAGCGCAAGCAACACTTGTAAATATTCCCTTTCTGTTGCATTGGCAGTATACCCCCCGCTCTCTTTAGACCGCAACACCCAAGCGCCGATGCCGTCTGGGATGGCGTAGCTTCCATTTTTTTGTTGGTATCGCGTGATTTGCCCGCTGGCATCAAAAGAAAAAACCTCTTCCATGTCGCTTTCATGAGGAAGCAGGGTATATTTATTCGAATAATTGTTTTTTAACACGTTTTCCATGCTGCACCTGTAATCATGGATATCGTTTGCAACAGAAAACGACCCCAAAATATCGCTCATCTGCACCAACAATTCATGGTTGGCATAATTCCCATATTCAACAACTATCCCTGCATCAATTTGAGCAGCCAGATTTTCAGTAGCCTCAATAACCTTTTCTTTAGCATTTTGGTTTTCATATCCATCCGACATAAAAACGACCACATTGCTGTGCCCGTCTTTCTTTTCTTTGAGATATGATGCGGCAAGGTTCAGCGGATCACAAAAACCGGTCATGTTTCTACATTCCAGCAAATCAATGCTGTTTTGGGCTGATTTCAGAGCATCGAGCCCATTAAAATTATAATCCTTTAAGATGAACCCGTAATCGCCATTGCTTGAATAATATATTAAAGAAAGGATATCTCCTTTCTGTAATGTGTTGGCGATATTGTTCTTCATGTCCTCCCTCAGTACAGGGATGTCATGGTACATTGACCCTGACACGTCAACAATGAATAGATATCTTGATAGTGTTGCTTGCCGAAGTTCTTGCATGTTTGGGCTGTAATGTTCGACAAGCTGGTTAATCCTCGGAAATTTAATCAATGATTTTTGCATAATATTATAATTTTTTTTGTTTTTATAGTTTAGCTTGCATTGCTTGCATCGGGCATCCTTTCTACATCTGACGACCCAAACCCTTTGTCCCCTCGCCCCGTTTCTGACAACTGCGATACTTCATTCAATTTAACTTTTGCGTATTGCAAAAATACGACTTGGCATATCGCATCTCCCTTCCTGTATATTTTAAGCCCGTCATCTAACGGGCTTCCCATAAGCATGTTTCTTAGCACTTTTAAGATTGCTATGCCATCTAGCTTGTATTTCAAGCTGATTGCCCCCCTGTAAGAGGAATCCAATACTCCAACGCTATTCCCCAACATCAGGTTATAATCGCTAGTGCTGCTTCGCGGCATTGCAAAGCCCACATACCCTTCCGGTATTTCTAAGCCTAGCGCGGTTTCGTATTTCAAATAAAGCTTTGTCCCGTCAAGTACAATTTCAGGCGTGTTGATGCACACCAAATCGCATCCTGCGTCGCCCTCTTTCGCATGAGGGTATATTTGGGCATCTCGGTGGAATTTTTTGTAATTTAAAATTATTTCTGGCATTTTGTCTTTTTTAATTAATTTAATTAGATGGTAAATATAGCAATAATTTTTGATACTGCCTAGCTTTTTTCATAGTATTTTTTAAAGATGGTTTCAAACCTTTTCTTTAAAAGCCATTTATTATCTCTTAGCAAGAAAAAATCTTTTAGCCTGTCAAGAAAGCTATATTTCAGTTTGAAAGAGATGAATTCGTATTCTAATGCTGCCCGGTCGGCGTTCTTGACATCATCGTTTAAGGGATATTCGAATCCGTATTTAGCGCTTATTGCCAGCATTACGCTATGCTCTAGCTTCTGATATTCTGGAAGCCTGTCTTTTATCGGCTTAGGCATGTCGCATAAATATGCTTCGCTTGCATCATGCAATAAGGCGCCTAAAATGTTTTTGTCGTCTTTTAAAAATGAAATGACGTGCAAAGTATGCCTTAAAACAGATATTTGTTTTTTCATGTGGCCGCCATACCTTGGCGCGCGAGATAAAGAGACAACAATATCCTTTATATCAATATCTCCTTCTTTTAAATTAAAGACATCTATATATTTTCCACTATATGTCCTTATTTTATCTCCAGCGTATAGCGGGTTTTTTTCTAAAAGCTTTTTATTGTTCATTCACAATGTAATTGGGTTGTTAATCATCTTTTTTCTCAGCCACCTTTTCTTCCTCATCTCATTTCTTTCTTCGAATACTCTATTTATAAAATTTTTTAAATCCCTTTCATTGTTAATACTCATATAGCTTTCTCCTATAGTATGCCATCTATAGTACCAAACAAAGCCTTTAAAAAAAGAATGCCTGACAAGGATTTGAAGCTGGGTTGGACGAACATCGCTGCTGTCGAACACGATCCTGCACCTGCTGTCGTTAAAATATTTTACCATTTTTTATCTTGTTTGTTAACCTGTCGCCAACTGAAGCGCCAACTGGCTTTCGAGCTCATCTATCAACCACCCCCACTTTTCGACATCATGCCCCAACAAAGAGATGAGTTCGCTTAGTTCCAACAGAGGGATTGAAATATAGAAATCATAAGGCGTTTGATCCATGCTTACTTAATTTTATCTTTCTTAGGTTCTTCGTATACGACAAACCTATCGCTATTTTTGTTTAAATCGGATGCAACACAGATGTCGCCGAGTTCACCTCCCTTGTGGAATACGGTTAAATAGCAATATTGCCTGCCTCCATTAGAAATTCTTCCTGCTCGTACTATATCCAATACCATCTGTAATGCATCGCGATCTTCTAAGGCCGATCTGTTATCTACGATAATTTTGCCCATTTTTATTCTTGTTTAAAACCTGCATTCAATGCTGTAGCCAATTGAGCTCCAATATATTTAGTATATTGAGGAGGTATGCTTTGTGCTAATTCGGATTGCCCTAACCAATATAGCCCAGTCATTTTTTGTACTTCGCTTACGCCAGAAAAATGTCCTACATATTGGATAAATTCATTGTTTTTTGCCTTTCTCCCCATTTTTGCGTTTGGGCAGCAGTGGGTCGGGTGAGCAGGCGATCCCAATTTGATGTTGCTTTCAAACAAGCGGTACCTATAAGTCCTAAGCCCAAACATTGCACCACAGTACGAAATCCTATAGAAAACCATAGAACCTCTTAGCATCCGCCTTAGCCGATGCCGGGCTTACTGCAAAGCCCTCTATCCCCTCAACAAATGCGTTGGGGATTGCTTTTCGCATA
>Ga0116143_10003822_pt1 | contig 14880 bp, 9 predicted proteins | sample AD_UKC034_MetaG_FD_89745 | JGI IMG/M metagenome (GOLD analysis project Ga0116143, IMG submission 89745) | Active sludge microbial communities of municipal wastewater-treating anaerobic digesters from USA - AD_UKC034_MetaG | ecosystem: Engineered > Bioreactor > Anaerobic > Digestate | place: USA...
GCTTGGACCTGAGGAACATCGGTAGAAGAAGTCTCTGCGACTTCAGATGTCTTTTCAACAACGATCTGAGGGGTTTCAGATGACAAAGGTGAAATACCCTTTGGCTTTTTCTTTAGTCGTTCAAAGACACTTTCTTTATCTCCAAGGAGAATATCTCGAATATCGACAAGAACTTCGTAAGATCGATCTCTAAAACCTTTACCTAATCCATCAAAGCCTTGGAACTTATCTTTAATGAAGTCTTTAAACTGACCAAAGGTTTTAACTGACCCTTCTTTCAGCTGACTTACCGTTGAAGTGATCTTGTCTTTAACGTAAGAGGCAGCACCAATCGTTCCTTTGACAATGGTCATAAAGGTCGATTTGATCTTCTCACCTTTACGATCATAAAGACCTTGTGCTTTGTCTTCTGCTGTTAGAATAACATTACCGAATTTATCGACAATGTTTTCTTTAGCTTCTAGAAGCTGGTCAATGGTTTCAATGGCCTTACCTGTAGCTGAGTCGTAATAATAACCTGCTTTTAATTTAAAAGCCTGAATAACAGGCTCAGTCATGCCAGGGAGATAGAGGTCTTTAGCACTATTGATAAACTTAGAAAGACCTTCAGCGGTTTTCTTAGCAAGATTTTTGAGCTCTTTAAAGCCAGCAGGCAGATGTTCCATCAAGGTCTTCTGACCCATCTCGAGCACACTTCCAGCCAGAGCAGTGGCTTTTCCAAAGAGACTACTAAGTCCTTCTTTAATTGCGCCTTTATTATTGTCAAAAGACTGACTGACAAAATCAAGCGCAGGCTTAGCAACTTTATCCTTACCTACAGTAAAGACACGAGAAGCAGCACCGTAAACGTCGCCACTGACCCGCGTAGCTAAATCAAGAACATTCTTGAAAGTCGAGGATAGTAAAGAACGATAGTCGTCCTTAGATCCAAACTCATCTTGATCTTCATTACCTTGGCTAGAACGAACAACCTTTCCAAGACGCTTAGACTCACTGCTAAGGAGTTTGACAATGGAAGCCGTATCTTGACGAATCTGATATAGCAATCCATCATTAGTAACTTTACGACCGCCTTTACCGAGTTTATCAACTTGATCACCCAGGTGTTTAATGGCGGCCATTGTGGCACCATTCATAGACTGCAAATCGATGCGCTTTCCGTCTGGAGCAGCTTCTTCCCCAAAGTTCTTACGAACCTCTTGAGCCATCGGACCTGAATGCGGTTCTTTATCACCCTTTCCTGGTTGATAGAACCAGTTATATAACTTAGTCTTCTTGAAACCATCAAAGGCTTCTTGAGGCGACCACTTCTTAGAGAGTCCTTGTTCTTGAGGAACAAAGGATTCATCCATGCGAGGATAGGGATTAAGTTGATAAGGATTCTGTTTAAATGAAGAATTAGTCTTTTTAAATCGTTCAGAGACTGTTTTTAAGAGCTCTGTCGGATTCATTTGACGAATGGCTTGTTTGACATTGATGTCAGAACGAACAATCCCTTCTTCTTCTAAGAACTTGGCATAGGCTTCTTCATCAACCTTAAAGCTACCCTTATCCGTTCTCTTAACAATTCCCGTTTCAGTTAAAGCATCACCATAGCCTGCTTGGATGTAGTCATTAATATTCTTATCAAGAGAAGGCGTCGCTTTACGGATCGATTGGATCTGTTTAGTAAATGCTAGACTGGTTGCTTCTTTATTGTCTCCCTCACTCATCATAGAAAGTTGTCGATCGACCACTCTCTTGACAGAAGGAGATAAAGACTCATAAGCACTTGTGTTCTCAATATTTTCTTTGGTATATTGAATATTGCTAACACGAGACAAACGACTTAAGAAACGTTTGAGTTCGATTTCCTCATCATTATCAAGATAGTGATCTTGACGAATATAGTCACTGGCTTCATTAAGCTTAAAGCCTTGTTGGCTCTTACGAACCTCAGATGAGAGCGATTCTTTAATACGGGAAGCGAGTTGTTTCTTTGAGACAAACTCACCACGTTGATAATCGTAGGTCTGCAAGGGGACATCTTCAGTACCGGTGCGCATCATTGCAATTTCACGATGGATTGCAGCTAGGTGACCCGGAATAACATCCACAAGCGAGATATGCGCTTTCTTATCAAACCCCATTACTGGTGAAGATAGTCCACCGAGCTCACTTGCCAGTTCTGTTCGACCAAATTCACGACTTGGATCACGATCTTTAAAGTGTTCTAAGATAAAGTCACCGGCTTTGGTGAGTTTACCTTTAACACTAGACGGATCGTTAAGATTCTCTTGCCACCAGTCTTTCTTCTGGAGTTCAGAGATTGAACCTGCTGGATTCTTTAAGGTGCTGGCTAGTTTAGATAGACCCTCATTAAGCTGAGGCGTCTGTTCTGTCTTATTCTTTATTCTCTTTGCTACAATGTCTCTAAAATAACCAATTGCGCTACTGGCAGCTGTTGCGCCTGCCATTTCTGCTGCCGTCAAGGGTTCTTCACCCATGTCGATCAGCGTCTTGTTCATTTCTTGGATTTGCTCTTTACCACTTTGAGCAGAATCCAAAACCATGTCAATGTTGTCTAGAGATAAAGAGATCCCGCCAACGAATTCTTTTGCACTTTGCTTAAGACGATCAATACCTTTCTTTAGAACTGATTGATCGCCATAGAGTGACTCAAAGAACTTATTTCGTGTCATCTCCATGAAGCGTTCACTATTGGTGATCTTCAAATACTCCGGTAACGAAGTATTCTTAATGATCGCTTCATTTTGAACTTTATTTGCTTCACGGTACTTCAACGACTTTCTGTAGTAGTCTTGCTGTGCTAAAAATCCCCGTAGTTGGAGTTCTAGCATCTTCTTCTGATAGCGCTGAGTAACTGATGTCGTGTACTGAGCTTGGATCGATGTGTTGTTTGCGATCATTCCAAGCAGATGCGAGGAAGATTCAAAACGCTTCTTCTCAATCTCTTCTTTGACTAAGCCTTTAGCCGCTGTCAGAGGACTCTCATGCTGAAACCCCTGACCAAAGATCTGCTGACTAATTTGATTAACCGTCTGTTCTTCTTGGTTTGTGCGGTTATCGTAATCGGCATAGGTACTAGTTCCTGTTCTTTCAACGATTTTCTTCGTGATCGACTTCAACCCTTTCTGGGTCTCAGGCACCATACTGTCGATCTTGGTCATAATACGATTGACACGAGGTTTTAACTCTCTGACCGTCTCATCGTATAGTTCATAGGAGCCTTGCGATACTTCTCCTAAACTCTCTGTTATTTCACCATAGGCACTTGGAAGTGCCTTCTTCAGTGTCTGGTGAATAAACTGGGGAGAGGTTAACGTGTCTTTGGTTCCTTGAAGCGCTCCCTTGACAACATTACTCACCACGCTGCGTTTCTTAGGTTCAGTGGCTTCTTGATTTAACTCACTACTGATATCAGTATTAAAGTCAAGGTCAAGATCCATGTCAAAGCTAGGATAATCCGCTTCGAGATTTCTCTTTCCGGCCATATTCAGGCCTCCTCTTTTAAAATCATACTCACAGGATGCCAGCAATGCAAAATATGCTCCAGGCGCTTCCTTTTAATATCGGTCTTTTAATCTTGACGCCTGATTCGATTCGAGGCCTCAAACAGATTAAAGTTTTAGATATTTTCACAGGCGCAGGCTCAAAAGAATTTCACAATGAAGGACTGTTCTCCGTTGAAGCCTTTGGTAAAGTGGGAGATGAAAGACGCAATCGTCTATTTGCCTATATCGACTTAAACGTTTCTGTATTTCATCCGACGCTCTATAAAGCGATCATTGATCTGAAAGAGTTGTATGGAAAGATCATGGCTGGTACGACTTACGCGGTCTTTAATAAAGAAACTAAAGACTTTGAAGCATCCAACATGGTCGAAGGTCAGACTGGCTTTGAATTCTTTATGTCTCATTTTCACGAGTTGCAGTTTGAAGAGCGAAAGAGCACGTCTCGTGAATTTGCCATTAAACTCGTCAATAAACATCGTGAACAAGCAACGATCAGTAAATTGATCGTGATGCCTGCAGGTCTACGAGACTTTACTATCGAACCCAATGGCAAGCCCGTTGAAGATGAGATCAATACACTATACCGTAAAGTCCTCTCTCATTCAAATGTGATTGGTCCTCAAGGTGCTAAGTCTGATCTTAGTCACGTTGATGCGACACGCTATAGTCTTCAGATTGCAGTTGTTGAAGTGTACGATTATATCATCAACTTGCTTGAAGGTAAGTCCAAGCTCATTCAAGGATGGTGGACAAACCGCACCATCTTCAATAGTACTCGAAACGTTATCACTTCAAACGTTCCACGGTCTCTAGAACTAGGTGATCCGATTACGCTTGGTCCGAATCATACTGTTGTAGGTTTGTATCAGTCTTTAAGGGCAATCTTCCCTTTAGCGATTAATCTAGTTCGAGAAATTGCTTCTAAAGTTTTCTCAGGTCCAAATACTCCTGCACGCTTGATCAATGCTAAAACACTTGAGGCAGAAACTGTCAGTATCCTCCCTGAGTCTTACGACGAGTGGATGACACAAGAGGGTCTTGAGTCAACGATGGCGCGCTTTGAGATTGAAGCACTGCGTCACGAGGAAATCAAGATTGGAGAACATTACTTTGGTCTGGTCTATAATGACGGTCAATATGTAAAGTTTGTTCAAGGTATTCAGGAGATCCCTGAAGGCTTTGATAAGAAGTATGTTTCTCCGATTACGTATGTTGAACTCTTCTATCTAGCGATCTTTGAACGGATTAAGAAGATTCCAGGGTTTGTGACACGCTATCCCGTTATTGGCTTTGGTGGTATCTATCCGAGCTACGTGTACCTGAAGACTACGACACGCTCTCAAGTATTAAAAGAATTAGATGACTTCTGGCAAGAGACTGATCGAATCGCAAATGAGTTTCCAATTAAAGGACAACCCTTTGTGAACTCTTTATCTCCCGCCACGAATAAGCTTAAGAACCTCGGTGCCGATTAACGTAAGTGACTACTTACAAAGTCCGGTCTTATCGAAATATAAGACTGATTCTTCTTGAATTGCTGGGAACTCCTGTTAGACAGAGACGCTAAAGCGGGATGCGAAAGCATGAACGTCTATGCTTAAAAAGAACTCTGGTAGGGATCATCAGCAGCGAAGCCTGCCTGCGTACGCGACAGGAACGTTCAACGACCAGCCCTTAGGCAAGGGGTAGGACACCAAGCGGGTCCGAAGTGGGAAGCACCTGACTGCTCTTATAGAGCAAAGGTGAAGAGATGGTCTGTTCCTAGGCGAAAGTCTAGGCGGGTGTCACAAGCACACCGGGTATAGAAAGTATGTCTTAATTGACAGAGCGACTATACTGGACAACAAGTTCGACGGGGATACATGTTCATTTACCTGTGTTTTAACCGATGAATCTATTTCAGAGATTGAAGATCTTCTTAATAGCAAAGACTTTTATGTCGGTGTAAACGGTAAGATCACTTTTAGTTCAAGTAACGATGTTTCCGATCTCGTCTTTGCTGAAATGACAAGTTAACCTTTTTCTTGAGGGAATGTTTGATGAAACCTATTTACAAAGTATTCTATCGTGAAAAAGGTATTCGATATAGCGATAGACTTCTTCGACTTCCTAGCTTTAACTTAACGGTTTTACCACGTTCAAGTTTGTTTCACTATGTTAGTGATGATATCAATAGTCCTGAAGTTGATACATCTTTGCCGTTTCTTCAAGGCTATAGTAAGAAGATCCTGCTTGACTACGTAACAGACTATGTTAAAACAGAAGGCGCAGTAAGGCGTCCTATGTTTGCCATGAAAGAACTGACACGTAGCTTTAGGCGAGAACATCGTCAAACGTGGATCTTTGAACCTGAAGCTTATAAGCTTAATCAAAACCCTGAAACACTGATCGTCATTAACTATGGATACTTAGACGTTGTTCATAAGTACATCCCGACGATGATGGCGAACTATCATCGCTGGCTGAACCGCCAGAATACCGTTTGGGCTAATGTTAATAAGATCGCTTCTAGTAGTGAACGCCATCAGTTCATCTTTTATCCGATTGCTAAGGTCTTGCAAGGTCGAACGATTCTAGAGAAGTATGCTAAAGAGTCGCCTTCGATTAAGATGATGCAGATCTTTGGTAGTCATGGTGATGGTGGGTATCTTCAGCTGGATATGTGGAAATGGCTTAATCCCGCAACGCGTAAGCAAAGTCTCTTAGGTCAGATTGATCCACGTCACTATAACAAGATCAATCTTGTCTTTCAAGGTACTTCAGGTAACCAAGCACTCGTTAATTTAGGTTATTTGAATAGCTGGATCAAGGGTCAGCCTAATACAACAGAGTTTGGTTCAATTGTTCAGTTTGAACCGCTCTTTATTCAAAAGCTCTTCTTGAAAATGTCGATGTCGCTCAATGCGATTGAGACGAATGAAGAGAATATGGAAGGACTTGATGAGATTGAGAATTCAACAACTCCATCTCAAATTGCTCCTATTCCTAAGACCTTAACAGAGCCTTCTAGTCAAGATATTGAAGAGGGTGAAGTTAGCGACACTGAACTCGATAAAACTTCAACGATCTCTGAAGATGACGTTGAAGAAAAAGAAGATAGTAGAATTGAATCAGGTTTTGTTCAGAAAGCAAAGGTCCTTCCTAAGAAAGGACCTCTTGAAAAAGAACCTGAGTCTGATACTGAGATTGCGCTTGCTTCTTTTACTTCATCATTCATGGACGAAGTTGAAAAGGACATTGAAGCGCTTGATAAGCTTAGCCTTACTCAACTTAAGAATAAAGGTACAAAGCTCAATGCTGAAGATCCGCTCATTGAGGAAGAACTGATTGACCTTGATCAAGTTCGTGCTAAGGTCTATCAATCCAAGCCACCTTCAGATCGACTTAAAGACTGGATCTCTGAAGACGCTGAAGCAAACTTGATTACGGCTTCTGAATATCGAAAGCTTGAACAGTCTATTGAAAGCTATAAAGAAAGTAAAGATCCTTACGGTTCAAACGCACCACGTATTGAAGCCATGGTGATCAAAGAGGAAGATGTTGTTCTTTCCCCTGAGAAAACAAAGATTGAACTCAGTGATACTGTTCCTGATGTCACCATGGGGAACTCTACCCTTAAAGCGTTTGATACGCAATATCTTCGTAATGTCTATAAGAAAGACATCTTGCAAGCAATTGACAGTGTTCAAAATGCTGGCGTCGTCATTAAGAACCACGAAATCGAAGTGCGTCATAGTGCGCTTGGGTCGTATGAACATCATCGACTTGAATTGAAGCCTGTAGATGGGATGCCTTCTACGATTCAGTTTACCCTGCCCCAAGTCAATGAAGATGGGACATTCACGGCTAGCGGAAACCTTTATTTATTAAGAAAGCAAAGGGTGGATTAAAAGTCTTGCTTATAGTTTAGTTTTTAATATCACTATAAGTAAATGAACAGATAGCGTTCTTTTAGTTTATTTAAAGAGCACTGTTTGTTCCGAGGTCCACAGTAGCGTAGAAATATGCTACAAGAAAAACCTACCTAACTGCGGGAAAACGTCTATAATCTTAGTTTTTACCACTTGCACATGGAAACGTAGTGCAATACTCGTAGGGTAATGATCCAATCGAGCATGGTCAAAACAAAACTAAGAGACGCAACCGACGCAACGAAGCTCCTAAGTGGAAACATATGGAGTGTGTTCAGAGGCCATCGAAAGCTATTGCGTAGTTCAGCATAATAACATCCGTATAAAACCGGGTGGTCGTCTTGAAAAAGGCGATTAAAGCGAGTAGAGTAGGGAAGAGAGTATATATCAAACTCTCTTCCCGAAACGGTAGGCATCTTAACGTGTAATGACGAAAATGAAGATATGGTCCATTTGTTGGAATGCTGCCAATACGAAAGATTTCGCCACAGATTGTATCGCTCTCTACCTATTATGGTAAGACATTCGTACAGACCAGTAGTAAGGTTGTTAATAATGACCTAGCCTGGCTATATCGAGAGATCAACGCAGCTTCCCTGCAACAAGGTCTCTTGATCCATGAAGTCAACCCTGGCAATGTCTTTGACCATGACTTTAAGGGTCCTTATATCTACAACGCCCTTGCTCAAGAATACGAGCAGTTTAAAGTAGGGGACTATAGTCTTTACTTTGATCATCGTGTTCGAGATAAACGAGTTAATCCTGAACTCTTGAAGATTATTGAGAAGAAAGGACGTGTTTGGTGTGGGTGGTCAAAAGACAAGAGTCCCATTGTTGTCGACAAGGACAATATCTTCTACGAAGTCAGAAGAGATGGTGAAACCCGTCTCGGAAACATCTATGAGTTTTTAGAACTCGATACAGCTAAGTGCCCTATTAACTTTGCTGAAACACGTGTCTTCTCAAAGTACATCCCTGTTGGTGTGATGCTTTCATACTACCTAGGTTTTAGTGCTTTGATTGCACTTCTAGGGGAACAGTATCGGGTTGTTCCTGCAAAGAAGAATAAACAGCTTGAAAAAGACGAGTACGCTATTAGCTTCAGAGATGAAAGCTATATCTTTAAAACAAAGAATAAAGCCAATACACTTATTTTGGCAGGCTTTCAAGACTTTGAAAAAGTCACTAAACTCTACGATCGAAAAGACTTTGAACATAAAGATGTCTATTTAAATCTTCTACTGACTAAGAAGATGAGTGCGATCTATGTCCGTGAACTGGACATGATGGAACACGCTTTCATTGACCCTATCAGTAAAGAAGTCTTGCAAGATATGGGAGAACCCACGACCTTTATTGCATTGGTGATTCGTGCGGTCGAGATGTTGATGAGTTATGATCATCCCGCTTCTCAAGATCGTGCAGCGATGCGAGATCGTGGTTATGAACGTTTTGCTGGCACAGTCTACAAAGAAACTATGCAGGCTATCCGTCAATTCAGGAACAAGAACCTTGTTGGTCGTTCTAAGATTGACATGAGTCCGTATCAGATCTGGAATGCGATTATGAAGGATAGTGCATTGAAGATCGTCGAAGATACGAACCCGATCCAGAACTTGAAAGAATCTGAAGTCATTACCTTTGCTGGAACAGGAGGTCGTGATAAAGATACGATTACGAAACCTGCACGTGCCTATCACAAGAACGACTTAGGGGTGTTGTCTGAGTCGACAGTCGATAGCACCGCTGTGGGTACGATTGCATATTTGAGTGCAGATCCAAATATTAAAAACGTTCGAGGATTGATGAGAGACCAAAAGAGTCTTTCACCGACGAATATCCTATCGACGAGTGCATTGCTTTCACCAGCATCGATGAACGACAATTAACGTTTATTCTGTTTAGAATAGACAGTGGTTCTCACTATCGGAAACGGTAGTGTAGTATTCTCTCTAACTGCTGGAAACTCCTAAAGCTGTCTCACCACAAGCATCGCGAAAGCAGATGCTGAAGGTCTAAAAACGAGACAGATGCGGCATATGCCAAAATGGACAATCAGCAGCCAAGTCCCTAAGGTCATTGACTATGGGAAAGGTTCAACGACCAAGACCTTGTCAGTCTGTACACTCAAGTGAGTGGAAATGGGAGACACCTTAACACGTCATGGTGAAGGTGAAGATATGGTCTGCTCTTTCAGGGAAAGCCTGAAGCTGCGCGTGATGGCGCGGGAGGAAGGGTAACGTCTTCCTCTGAACTACGGCCTAAAAGAGTAATGTTCATCACTACGCAACACTCGCACACGATCGCATCACCCGGTTATCGACAGCCATATCTTCGTACTGGGTATGAGTTTGTTATTGGAAAGAGAACGTCTAAACTTTTCTCGACAGCAGCTGAAGAAGATGGGGTTGTTGAGAGTGTAAATCAAAAAGGGATTATTGTCGCTTATGATTCTGGTTTAAAGATTGGGATTCAGTTGGGTCGACTCTATGGGAAAGCAGAAGGAACCTATTACCCTCATGATGTCGTGACGCCTTATAAAGAAGGTGAACGCTTTAAGAAAGGTGATATCCTAGCTTATAACACGAAGTTCTTTGAACCTGACTTCATTGATCCTAAGCAGATTATCCTGAAAGTCAATAATGCCATCAATACGGCGTTCATGGAATGCAGTCAGACTCACGAAGACTCGTGTTCTATTAGTGCTAAGATCAGTGATAAGTTTAAAACTGAAGTCACTAAGGTTAAGTCTTATATTGTTCGATTTAATCAAAACCTACTTGAAGTTCAAAAGCCGGGTAGCACAGTTGAACCTAAAGATGTTTTGATGATTATTGAAGATGAGATTACTTCGTCCCATACGCAGTTTAGTGAAGACGCGCTATCAACATTGAAACGTTTGTCTAACGTAGCGCCTCGAGCAGGTGTTATGGGGACGGTTGAGAAGATTGAAATCTTCTACCATGGTGATAAACGCGATATGTCTTTGAGCTTAAAGAAGCTTGCAGATAAGAGCGATGCTGACATGGCTCAGAGTGCCAAGGCCTCTAATCGTCCTGTCATCTCAGGTCGTGTTACAGATGAGTATCGTGTTGAAGGTACGCCACTTGAGCTGGATCACGCTGAAGTCAGAATCTATATCACGGTTGTAGCTGGAACAGGTGTTGGTGATAAGGCTGTCTTTGGACACCAAATGAAGAGCACGGTATCTGAAGTTCAAAAGTATGAGATGCATACTGAAGAAGGTGAGGAGATCGATGCGACTTTTGGCTATCGCTCTGTCGCTAACCGAGGCGTAATGTCACCTTCTATTATTGGAACAACGATTACGTTGCTTGATAAAGTTGGAAAGATGGCAGTCGATATTTACGAAGGTAAGAAGTCTTAATTGACGTATTGACAGGACTAGAGGAGGCATTTAGCCTCCTCTAGTCCTGTGCCGACATGTATAAGAGCCGATATCATTTGAAGAGCTTACTGCGTCTCTATATTTACGAAACGCTTTAATAAAGCTCATCTAGACAGCTGGTTTTATTTTTAAGGAGATGGTGATGGAAGGCTTGGTGAATGAAAAAACACATGAAAGTGCTCTGGTTCTGGCTAATGCGGGTGAACTCACTGCACTGGTGATCAAGAAAGTGGCTGGTAATGATATTAGCACAGCAGTCAATGGTTCTGTGTTGACGCGTGAGATGATTCAGAATATTCTGTATCGCAAAATTACTCAATCCATCGCGAACCGTAAATAACACAAAATTCATTGTAAGTTTCAAGGAGAGTTATCTTGATTAACCAAGCCACATACCTGAACGCCGCCACTGTCGCCAAAGAGCTTGCTGATAAGAATATTTATCTTCAAGCGCGTCCTACTTCTGTTCTAGGTGAATTGCTTGATCTGAGCACTTCAGTTCTTGCTGAAAATAATACAGATCTTCCTCGCATTCTAGTTAACCCGAATACCCCGAATCAAGTCGCACTGCGTTCAGCAGAAGAGCGCGCAAATGCCGTTCAGTATACGACCGGTGACTATCATGAACCGAGTCAGCATTCACTAAAATTAATGGCACTTGCTGAAGACTTGGCTCCTTTTATCACAAGCCATATCTCGCACGCACGAAACACTGTTGCGCCCTTAGTGGTTGATCTGTCGGATAAGCTTCAGAAATATCTGGATACGGCAAAACCGCTTGACCCGGTCTCATTGTTCGAGATTGAGCAACGTAGTCTGCCTGCTTTGGTTGTGGATGAGTCATTCCAAGCAGACGGTCTTGAAGCTTATGCTGGAACGGATGCCAAGTACCGCTCATTCCCGCATATTCTCGATGTCCCTGAAGAAGATAGCTTCTATCAAGACTTGGTGAACTTGGGTAGTAACCGTTTGAATGGTCTGGTTAATGATTGGCTGAAAACGAAAGACCCTTCTTTTATCAAAGCGGTCTATATCGTTAATTTCTCCAATCAACTTGACGCACTTCGTACGGTCAATGGTGGGAGCTATGAAGGTCTGTATGCGTTAGGTGATCCGGGTGTCGGAAATAACCCCTATGATACGCTTGATCTTGCTTTGGCCATTTACCTTATTGGTACACGTTTAATTTCTAACGTAGTTCCGACCAAGGGTGTGTCTTTGGTGGAATATAAGAGCGCAATGCGGTCAATGATTGATTATGCAGGTGCTCAGATTCATAAGTCCCTCAAGGCCGTTCAGCGTCAACATGAAGCGAATGTGCTCGTAACTGAAGCCATTATCAGTAAAAAGAAGATCGTTGTCAACAAGATCATCTATCGTTCTTGGCTTGAGTCGGGTGGTCAACCTGAAGTACTCTTAGGCATGCTTGCTAGTGGTGAAGTTCATTACGCAGTAGGTGCAATTGAAGAAGCAAAAGAAAAGCTGCTTCGTCAATGGGCAAACTACGTGATGCTCTCCCAGACCAACATCAAGGCTGAAATGCATAAGCGTTTCCGTGACTACGCTGAAAACGAAGTCATGATGGGTCTGAATGAACTGACTGATCTTGAAAAAGAATACGCCCAAAACTGCGTAAACTTTAAAGACCGTGTTCAAGCATTAGTCAATGAAGAGATTGAGCATCTGAGCCATCGTTTAATGGATGATGTTCATCACACGGCTTTGCATCTAATTGCAAAGGCTCGTTTCTTCTATACCTCTGCTTATTCAATCCTGAATGAAATGGCGACTGTGGCAAAGGACAATCCCAATATTGATCCGCGTGAAGCGGCACTTCTGAGCGTGATCAGTTATGTGGGTGAGTATTTTGAAGAACAGATTGTCTGCGTGAAATGACAAAACTTGTTCGTAATGCCGGGAAGGTCTTGAGTCAGCTCATTGATCTTCCCGGTAAACCTGTGATTACCAAGAGCGCACTGTCAATCCAAGTCCCTGTTCGATTTCGAGAGATCGAGTTGGCTCAAGTCGGTGCCTCTACGTTTGTCTATGGGTTATTTGCTATTATTCTCGATAGTGGTGAATATGCACTGTGTAATGTCAATGCGTATGTCGAGCTTGGACCCGCTTCTGTCGAATTAACAACCATTGATGGTGAAGAATACTATAATTTTAAGTATCTTCCCAATCAAGTTGTGATTAAGACAAAAGACTTGGTTTGTCGCGCTAACTTAATCTATAAAGCGATTGAAGAGTTTGTCTTTAAAGGCAAGATTCCTTGGTATGTCGATTATGAAGACATGGGGAAAATCTTTGATACGGCTAAGCGTCATGCTCGGACCAGTGCAGAGATCATGCCTAGTGTCGTTGAATTTATGGCGGCCTATATTGCCCGTAGTAAAGAAGATCGTACTAAGTATATTCGTGAAGTCTCAAAAGACTATAAAGACTATAGCAAAGAAAACCTTGAATGGGTGCCGATGCGTAGTGTTTACTGGTCTTCCCCTGGTACTGTCAATAAGCTCGCTGGCGCCTATTTCTCTGATGGTATCGTAAGCGCTTTGGTTAACCCCAGTGAGCGTGTTGAAAAAATTGAACGTATCTTGAGAGCCTAAATCATGTCAAAAGTCTTCTTCTCGGCAACCAAGTTGCCCATGTTAAAAAAGAAAGGGATCATTAAGCCTGATGCTGATGGTTACTATGAATTGGTTGTTGGGGGTTTGAATACTCACAATAACACCGGTGCATGGTATTACACCATCGAAGGCGTGCGTGAACTCTTTGGCCCTGGTAGTCTTTTACATCGCCGGATCGCAAACGGTTGTCTGCGTGCTGAAGTGAATCACCCGAAGAAACGTCCTGGTGAAACCGATGAGCGTTTCTTTGAACGCATGCTCGATATCGATCGCGATAACGTATGTGCTCACTTCAAAGACCTTTGGCTTGATGAAAACTTTGGACGGAATCATCCAGAGTACAATAACCCACATCTCGTTGCGATGATGGCGAAGGTGAAGCCTTCGGAACCTAAAGGCAATATTCTGAAAGAATCTCTTGAGAACCCAAATGAAAATGTATGCTTTAGCATTCGTGCTTTAGCAGATGAAGGCTTTTATCAGGGTAAGCGTATTCGGGTCCTTAAAGAAATTATTGCCATTGACCTTGTCAACGAGGGTGGTTTGCTTATCGCCTCTAAATGGGATAGCCCTGCCACTGAAAGTATTGGTAATATTACTGAAGACGATTCTCGTGCAGGTGAAGCTATGCGAATTACTCAATCCATGCTGACACGTATTGCAAACGATACTCGTGTCGGAATGGCAACTGAGTCTTCTCGTGATGCAGTTGAGTTCCTTTCTCAGAAACACTTTAAAACGGCTTCTAAGCCGATCTATGCTAAGTGGTAAGTCCTACACAGGAAGAGGCTTTACGGCCTCTTCCTGTGTGTTCTAATGTCTTCTGAGATCTATTTTAGCAATATAGATCTTAACTGAACCTGTTTCTGTGGTTTTTGTTGCACGCTCTTTAAATAGTTTGAGCATTTTCCTTTAACCCCTTTTTCTTTAAAAAGGAGCAGTATCGATCTACGGATCACGCACGACCTTAAAAAGGAGTTCCTCATGGCACGTTGTTCTATTCGTTTTATTCTAAGTTGTTTTCTGGCTCTTACTACTTTTCATGCATATAGTGCAAGTAAAGTAGAAGCATTAGAGAAATACATTTCGAGTGCTTGCAAGACGTCTTGTGTCGATCCAAGTCTTTTGTTGCTATCTGTCAACAAGGCATCAGAAGAACTAGATGTAAACCCTGTGACGCTTTTGGCAATTATAGAAGTCGAGTCGTCCTTCAAGCATAGAGCGCTAAATAAAACCAATGGAAGGAGTGTGGGTTTATCTCAGATCCAAGTAAGATGGCATCGAGATAAATTCACAACAACAAACTACCTCCGAGAGCGTAAAGCTCTGTCCTTCAGGGCGGAGATGTAAGCGAAGTTGTATTGTATAAAACCTATATAACCTCTCTAATGAAAGGAGTAGTGTATGACAGA
>Ga0116143_10003824_pt1 | contig 14875 bp, 7 predicted proteins | sample AD_UKC034_MetaG_FD_89745 | JGI IMG/M metagenome (GOLD analysis project Ga0116143, IMG submission 89745) | Active sludge microbial communities of municipal wastewater-treating anaerobic digesters from USA - AD_UKC034_MetaG | ecosystem: Engineered > Bioreactor > Anaerobic > Digestate | place: USA...
TCACCTGGTAGATGATCTCGTCGCGCCAGTCGGCCACGTGGTCGCCGAGCGGCCGGTCGAGCGCGGGCGGCGACACGCAGCCGGCGAGCGCCAGCGCGAGGGTCCACAGGCTCCGCGGGGTCATGGCCCTCACCTCCCCTCGTAGCGCGAGGAGTGGAACCACCACTCCACGCTCAGCCCGAGGTAGTGCCGCACCGAGCGCCCCCGCAGGGGGTCCTCCTCGGCGTAGGTGTGCAGCGCCGCGTCGTTCAGCAGGCTCAGCGCGTAGATCAGCCGGAGCTGGGGCCGGGAGTAGGCGCCCCGGCCCAGCGACACGGTGGGCATGAGCGCGAGCTGCGCGACCAGCGGGGTCTCCAGGCCGGTGCGCCCGGGGGCGAACCCGTTGGGCCGCAGGTACTGGAGGTTCACCTCCCCGTCCAGGTGCACGTGCTCGGTGAGGTACCAGGCCGGCCGCACCGCCAGACCCAGCTCCCAGGCGTCGTCGCGGTCGTAGACGTTGGGATCGGCGTCCACGAAGTAGCGCGCGTAGCCGCCGAACAGCAGCCCGGCCACGTCGCCGAACTCGCGGTTCAGCGCCGCGCCGAGGAGCACCTCGCGGGCGCCGGCGGCCTTCTTGTCCCGATCCAGCCCGAAGGGCACGCCCAGCTCGTCGTAGATCGCCAGCCCCTGCCCGTAGCGCACGAACAGGTTGGCGTGGTTGGAGGGCCCATCGCCGTACAGGCTGAGCTCCGCGCCCAGCAGCCAGCCGTTGTCGGACGGCAGGCGCTCCTCGCGATCGTCCTCGGTCCGGTAGGTGCCGGCCGGCAGCGAGTGCGACTCGGCGTACAGCACGGCCTTGAGGCGGTGCGGCTCGGGCAGCCGGAAGTGGTGCTCGCCGCGCAGCGAGACCACGGTGCGCTGGCGGTCCAGAAACAGCACGTCCCGGGTGCCGGTCTCCTCGCCGGGCACCAGCACCACCTGGGTCTGGTAGCGGTCGTCCAGGCGGTTCACCCCGAGGTGCAGGCCGAGGCGGGTGTCGCCGAAGGCGTAGCCCACCCCGCCGCCCACGGTGTTCTGCTCGTCCAGCGGCCAGAAGTCGAGCAGGTAGATGTCGTCCCCGCGGTACATGCGCGAGCCGGCCCACAGGCTCAGGCCCGGGGCGAGCAGATCGCGCACCTCGAGGTAGAGGTTGCGCACGGCGATGTCCGCGGCGAAGTCCCCGCTGAAGTGGAACAGCCGCTCCCCCAGCGCCAGGGTGAGCTGGGTGTGGAAGCTGGTGCCGGTCGAGCGCACCACGTGCCGGTAGGCGAAGTCCACCTCGGCGTAGGGCGCCTCCAGGAGCCGCGGCGGGTGGGCGATCACCCCGACCGGCCGGCCGGTGCCGCCCTCGAGGTCGCTGGCGAAGGGCACCCGGCCGTAGGAGCCGAACTGGAAGGACTCCAGGATCTCCGCGAGCAGCGCGGAGCCCGGATCGTCGGGTGGGGGCGCGTCCTCCGCCCGGGCCGGGCCAGGCGCGATCAGGCACAGGGCCCCCAGGCACAGCCAGGTTCGTCCGCTCACGTGTGTCCTCCTCAGGGCGTATCGGGCACGCAGCGCAGGCCCTCGGGGTGGTGGCCCACGGCGCACTCGTCGCACAGCTGGCCCGCGTAGCCCGCGGCGCACTCGCAGAAGAAGCCCTCGCTCCGCTCCCGGCAGGTGCCGAACACGCACGGGCTCGTGCGGCAGAAGTCGGTCGCCGGGCCGTCGCCGCCGTCGGCCAGGCAGCCCCCGTCGCCGCAGCCCGCCGGCGGCCGATCTCCCGGATCCCAGAAGTCGGGCGGGAAGATGTCCTGATCGTCGTCCCAGCCCGCGTCGCCCGCCGCGCCGCCCCCGCCGCAGCCGGACAGGCACAGGCACAGCCCGAGCAACGCGCACCCGAACCTCCACATGATCTCACCTCCCGCGGCAGGCCTCGTCCGAGAGCAGCACCCGCGCCGCGCGCGGCGCGAGCTCGAGCCGCAGCCGGCGCCCGTCTCCCTCGACCGGGGCGCCGAGCGCGTCGAAGAACCGCGCCCCCGGTGACGGCGCAAAGCCCTCGGGCAGGTCGAGCTCGAGGCTGCGCGCCACCGGCCCCCGGTGGAGCACCACCAGGGCCGGATGGCCGTCGCCGGCGCGCATACCATAGACCCACAGGTCGGCGCTGGAAAGCAACGTCTGGCGCTCCCCCCGGCGCAGCGCCGGCGAGCAGCGCCGCGCCCGGCCGAGGGCGCGCACCGCCTCGAGGAGCGCCGCCTCCCGCGGCGCGAGCGCAGCACCGAAGCGCATGTCGCGGCGGTTGTCCGGGTCGCCCGCGCCGGGCTGGCCGAGCTCGTCGCCCTGGTAGATGACCGGCGCGCCGGGCTGGGTGAGCAGGAAGGCGAACGCCAGGCGCGCGAGCTCGTACGGTCCGTCCTCGGCGGGCGCCCCGGGCGGCAGCCCGCGAGGATCCCAGAGCGGGTCGCCGGCCAGCTCGGAGATCAGCCGGGCCACGTCGTGGTTGCCCAGGATGGGCGCCATGACCGCGCCGGAGCCGGCCCAGGCCGCCTGGCTGCGGGCCACCTCGGCCTCGAGGGCGTCCAGCCCGGCCCGGCCGGTGAGCGCCTGGCGCAGCGCCCACATGACCGGGAAGTCGAACTGCCCGCTCAGCCCGTGTGGCCCGAGGTAGTAGCGGATCACCTCCTGGCCGCCCTGGCCGGTGAAGCACTCGCCCAGCAGGTAGACCGGCGTCCCGCCGCCCTCCAGCCGGCGGCGCACCCGCTCGCGCAGGTGGCGGGTGGCCAGGCGCGGCATCATGGGCACCGCGTCGAGCCTGAGCCCGTCGAGGTCGAAGCGCTCGAGCCAGCCCACCGCGTCGGACGCCAGGCGCTCGACCACCTCGGGGTTCTCGTGCCTGAGGTCCGGCAGGAAGGGGTCGAACCAGCAGCGCTCGATCTCCTCCTCCCAGGAACAGCCCGCGCCGCAGATGCAGCCGCCGTCCGGGCGGTTGAACCAGGCCGGGCCCCAGTGCTCGCGCGCGTAGGGGTGGGTGCGGTGCACGTGGTTCTGCACCGCGTCGACGAGCACCCGCAGCCCCCGGGCGTGGGCCTCCGCGACCAGCCCCTCGAGCGACGCCTCCCCGCCGAAGGCCGGCTCCACCCGCGCGGGATCGGCCGGCCAGTAGCCGTGGTAGCCCTGGGCCAGGTGGCCGTCCCGGCCGAGCTCGGGCTCCTCCGGGTTGTCGTACAGCGGCGAGAGCCACAGGGCGTTGACGCCCAGCGCTTCGAAGTAGCCCTCCCGGAGCAGCCGGGTCACCCCGTCGAGATCCCCGCCGTGGCGGAAGGAGATGCCGGCCGCCCCGTCGAGCGGTGCGCCGTCCCCGCGCGCGAGGCGATCCACCATCACCTGGTACACCAGGGCGTCCTCCCAGCGGAACGGCTCGGCCTCCACCCAGAAGGGCAGCAGGAGCTCCTCGGCCTCGGCCCCGGCGAGATCCGCGCCGCGCACGCGCAGCCGGTGCTTGCCGGGCGGCAGGCCGGCCGCGAGGGCGAGCAGCCCGTCGCCCCTTTCGTCGAGCGTCCAGGCGAGGGCGGCGCCGTCCAGCGCGAGCTCGACGCGCGCCGGGTCCAGGCCCGGCCCGCCGCGGGCGCGCAGGAAGCCGAGCTCCAGCGCCAGGTCGCCACCGGCCGAGGCCTCGAGGCGGCGCACCTCGAAGGCCGGCCGGGCGCAGTCCTCGATGCGTACGGCCGAGTTCTCCCGGCCGGTCGGGTCCACCAGGGTGAGGGGGTTCGAGGCGTCGAGGTGGGTCTCGCCATCCTGCCACATGCGGTACTGGTGCCAGCCCGGCGCGAGCGCGGGCCGCGCCACGTACAGCCCGTCGCCGTCGGGATCCGCGAGCGGGTGGGCCTCCGGATCCCACAGGTTGAAGTCGCCCACCAGGGCCACGCACGCGGGGACGCCCTGGGCCCGGTGGAACAGCGCCGGCCGGCAGTCCCGCTCCGGGCCCGGCGCGGGCGGGGCGTCCTGCCCGCCGCAGCCCGGCGCCAGCGCGGCGAGCAGCGCCGTCCCCCAGGCCCGCCTGCGCCAGCCGCCGCCCATGCCCGGCTCACTTGCAGGCCGGATCGTCGGCCCACATGAGCACGGCGTCCGAGACGCTCATCTGCCCGCTGCCATCGTCGCTGACGGTGAGCTGGCGGTTCTGCAGCTCCTGGCAGCCCGCGCCCTTCTCGACCGTGGCCCAGCTGCCGCGGGTGTACTTGTACTGCACCAGCGCGCCGGGCAGAAGCCGCAGGGTGACGCTGGCCGTCTCGCCGTCGCGGGTCATGACCGGCGCGGCCGGGTCCCACTCCGGGCTCTTGGCGATCGCGATGGCCTCACCGGCCGGGGTGGTGGCCGGCAGGCTCACCTGGAAGGTCACGTCGATGCCCGGCTCGATCGGCGCGGTGTCGTAGTCGAGGCGCACCTCGGCGGCGGCGCCCGGCCTCGGGAAACGGGCGTGCAGCACCCTGGCCGCCGCGTCGTAGGCCCAGCCGTCCTGCGCGTCCAGGTCGGCGACCTGCGCCCGCGCGGCGAGCGGGGCGCCGTCCAGGCTGACCCCGGCGGGCGGCGCGCCCACGCCGTGCGCCCGGACCCAGAGGTGCGCGTGCTCGGGGGTGAAGCTGCCCTCGGGCGCGCCGAGCCAGAGCGTGGCGCCGGTCGCGTCGCAGGCGAGCGAGGCCTGCACGCGGTGGTGCGCACCCTGCTGGTAGTCCAGGCTCTCGCCGTCGTCCAGGTAGACCACGAAGGCCTGGGCCGGCTGGCCGCGGACCGGGAACAGGTCCAGGTACAGCGGGTCGGCCGGGCGCTCGCCCACGTGCTGCAGCAGCGGCCACATGGGCAGGATCCCGTTCGCGCGCACCAGCAGGGGCAACCCGCCCAGCGGGGCCGCCAGCGTGGCGAGGCCGCCGCCCTGCCAGACCGCGCCGCTCTGGAGGTCCATCCAGGCGCCCGCGGGCAGGTAGATCTCGCGGCTCGTGGCCCCCTGGGTCACCACCGGGGCGGCCAGCAGGAAGGGCCCGATCAGCACGTCGGCGTCGCGCGCGTAGGTGGCCGGGTCGTCCTGGAACTCGTAGAGCAGGGGGCGGAGCACCGGGGCGCCAGTGTCGGCCGCCTGGCGCATGAGCGCGTAGAAGTAGGGCAGCAGCCTGTAGCGCGTCTCGATGAGCGCCCGCGCCCAGCCCTCGACCTCCGCCCCGAAGGCCCACGGCTCGTGGCCCGGCATGCCGGTCTGCACGTGCCCGCGGAAGAAGGGCGACACCGCCCCCAGGGCGAGCCAGCGGGCGTAGAGCTCGGCGCCCGGGTTCCCGGTGAAGCCGCCCACGTCCGAGCCCGCCTGCGCCACGCCCGACAGGCCCAGGTTGGCCAGCATGGCCGGCTGCTGGGCGAGGTGGGCCCAGGTCGAGAGCGCGTCCCCGGTCCACACCGCCGAGTGCCGCTGCACGCCCGAGAAGCCGGACCGGGTGAGCACGAAGGGGCGCCGGGCGGGCGCGGCCTCGAGCATGCCGGCCTGGGTGGCCCGGGCCATGAGCAGCGCGTAGACGTTGCGCGCCTCGCGGTGGTCGGTGGCCACCCCCTCGCCGTCGAACAGGCTGTCCAGGGGGAAGAGGCCGGTGAAGGTGGTGGGCTCGTTCATGTCGATCCACACCCCGCGCACGCCGGTGGCCAGCAGGGAGGCCACCCAGCCAGCCCACCAGGCGCGGGTCGCCGGGCGGGTGAAGTCGGGGAAGACCGCGTCCCCGGGCCACACCTCACCCACGAAGTCGCCGCCGCCCGCGGCCTGCACGAAGTGGTCGCCCGCCACGCCCGTGTCGTAGACGCCGTAGCCGCCGCCCGGCTGGTGCTTGATGCCCGGATCGATGATGACGGTCGTCTTGAAACCCTGGGCCTCGAGGTCCGCGAGCAGCCCGGCCGGATCGGGGAACTCGGTCGGGTGCCAGGTGAACGAGCGGAAGCCGTCCATGTAGTCGATGTCCAGCCACAGGCCGTCGGCCGGGATGGCGCGGGCGCGGAACTCGCCGGCGATCTGGCGCACCTGCGTGTCCGGGTGGTAGCTCCAGCGGCACTGGTGGTAGCCCAGCGTCCACAGGGGCGGCAGGAACGGCCGGCCGACGAGCGCGGTGTAGCGCTCGATCACCCGGGCGACCGCGGGCCCGGCCAGCAGCACGTAGTCCAGGTCGCCTGCGGCCACGCTCAGGCGGAGCTCGGCGGGGCTGGCCGCGCCGAGGTCGAAGGCGGAGCGGAAGGTGCTGGCCAGGTACAGGCCGCTGGCGCGCCCGCCCCGCAGCGACACGTAGAACGGGTGCGACTGGTAGATGGGGTCGGTCCAGTTGGGGATCTGCGGATCGCCCGTGTTGAGCGCGTCGGTGTTCCACATCTCCAGGTGCTGGCCGCGCTTGTCGAGGGCGCCGGTCTTCTCGCCGAAGCCGAACAGGTGCTCGTCGGGCAGCAGGTCCTTGACGATCGTGCGGCCCCCGTCCGCCACGCCACCCGGCACGTCCTCGCTGAGGGTGTGGCCGGCCGCGTCCTGGAAGGCCACGCCGAGGTCGGCCTTGGCGACGAGCACGCTGAGCTCGGAGGTGCGGATGCGCCAGCGGGCGCCGAGGTCCTCGGGGGTGATGGGCTGGGTGGGCCAGACCACCCCGGGCAGGAAGGTCCAGCCGCGCTCGGGGGCCGGCTCCGCGCCCAGCACGTAGCGCACGCGCACGACCCCTGGCTCGAGCACGGTGAGCACCAGATGCCGGCCGCCCGTCTCGACCTCGAAGCGGCCCTCGTCCCACACGTCGACGTCGGGCACGCACGCACCGCCTTCCTGGTGGTAGCCCGCGGCGCAGGCGTCACAGCCCGCGCCGGCGTAGCCCGGATCGCAGGTGCACGCGAGGCCCTCCCCGGTGCACGCGCCGTGGCCCGAGCAGGTGGTGGCCGGATCGCACACCGCATCCGGGACGCACTCCCCGCCCTGGTCGTGGTAGCCCGCGGCGCAGCTCCCGCAGCTCGCCCCCGCGTAGCCGTCGTCGCAGTCGCACGCCAGGCCCTCTCCGGTGCACGCCCCGTGGCCCGAGCAGGTGGTGGCCGGGTCGCACACCACGTCCGGGACACACTCCCCGCCCTGGTCGTGGTAGCCCGCATCGCACAGGCACACCACCCCGCCCAGGCCGTCGTCCTGGCAGCGGCCGCGGTTCGGCTGGTCGCACGGGTTGGGCAGGCAGGGATCGCCCTCGTCGGGGACGCACACCAGCCCCTCCGGCCGGTAGCCCGCGGCGCACGCGTCGCACAGGGCGCCCGCGTAGCCCGCGTCGCAGTCACACACCTCCACCCCGCCGTCCACGCGGCACCTGCCGTGCACGCAGGGGTCCTGAGCGCAGGGCGCGTCCGGCGCGCAGTCGGCGTTGTCCAGGTGGTAGCCCTCCGCGCAGGCGTCGCACAGCGCCCCGGCCCAGCCCGCGAGGCACTGGCACTCGCCCTCGAAGGCGCTCTGCACGCAGGTGCCGCGCACGCAGGCGAGCGCCCGGCACCAGTCCGGGTGGCACACGAGCCCGCGGGCCAGGAAGCCCGGGTCGCAGTCGCAGCGCGGCGCGCCGTCCACCGCCACGCAGCGGCCGTGGAGCGAGCAGTCGACCCCGGCGCACACGCCCTCCCCCTGCCCGTCGCAGCCGAGCGCGGTGAGGGCCAGGAGGACCGCGGACCACGAGCCAGCGCGCGTCATCACCCACCTCCAGGGCGCATGTTGGGGCGTCCCGGGGAAAGGATCAAGCCCCGGGCGCGGGCTGCTCGCGGTAGGGCACACAGAACAGGAGCAGCAGGCCGGGCAGCGCCAGCGCGAAGCAGGCCAGGAAGAAGCCCTGGTAGCCGAAGGCCTCGGCCAGGTAGCCCGAGAGCGCCCCGGGCAGCATCATGCCCGCGGCCATCAGGCTGGTGGTGATGGCGTAGTGGGCCGCGCGGTGCTCGGGCCGCACCGCGCGGAACAGCACCACGGTGTAGGCCGAGACGCCCAGGCCGTAGGCCAGCTGCTCGACGGCGTTGACCACGGCCACGCCCAGCACGCCGGGCCGGGCCCAGGCGAGCCAGAGGTACAGCAGGATGAACACGCCCTGGGTGAGCGCGAGCGGCCACATCCAGCGCCGGAGCCCGCCGTGGGTGATGAGCCAGCCGCCGGCGAGCCCTCCGGCCACGGAGGCGACCGTGCCCACGGTGCCGTACAGCAGGCCGATCTGTTCGGTGCTCATCCCCAGCCCGCCCAGCTCCGGGGCGTCCATCAGGAACGGCTGGGCCATCTTCAGCATGAAGGCGTCGCCCAGGCGGAAGAGGAGGATGAAGGCGACGAGCCAGCCCACCCGCGGGAGCTCGAGGTAGCTGCGAAAGGCGGCCGCGAAACTCCGCCCGAGCCCCTGGTCGCTCCCCGCCCCGCCCCCGCCCGCGAGGCGGGGCAGCCTGGCCGCGTGGTAGCCCGCGAGCAGCGCCAGCGCGAGCGCCGCCAGGCCGAAGGCGGCGGCCCAGGAGGACGCCAGCCCCAGCAGGCCCGCGGCCGCGAGCGCGCCGGCCAGGTACACCAGACCTCCCTGTCCGGCCAGCCATGCCAGCTTGTAGGCCGCCCCGCGCACCCCGACGAACAGGGTCTGGCGCCTCGCGGACAGGGCCTCCAGGTAGTAGCCGTCCACGGCGATGTCGTGGGTGGCCGAGACCACGGCCACCACGGCGAAGCAGGCCACCGCCGCCAGGCCCGGCGCCGGCCCGAGGAGCCCGAGCGCCGCGAGCCCGAACAGCGCGGCCATGCACCCCTGGGTGCCCAGGATCCAGCCCCGCCGCGTGCCGTAGCGATCCACCAGCGGGCCCCAAAGCCCCTTCAACGCCCAGGGCAGGTACAGCAGGCTGGTCAACCCGATGGCCTCGTTGGAGGCGCCCAGCCCCTTGAGCATGGGCACGGAGACCAGGTTGACCAGGGTGTAGGGAAGCCCCTCGGCGAAGTACAGGCTGGGCACGAACAGCCAGCCGCTGGGGGTGCGAGGCGCGGGCTGGGGAGGGGTTGGCATGGCCCTCAAGTACCCCGCGCGGGGCGCGCTTGCAAGGGAGCGGGCCGCGGGGTTACTCAAGAAGAGATGGCCACGGCGCTGCACCTGCTCCTCGCGCTGCTCCTCGGGCCGGCCGCCGGACCGGCCCTCGTCGACCCGCCGCCCGCGGCCACCCGCCCGGACGACGCGCCGGCGGCGCAGGCCGTGCTGCGCCTGCTGGACGAGGGCGCGGCCGCGGCCGCGTCGCTCGAGGCCGAGCTGCTGCCGGCCTGCCAGCGGGGCGACGGCGACGCGTGCGCGGCGCGCTCGCTCGCGCTCCAGCTCCTCCGGCGCTGGGACGAGGCGGAGGAGGCCGCCCGCCTGGCGGTGGTGGCCGGCGCGCCCGCCGGGCGCTGGGCGCAGGGTCGCGCCGCGCTCGCGCGGCACGCCGAATGGGGGCCCGCGCGCAACGCCTTCGACGAGGCCTGCCGCGCGGGTCACCTGCCCGCCTGCCACGATCTCGCCGGGGTGCTGCAGTCCGGCCCGGCCGACCACACCCAGCCGGCCGCGGCCCTGGCGCTCCAGGTGCGCACCTGCCGCGCGGGTTTCGGCCCGAGCTGCCACGCGCTGGCGCTCCGCTACCGGGCGGGCGGTGACGTGGCGCGCTCGCGGCTGCTCGCCGCCTTCATGGAGGGGCGCGCCTGCCGCCTGGGTCACGGCCAGGCCTGCCGCGCGATCGGCCCCCCGCTGGCCCGGGAGGCCCGTGCGTTCCCGCCGCTCGCCCGCTGGCTGGAGGGGCTCGAGCGCCCCGGGGTGGCGCTGCTGTGCGATCGCGGTCGGGCCTGGGCCTGCGCCCGCCTGGCCGGGCTGCTCGCCGCGGACCCCGCGACGGCTGGCGAGGCGCAGGTGCGCATCGAGGCCCTCGAGCGCCGGGCCTGCGACGGCGGGGAGCTGGCCGGCTGCGCTGCCCTGGGGGCACGCCTCCTGGCCCGACCGGGCCAGGTGTCCGCGGGGCTCCCGCTCCTGGAGCGGGCCTGCGCCGGAGGTCAGGCCGAGGCCTGCGCCCTGGCCGCCGGGGCGATGCAGGCGGAGGCCCCCGCGCGGGCCGTGGCGCTCCGCCGCCAGGCCTGCCGGGGTGGGCACGCGGCGGCCTGCCTGGAGCTCGCCTGGGCGCAGGCCGAGGGGCGCCTGCCCGGGGTGGACGACGCCGAGGCGGCCGGCTTCCTGGAGGCCGCCTGCGAGCGCGCCGATCCCACGGCCTGCGCGTCGCTCGGGAGCTGGCTCGCCCGGGGACGCGGCCGGCCGCGCGATGCGCGCCGCGCCCTCGAGGTGCTGCAGCGGGCCTGCGAGATCGGGCCGGGGGTGTACACCACGGCCGGCTGCGTGGAGCTGGCCACGCTGCGCGAGGCCGCCTGCGAGGCAGGCTCGCCGCGCGCCTGCGTGAGGCTGGGCCGCATGATCCAGGCCGGGCTGGGCCTCGACATGGACGACGCGCGCTCGGCGGCCCTGTTCGAGCGGGCCTGCCAGGCCGGCGAGGCGGTCGGCTGCTACGAGCTGGGGCTGCTCAGGGTGCGCGAGGCCAGCGCCGCGCCGCCCGCGTCGCCCCGCGCGCGCCGCGCCCCGGGACCGGCCGCGGCCCCGCCCGACCTCGCGCCGGGGGTGGCCCTGCTGGAGCGCGCCTGCTCCGGCCTGGTGCCGGCGGCCTGCCTGGAGCTCTGGCGCCTGACCGAGGCCGGCCGCATCCCGCGCGCCGGGCCCGAGGCCAGCCGGCGGCGGCTGCAGCTCGCCTGCGACGTGCGCGCCTGGCCGGCCTGCGAGGCCCTCGGTGACGGCCTCAAGGCCGGGGCGCCCGTGCGGGCGGCCGGCCTGTACCAGAGCGCCTGCCGGGGCGGCGAGCCCAGCGCCTGCCGCAAGCTGGCCATGCTGCTGCTGGCCGGAGCCGGCGGGGCGTCGCTCGACCCGCGCCTGCCGCTCGAGCTGCTGGGGGACGCGTGCGAGCGGGGAGACGCCGAGGCCTGCTGCGGCCTGGCCGCGGCGCTCGGCCGGAGCGATCCCGACCTGCCCGAGGAGCTGCGGGCCGGCGTGGTGCAGCTGGCCTGCGACGGCGGCGCGGCGGCCTGCTGCACGCTGCTCGGCCAGCTCCACCTCGAGGGCCGCGGCGTGCCGGTGGACCGGGCCCGGGCCCGGGCCCGCTTCCACGAGGGCTGCCTGCTCGGCGATCCCGAGGGCTGCGCCCAGCGCGACGGGCCGCGCCCGCCCGCCCCGCCCAGGCGAGGTCGCTGAGTCACGCGCGCGGGAGCCGCGCCCAGGCCATCACGCATGCGCCGTCCGGGGTGGGCCGCCAGGCGGCCTCGACCACCGCCTGGCCCAGCCGCGCGGGCACCGGCCGCCAGCCCCCGGCATGATCGAGCACGCAGGGTCCGACCGACACGCTGTCAGCCGCCGCGCCGAGCCCCACGCCGAGCGCCTTGAGGGTGGCCTCCTTGACCGTCCAGGCCAGGGTGGCGGCGCACCAGCGGGCGCCCGGCTCGAGGCCTGCCAGCCAGCGCCGCTCCTCGCGGGTGTAGTGATCCTCCAGGAAGGCCTGGCTGTGGGGCTCGACGCACTCGAGGTCGACCCCCAGGGCGGGTCCGGCACTCGGGGCCGCGGCGGCCAGGGCCAGGTCCGCGGTGTGCGCGATGCTGAGCTGGAGCGGCAGGGGCTGCCCCAGGGGATCGCAGAGCTCCGGGGCACCGCGCGGACCCCGCCGCACGCGCAGGCCGCCGGGGTCCAGCCCCCCCAGAGCCTCTGCGGCCAGGGTCTTGGCGGCCACCCGCCCGAGCGCCCACTGGCGCCGGCGGCCCGGGTGGCGAAACCGCGCGCCCTCGGCCAGCTCCTCCGGGGAGAGCAGGGCCTCCAGCCCGAGATCGGGCGCGTCCCGCAGCAGCAGCCAGCGGAGGTTCACGCCTTCGCCCCGCCGCGCAGCGCGTCGCGGGCCACCGCGGACAGGGGATCCGGGTGCTCTGCGGTGCGGTAGCCGTCGAGCTCGACCAGCACCGCGCCGGCCTCGTCGACGACCCGGGCGCGGAAGCCCTCGCCGCGCGGCTCGACCCAGGCGGACACCCGCCCGTGCGGCACGCCCGCCGGCTGCGGGAAGCTGAGCCGGCTCGCGCCGGCCGGAAGCCCGAGCCGCTCGCGCTGCTGCGCCTGGAGCAGGCCCACGGTCTGGAAGGCCAGCTCGGCCAGCATGGGTCGGGTGGCGAGCTCGCCGGGCCGGCCCAGGCTCGGGGCGTCCCGCCCCTCCTGCAGGAGGCCCAGCGCGCCCCCGCCGGCCGCGGGCGCGGCCCGCTCCAGCACCTGGAACGAGGGCCCGTGGAAGAACACGCGGTAGATCGCGTCCTGCCTGAGCGCGGCCGCTCCGTCCTCGGCCGGCAGCGCGCAGCGCGCGGACGGGGACAGGGGCTCCAGGCGCAGACGCGCCCGGTGGTGCAGCACCCGCTGGACCCGACCGTCCACGAGCTCGCGGGCCGTCTCCAGGCTCAGCAGGTAGGCCCGGCCGCCCCGCTCCCAGACGGGCCGCACCACGAGCCGCGCCCGGCGGGGCTCGTCGCGGAACAGCTTGAGCGGCGCCTCGAAGGCGAGATCCTCGACGCTGAGCGCCCCCTCGCCGGGCTCGAGCAGGCGCACGGCCTCGGCGAAGCACTCGACCGCCATCACCCCGGGCACGACCGGCACCCCGTCGATGCGATGGTCCGCCAGGTAGGGGTCGCGCCGCAGGTCGAAGGCGACCTCGAGCTCGAGCCCCTCGGCCGGGGTCCAGCCCAGCACCTCCCCGAGCAGCGGGAAGCGCAGCGGGTCCGCGCCCATGCGGCGCCGCAGGGCGTCGACGTCGGCGCACTGCAGCTCCTCGGCCGCCCCGAGCGCCCCCAGATCGGCGGCCACCACCACCTCGCCCGAGAGCCCGGCCTCGAGCGCGATCCGCAGGCTCGCGCGGGCCTCGCCCGGCGGGAGGCAGGCGATGCCGGCCTGGGCCATGGCCTGGGGCACCGAGCCGCGGCTGGCCATGCCCACCTCGGCCCACGGCCCGAAGGCCAGGGTGACCGCGCCCAGGGCGCGCGCGGCCTTCGCCAGCACGTCATTCGCCGCGGCGTAGTCCACCTGCCCGAGGTTGCCGAAGCGCCCGGCGATCGAGCCGAGCAGGGCGAGCCTGGGCGCAGCGCGCCCGCCGAGCGCCCGCAGGAGCGCGCGGAGCCCGTCCACCTTGACGCCGAGGATGCGGTCGAAGGCCTCGGGCGTCTTGCGGCCGAGCGCCTGGCTGTGGTCCAGGCCGGAGGCCAGCACCACCAGATCGAGCCGGCCCTCCTCCGCGAGCACCCGCCCGACGAGCTCGCCGAGCGCCGCCTCGTCGGTCACGTCCACCCGCGCGTGCCGCACCCGGTGGCCGCACGCGGCCACGCGCGCGACGGCCTCGCGGGCGGCCCGGGCGCGCTCCAACCGGGCGATCTCCCCCTCGACGGCGGCCGGGGTCACCCGGACGCCCTGGGCGCGCAGGCGCTCGACCAGCACCTCCTTGAGCCGCCCGCGGTCGCGCCCGAGCAGCAGGACGTCGGGGTCGTCCTCGGCCGGCAGCGGGCCGCGCCCGGCCAGCCAGAAAACCGCGCCGCCCCGGGGGGCGAGATCCGCGGCAAGCCAGGGCGCGATGCCTCCGGTGCCTCCCAGGACCAGGGCCACCTGGCCGGGGGTGAGCGCGACGCCCGCCCCGGCGCCGGCCTCGGGCTGGATCGCCCGGCAGCGAACGCCGAACCGGCCGGCCGGCCCCACCCCGACCTCGACCAGCCCCGGCCCGCGCTCGAGCTCGCCCAGCACGGCCTGGGCGGCCGCGGCGGGCGCGATCTCCAGCGGCAGGTCGATGGCCTTGATCAGGGTGCGGCCCCACTCGCGCGAGAGCGCCTTGGCGAAACCCGCGCCGGCCCCGGCGATCGGATCCGCCGGGCCCTCCGGGCCGAAGCCGTGCAGCCCGCCGATGCGGGTGAGCACCGCGAAGAAGGCCCCGTCCCGATCGGCCAGGGACGGCTCGAGGGCCTGGGCCACGCGGAACGCGAGGCGCACCCGGGCGTCGAGCGCCGCGCGGAAGCGGCCGGCGTCCGGCTCGTCGAGCGGCGTGGGCGCGCCCTCGGGCGGCAGCACCAGCGCGCCGGTGAGCGGGCCGACCCGCCCGACCTCGCGGGCTGCCTCGGCGGGCTCCCGCGCCGCGAGCCGGACGGGCTCGGCGCCGCGGGCGCGCAGGCCCGCCGCGAGCGCGGCGCTCAGCCCCTCCTCGCCGCCCGCGAGCAGCACCCTGGCGCCCCGGAGCGAGACCGGCGTGGGCAGGCAGTCCTCGAGCGCGGGCAGCCCGGCGAGCTCCGGGACGAGGAACTGCATCGCGGATCGCGCCGCCCGCTCGACCGGCTGCTCCTCCTCGCCGTCCCGGCTGTCCTCGCGGACGCCCTCGTCCCGGCTCCCGCCCCCCAGCCGCTGCATCGCGAACTCCACGATGTGCCCCAGGGTCGGGTAGTCCGCCAGCTTCATCCCCTCCTGCTTGGGGATGCCGAAGGCCGCGCGGATCTCCGAGAACATCTCCGCCTGCTTGACCGTGTCGATGCCCAGATCCGCCTCCAGGTCGAGCGCCGGGTCCAGCATGTCCACGGGGTAGCCGGTCTTCTGCGCGGCGATCTCCAGGATCCTCTGGCGGACCTCAGCCGACCGATCGGTCCGCTTCTCGTCCTTGCTGTCCCTCGAGTCCTTCTCGTCCTTGCCCCCGCCCCCCAGCCGCTGCATCGCGAACTCCACGATGTGCCCCAGGGTCGGGTAGTCCGCCAGCTTCATCCCCTCCTGCTTGGGGATGCCGAAGGCCGCGCGGA
>Ga0116143_10003827_pt1 | contig 14863 bp, 12 predicted proteins | sample AD_UKC034_MetaG_FD_89745 | JGI IMG/M metagenome (GOLD analysis project Ga0116143, IMG submission 89745) | Active sludge microbial communities of municipal wastewater-treating anaerobic digesters from USA - AD_UKC034_MetaG | ecosystem: Engineered > Bioreactor > Anaerobic > Digestate | place: USA...
ATTCAGCCTGATAATACATTTTTGTCATTAACAGATTCAATACTTGTTCGTTTTTATTTCCTGGATACTGAAACGGAGGCATTGATAAATGCAACAGGATGCAGTTATTGTCATAAGCCATCTACTGCATATGATCTGGGTGTTTCAAAGTATAGTGATCCGGATAATAATTTTGAAAATGGTACAGTGGCAGATAATAACCAGGGCATCTGGACATTTATTAATAGTACAAAAGCAACCAAGGTCCCTTTTGACAAAGGCTACTATGCCGAATTTAAAGTGAATAATTTCTCTGAGTTTTGGCTTAATAATGGTGGTTTCGATAGCAATCAACCATTACCGGTACAATTGGTCTCTTTTTCGGCAAGAAAAACAAATCTTAAAGATGTACTGGCAGAATGGGTGACTGCTTCGGAGTATAATGTCAACCGGTTTGAAATAGAAGTGGCAAAAGGTAATACGGAGTTTCAACAGAATCGTTTTACCAGGATTGGTGAAGTAAGAAGTCAGGGCAATTCTGACAGGCAGCAACGCTATAGCTTCACTGATATAGAGAATAATAAATCAGGTGTTCGTTATTACCGGCTGAAGATAGTGGACGAGGATGGCAGCTTTAGTTATTCTCCTGTTCGACCGGTTGTGTTTAATGATGAACTGAAATGGCAGGTAACGCCTAATCCATCATCAGGGCTGTTCAATCTTATTTACCAGGCAAATAGCGGGGAGCTGGTTTCTGTGAAATTGTACGATATCAACGGCAGAATGGTGCAGCAGTTTGATAATCTCTCAAATGGATTTATCCAGAAGCTTACCATTAACCTGGGAGAAGCTAGATTTTCAAAAGGTCTTTACTTGCTTGAAATAAAAGCAGCCGGGCAAGATCATACATTTAAACTCCTTAAGCAATAAAAAAACCCGTCTCGTTCAGGACGAGACGGGTGTATTTTAGAATAGCTTGTTTTACCAGCCTTGTTTGGCAATACCTGCTTTGATAGCAGCCATCGCTTTTTCTTCGCCCATTAGTGTGGTAAGTTTATTTCCTTTGCCATCATGCCCCTGGGCCATATAGGCTCCTTTAGCTGTTTTTGTAATAACGGCATCCAGCATTTCTACCCCTTTCTCTTTGGTTTTTACATTGTAGGCTGTAATTTTTACATCTGACATGGTTTAAGTTTTTGCGTTAGTAAAGCTTGAAATTACGGTTTCCGGGGCTTTTTAAAGGGGAAAATTTCTATAATCGTATAAAAAAAATCGATTTTTTTTGTCCTAAAGTGTTTATAATGATATTGTTATAAGTTATGTATTGATTTGTATAAACGACGGCAGAACTATTTAGATGTCCAGTTTCGCATATTTGGCATGACTTTCAATAAACTCTCTCCTTGGAGCTACTTCATCACCCATCAACATACTGAAAATGCGATCGGCTTCGGCGGCACTTTCAATGGTTACCCTTTTCAGTGTACGGGTGGCCGGGTTCATCGTAGTTTCCCAGAGTTGTTCTGAATTCATTTCTCCCAAACCTTTGTATCGTTGAATGTTTACTGAATCATCTTTACCTCCTCCAAGTTTCTCTACAAATGCTTTACGCTGAGTTTCGTTGTAAGCATAAGCCTGCTCCTTACCTTTTTTAACCAGGTACAAAGGCGGCTGAGCTATATACACATACCCTTGTTCCACCAATTCAGTCATATAGCGGTACACAAAAGTCAGGATCAATGTGGCTATGTGTGATCCATCCACATCGGCATCGGTCATGATAATAAGTTTATGATAACGAAGTTTACTCAGGTCCAATGCCTTGGGATCCTCAGGTGTTCCCATCTTTACACCAAGGGCAGTAAACATATTCCTGATCTCTTCATTGTCATAGATCTTATGTTCCATTGCTTTTTCTACGTTCAGGATCTTACCCCTTAGAGGGAGAATCGCCTGGAAGCTTCTGTCACGGCCTTGCTTGGCTGTGCCGCCCGCTGAATCACCCTCAACGAGGAAGAGTTCGCAACGATCGGGGTCACGGTCAGAACAGTCCGCCAGTTTTCCAGGTAAGCCACCACCTGTAAGGACAGACTTACGTTGTACAAGTTCCCTGGCTTTTCTTGCAGCAGCTCTTGCCTGGGCTGCAAGGATTACTTTTGCAACAATATTTTTTGCTTCTTTGGGATTTTCTTCGAGATACGCTTCCAGTACTTTGGATACAGTAGAGTCAACCACTCCCATTACCTCGTTATTACCAAGCTTGGTCTTCGTTTGACCTTCAAATTGTGGTTCCGGCACTTTTACTGATATGATAGCACTTAACCCTTCGCGGAAATCATCACCTTCAATCTCTACTTTAGCTTTTTCAAACAACCCGTTTTTATCGCCGTAGCTTTTGAATACTCTTGTCAGTGCCCTGCGAAAGCCGGATACATGGGTTCCGCCTTCAATGGTATTGATATTATTAACATAAGAGTAGATATGTTCACTGTAACTGTCGTTATAGCTTAATGCCACTTCTACTGCCACATTGGTATTCTCATCCCTGCCTTCTACAGAAATTATCTTTGGAATAAGTGAATTACGGCCAGCATTTTTATCCAGCATTTCTACAAATTCAACAATACCGCCTTCACTATAGAAGCTTTTGGAATAAGTGCTGCCATCTTCTTCTTTATCCCGCAGGTCGTTCAGTATGATGCGAACTCCCCTGTTAAGAAAGGAAAGCTCACGAAGACGGCTTTCCAGAATGTCTTTATTGTAAACTGTTGTAATAAAAATGCTGTCATCAGGCCAGAAGTGAACCCTGGTACCGGTTGTTTCGCTGGTGCCGGCCTCACGAACAGGATACTGGGGAACACCGATCTTATATTCCTGTTCAAATATTTTACCATCCCTGTTTACAGTTACATGCAAGCGGCTACTTAATGCGTTTACACAACTAACACCTACTCCATGAAGGCCTCCGGATACTTTGTAAGAATCTTTATCAAACTTACCACCGGCATGCAACACTGTCATTACTACTTCCAGTGCAGATTTTTTTTCTTTACTGTGCATGGCGGTAGGGATACCACGTCCATCATCCTCTACTGAAATAGAATTATCCTCATGAATATTTACAGAAATGTTTTTACAGTATCCTGCTAAAGCTTCGTCTATCGAGTTGTCTACAACTTCATACACCAGGTGGTGCAAACCCTTCACCCCGATATCGCCAATATACATGGCTGGCCGCTTTCTTACGGCTTCCAAACCTTCCAAAACCTGTATACTATCTGCGCTGTAATTGGCCGATATTCTGGCTGCTTTTTCTTTTGCTTCAGGGCTCATAAATTGACGTAAATCCTGTCTTTAAAAAATGAAAAAAATATAACTCACAAATGTACGAAATCAGGGTGGGGTAACCGGAAAAACAAGACTAAATTTTACACTTATTTTCGGCTATTGTGGATAAAAGCAAATGCCCGTTTTTCGGGCATTGCAGCTGATTTTTTACTGTCTGAAAACCGGTGTTTTTACCGCTTCACAATCTGGGCCACCAGGTCAGCTTCTGCACACACTTTGTTGCCAACGTAAGTAGTGCCTTTCATTTCACAAATTCCCCGACGGATAGGTGCGGATAATTCCATTTTCAGTATCAGGGTATCACCTGGTCTTACCATCTGTTTGAACTTACAATTGTCAATTTTCAGAAAGTAAGTATCATATTGTCCATCCCCACTCAGGTTAATAGCCAGAATACCGCCACACTGGGCCAGGGCTTCAATCTGCAGCACACCCGGCATTACCGGATTGCCAGGAAAGTGGCCCTGGAAAAACCACTCATTAAAAGTGACATTCTTTATTCCCACGATATGGGTGTCACTCAGTTCAATGATCTTATCTACAAGTGCAAAAGGGAAACGGTGGGGTAGTTTTTTTTCAATGAATTGCTGATCGTATACAGGGGGCAGCGAAGGATCATATACAGGCACTCCCCTGGTGTGTTTATTTTTTTTTATATACTGTTTTATCTTTTTTGCAAAGTCTACATTGCTGCTATGTCCGGGCCTGTTAGCAATGATTCTTCCTTTTATTGGATAACCTATCAGTGCCAGGTCTCCTATAACATCCAATAATTTATGACGGGCCGGTTCATTGGGAAAACGTAGTTCAAGATTATTCAGGTATCCCTCACTTTTCACTTCTATCTTATCCTTTTTGAAAATGCTTTTCAGGCGGGTCATTTCTTTTTCATCAACCGGTTTGTCAACGATTACTATGGCATTATTGACATCGCCACCTTTGATGAGGTTATTATCCAATAGCATCTCCAATTCATGTAAAAAACAAAAAGTACGGCAGGGAGCTATTTCTTGTTTGAAATCGCTGATATGTTTTAAGCCTGCATGTTGTGTACCTAGTACGGGAGAATTAAAATCAATCAGGGTGGTAACCTGGTATTCCATAGCGGGCATGGCTACCATTTCCACTCTTTTTTCTTCATCGTAGTGATAAATATTTTCGTCAATGCTGTACCAAACTTTTGCGGCGTCCTGCTCAAGCACACCAGCTTCTTCTATCAGTTCCACAAATGGCTGTGAACTACCATCCATGATCGGCATTTCAGGACCATTTATTTCCAACAGGCAATTGTCAACACCCATCCCTACCAATGCAGCCAATACATGCTCAACGGTACTTACTTTGGCGCCGTTTGCTTCCAGCGTAGTGCCACGACTCACATCAGTTACAAGGTCACAATCGGCTTTAATGAGCGGTTGATTAGGCAAATCGATCCGTTGAAACTGAAAGCCAAATCCCGGGTTGGCAGGGTTTAATGTAAGGTCTGCCATCACACCAGTGTGTAAACCGGTGCCGGAAATTGTAACCGCTGATTTTAATGTATGTTGCTTGTCAGGATTGAAGTTGGAAGTCATGAAATATATTATTAAACGGGTCAAAGATAGTATTTAGCTATCAGTCGTATAACAGACTTAGATGAACCGGTAATTGTGGTAGTCAAATAATCTATTGTCTGTTATTTTTTACATTTTATATAGAAGGGGTCTTTAATAGAAAGATTCTTCCGGGAAAGATCAAAAATAGTTTCCCGGTTTTTCTCACTGACCTTTTTTGCATCACGACAGGATGGGTTTCTTTGAACGGCACCGGCACATCTCCATCCTTCATGGAAAATCATATTTAACAGCATTGCGTACGAATGTAAAACCATGAATAGTCATAGACAAATTGCTCAGTAAGTATTGGTCATATCTTCATCCACACAGATGATGAAGTCGGCCTTTCCTTTATTTTCTGACAGTAAAGAATGAATGTCTTTTTGTGAAACCGTGGTAATGGTAGCGTACTTCAATTCCGGCTTTTGTCGTTTCAGGTACCATAATATTCCTTCATAGTTTTCGGAATGATATGCTCCGTTATAGTGAATAAACAGGCTTCCGGGTTTATAATACTGTAAAATAAAATGTGCCATGGTGGCATCTTTACTGGCTTGTGCCTTAGGCATATTATCACCCCCGTGCCCGGCCATCATTTCTTTTATTTTTTTGTATCCGGGTAATTCAGCGTCATAAGCGATTGGCAATGGAGCTATCCATTTTTTTGCTTGTACAGACAATGTGTCCAGTGTTTCAAAACCACCTTTGGACACTAATGATGCATACCGTCTTGGGATATTCGTAGCAGCAAAAGCAATATTATTTTGTTTGGCATAGTTGACCAGGGGGGCATAGTCAGTGGGATAATTTTTCCAAAGACGGGCCATCGAATCCAGGCCTTTGGCATTGATCTTTCCCTGCAAGTACAGATCAAGTGCCTGCTGGTTATCCTGCTCAAACATTTCAGCACCTAATACAAGGTCACGGGTGGCGTCACAATCTTTTGTTACTTCCAGTTGCAGCCAGTGGGCAATAGCATTGTTATGAAATTCACCAAACAGAACAATATCTTTCTGCTGAAGTGTTTTCAGCATTCTTTTGTAAGATACTTTTTTACCTTTCGCATTATACAACGTATAGGCAGGCTTATGCTGTGCAAAAATTGTAGTGATAAGGATGCAAAATGATAAAGACAAGAAAATTCTCTTCATGCCGGCAATTTAGGAAATATTAATCAGGATTGTGATTGGCAGAAAGAATGTATTTATGCTGTTTTTTCTGTAATTAACTGTTTGATTATTGCTTCCAGTTCTTTTATTCTTTTTTCAAGTTCAGGAAGTTTTCTGCTAACGGCCTGGCTGCGAAGGGCGGAAGTATAATCATAAGCCGGGGAACCGGTAACAGCTTTACCTGGTTCCAGGGATTTACTGACACCACTCTGGGCATTTACTTTTGACCCGTCACCCAGCTGTATATGTCCGACGATGCCAGCTTGCCCGCCAATCATTACACCATTGCCGATCTTGGTACTACCGCTTATTCCTGCCTGTGCAGCAATCACAGTACTATGTCCGATCTCTACATTGTGTGCAATTTGTATCAGGTTATCCAGTTTGGCACCACTTTTAATTAAAGTAGAGCCAATAGTGGCCCTGTCAATAGTGGAGTTAGAACCGATCTCTACATTGTCTTCAATTACAACATTACCTATCTGCGGCACTTTTTTAAAACTTCCATCTGCCTGCGGAGCGAAACCAAATCCATCACTGCCGATAACTGTACCTGCATGTATAATAACATTATTGCCAATTTTGCAATCATGATAGATCTTCACACCGGGATGAATAATACTGTTACTGCCGATCATTACATTATCACCGATATAGGCATTGGGGTAAATTTTTGTTTGATTACAATTTTTACATTTTCTCCTATATATGCAAATGCCCCAATGAAAACCTGGTCACCGTATGAAGCAGTTTTGGCAATATAAACAGGTTGCTGGATACCCGTTAACTGCTGCTGTACTATCTCCTGGTATTTACTTAGCAGCATAGCAAAAGCAGTATAAGCATCAGGTACACGGATCAGGGTTGCTTTTACTGGTTGTTTGGTTTCAAAATTTTCGTTGATAATAATGACCGACGCATTGGTGCTATACAAATAATCTTCATACTTTGGATTAGCAAGAAAACTCAACTGGCCTTCTTTGGCCTCTTCTATTTTTCCAAAAGAACTAACGACAGCGTTTGGGTCGCCTTCGATTTTACCACTAACGATCAGGGCTATTTGTGAAGCAGGAAATTGCATGGTTTTAAGCTTTGAGTTGCAGGTTATGAGTTGTGCGGGTATGGGTTGTTTTCAGGCCCTATCCTGCAGCTCAGTTCCAACAGCTATCTCATGTAACAAATGTAATATTTTTTGATCTCGCCATAAGCTAGGCCGCTTTCATAGTTTATCAGCGCATTATCCACTTTTGAAATATCCTTTATAGTCCCGTCTTTAAACAAAATATTGATCCGTTCATCTCCGGGATTATAAGTAGTATTACTGGCTTCGCCTGTAAATACAAAATAACCTGCTTCTTTTTCACTGATACCAAGAACCTCGCAGGCTTCTTTTCTTTTTTGATGGACAAATTCTTCATCAAACAATTCGGCCTGGAGTTTTACTTTCAGCAATTTTCGTTCCACTAAATACCGGCATAAGGTAGCCAATATTTTATCCGGATGATGACACCAGTTTTTGATAGTGGCGATCACATCATGGTCATCAAGACGGCAAAAGGTATCTAAGTGCTGCGAAATCGGGTTATCAGCACCGGTATTTTGTAAAAAAAAATCAAGTTCATCAGATGCAGCAGACACTTTTTCACCTTTTGAGATAAGTTCGTTGGCACGCCGGATAATTTTTACCAGCATCATTTCAGCGCTTAACACCGTTTTATGTAAATAGACCTGCCAGTACATAAGTCTTCTGCTGACCAGGAATTTTTCAATAGAAAAAATAGCTTTCTCTTCGACCAGCAGGTTATCATCTTTTACAGTCAGCATTTTTATGATACGATCATAGCCAATTACACCTTCTGCCACACCAGTAAAGAAACTATCCCGGTTCAGGTAATCCATCCTGTCAACATCCAACTGGCCGGATACCAGCTGATGCAGAAATTTTTTTGGGTGCTTATCAGTAAATATTTGTATCGCTATAGTTAATTGCCCATTAAGTTCCGTATTGAGTTTTTGCATCAGCAATAATGAGATTGCCTCATGGTGTACATTTTTTATCAGTTCATTTTCCAGGGCATGAGAGAAGGGGCCATGACCTACATCATGAAGCAGAATCGCCACTTTGGCCCCCAGTTCTTCTTCTGCAGTTATATCAACTCCTTTGCTTTTTAATTCTCCTAATGCCATACACATCAGGTGATAAGCCCCGAGAGAATGGTGCAATCTGGAGTGTACTGCCCCCGGGTACACGAGGTGAGCAAAAGCCATCTGGTGTATATTACGCAACCGCTGGTATACCGGGTGAGAAATTATTTGTAATATCAACGGATGATCAATCGTAATAAAACCATATACCGGGTCGTTGATGATTTTGCGGATTTGCGTCATTGTTGGGGTTTTGTTAAAGGCCCCCAAAGGGCTGGCGGCAAAAGTACTAAGGCAGAAATTAAAAAGCTATTTTTACCATATCCTGCTCCAATCGCAGCAGTGTAAACATATAAACTATCAGAATGGCAGTTGCAAAAATTATCTGGGTGGATGATGAGATTGAAAGCTTACAGTCACAGAAATTGTTTTTGGAAAATAAAGGATACGAGGTACAAACTTTTACGAATGGCTTTGATGCGATCGATTATGTAAAAGAAAACCCGGTAGATGTGGTCCTGATCGATGAAAGTATGCCTGGTATTACAGGGCTGGAGACATTAGCCAAGATCAAGGAAATAAATCAATCACTGCCGGTAGTTTTAATCACCAAAAATGAAACCGAGAACCTCATGGATGATGCCATTGGGTCGCAGATAAGTGATTACCTGATCAAGCCGGTAAATCCTAACCAGGTATGGCTGAGTTTAAAAAAAATAATAGATAACCGGAGATTGGTAGCAGAGAAAACAACCTCTGCCTATCAGCAGCAGTTCAGGCATTTATTTACAGCCCTGAACAGTAATCCTGATTATAACGAATGGATGGATATTTATAAGAAATTGGTTTTTTGGGAACTGGAGATGGAGAAAAGTGACAGCCCCGAAATGCAGGAAATTTTGCAAAGCCAGAAGAATGAAGCGAACACTGAGTTTTTCAAATTCGTTTCAAGGAATTACGCAGGCTGGGTATCTCCCAAAAGTACTGATGGTCCGGTGATGAGTCATACATTGATGAAGTTTAAAGTACTGCCTCACCTGGAAAAAGGAACACCTTTGTTCTTTATTTTGATTGATAATCTTCGCTTCGATCAGTGGAAAGCCATCCAGCCCATTTTTGCTGAAAGTTTCAGAATTCTGGAAGAAGATAGTTTCTACAGTATTCTGCCTACAGCCACTCAGTATTGCCGTAATGCGATTTTTGCAGGGTTAATGCCACTCGATATTGAAAAGCAATTTCCGCTGCAATGGAAGAATGACGAAGAGGAAGGGGGGAAGAATTTGCATGAAGAAGAGTTTTTCCGTGCACAATTAAAGCGATTGGGCAAAACGGACCTGAAGGTTTCATATACGAAAGTGGTGAACAACCAGGCAGGACTGGACCTGGTGAATAATATTCATAACCTGATGAATAATGACCTGAATGTGATAGTGTACAATTTTGTGGATATGCTCAGTCATGCCCGTACAGAAATGGAAGTACTTAAAGAACTGGCTGGTGATGAAATGAGTTACCGAAGCATAACTACCAGTTGGTTTGAGCATTCACCCCTGCACCAGGCGTTGAAAAAAATTTCGGATAAGAATATCAAGATTGTATTAGCTACTGATCATGGAAGTGTAAGGGTGAAAACACCTTACAAGGTGGTGGGAGACAAGCAAACCACTACTAATCTCCGTTACAAACATGGCCGGAACCTTAATTATGAACCTAAAGAAGTACTGGCTTTCCGTGATCCCAGGGAGGCAGGATTACCGGTGCCGACCATCAACTCTTCTTTCATTTTTGCTAAGGAAGATAGTTTCTTGTGTTATCCTAATAACTATAATTATTATGTGAATTATTACCGCAATACTTTTCAGCACGGTGGTGTAAGCCTTGAAGAGATGATTGTACCGGTGATAAAGATGCAGAGCAGGTAAGGCAAGATTAAAAAAAAGCGAAACTGTGGATAAGTACAATCGCACAGCAAAACAGATGTTTTTATTTTTGATTTTTAATTTTCATTTCAAATGAAATATACACAAGCAACACTTGATAAATTAGAAGCTATTCCTGAAGAAGCAGGATATGTACTGCGATATGAAAGAGGTACTTTTCAAAGTGGCTATTGTATTCTTGAATCTAAAAAAGTGGTGGTGCTCAATAAGTTTTTGCAAATTGAGGGCCGCATCAATACACTGGTTGACCTGATTCCGCAACTGGATATTAATACTGATATCCTGACAGAGGAATCCAAAAAACTTTACACGGGTATCATTTCAAAACTGGAAACAGAAGAGAATGGTAATTAGTTAATTTGTTGGTTGGTTAATTTGGACATCTCCGGTTACTATTTACTAATTAACCAATTAACTTTACCTCATGACCTGTCCTCCCCTCAGAATAACATTCCTTGGTACCGGTACCAGCAGCGGCGTACCTATGATCGGCTGTGATTGTGAGGTATGTACTTCAGCTGATAAAAAAGACAACCGGCTTCGATCAAGTATACTCGTTCAGTCTGCTACAACAACACTGGTGGTTGATACCGGGCCTGATTTCCGGTACCAGATGCTTCGGCAAAAAGTGAAACATCTGGATGCTGTTATCTTTACTCATCCTCATAAAGATCACCTGGCAGGACTGGATGATGTGAGAGCCTATAATTTTTTTACTAAAAAGCATATCAATGTATATGCTGACTCTCTGACAGAGGAAGCTGTAAGAAGAGATTTTTATTATGCTTTTACTGATACAAAATACCCGGGTATTCCTGAGTTGAACCTGAATACTATTTCTACCGAACCGTTTTTTGTGGGAGATATACCCGTAATACCCATTTCAGTATGGCATATGAAAATGCCGGTACTGGGGTTTCGGTTTGGAAAATTTACTTATATCACTGATGCTAACAGGATTGAAGAAACAGAAAGAGAAAAAATAAGGGGGAGCGAAGTGCTGGTACTAAATGCACTGCGAAAACAAAAACATATCTCACATTTTACCCTTGAGGAAGCAATAGAAGTAGTACAGGAGCTGAAGATCCCAACAGGTTATTTTACACATATGTCACACCAGATAGGTTTGCATGCCGCCATTGAGGCAGAGTTACCAGAGAATATCCACCTTGCCTATGATGGCTTAGTACTTGATTTTAAGTGAGTAGGTGTTGTTGAAAAAATATTACACTAACACTTGTTAGTGTAAATGAAATTGATTTATCTTGCACCTGCCTTTAACGAATGCTTGCTTTTGATCTCAAGGCCGAAAAGCTGTGCCACCCCTCCCGATTGCTATTGGGATAAGGAGTGGCACAGTTATTAAATGATTATACTAACGATTTAAGACTATATGAATTTTCAATCAGCAGAACTCACACAACAAGTAGCACAAACAGCAAGGGATTTTGCACATCAGCACATAAAGCCATATGTAATGGAGTGGGATGAAAGCCAGGAATTCCCGGTACAGGTGTTTAAAGAATTAGGAAAACTGGGGATGATGGGGGTATTGGTTCCCCATGAGTATGGCGGAGCCGGACTTACCTATTTTGAATACAAAACCATTATTGAAGAGATAGCGAAAGTATGCGGCTCAATAGGATTGAGTGTGGCTGCACACAATTCATTATGTACTGGTCATATCATGACATTTGGCAATGAAGATCAAAAGAAAAAATGGTTGCCCAGGCTGGCAACGGCCGAGTGGATAGGTGCCTGGGGATTAACCGAGGCTAATACGGGAAGTGATGCGGGTAACATGAAGTGTACAGCAGTGAAAGAAGGAAATGACTGGATAATAAATGGAACAAAGAACTGGATCACCCATGGTAAAAGTGGTGATGTTGCAGTGGTAATTTGCCGTACTGGTGAACCAAGAGCAAAGAATAATTCCACCACCTTTGTTGTGGAGAGAGGAACTGCCGGTTTCAGCGCAGGCAAAAAGGAAAACAAATTAGGTATGCGGGCCAGCGAAACAGCCGAGATGGTATTTGATAATTGTCGTATACCTGATACCAACCGGTTGGGTGAAGTGGGCGATGGTTTTAAGCAGGCAATGAAAGTGCTGGATGGGGGAAGAATTTCTATTGCGTCCCTTTCTCTGGGTATTGCGAAAGGTGCTTATGAAGCGGCCTTACAATATTCACAGGAACGTTACCAGTTTGATAAACCAATCTCAAGTTTCCAGGGTATATCATTTAAGTTAGCCGATATGGCTACTGAGATAGCTGCAGCTGATTTACTCACTTTACAGGCCTGTGACCTGAAGGAAAGAAAACAACCAATGACAAAAGAAGCGGCCATGGCAAAATATTATGCCAGTGAAGTGGCGGTAAAAGTGGCCAATGATGCGGTGCAGGTATTTGGCGGTTATGGTTATACAAAGGATTTTCCGGTAGAAAAACATTACCGCGATGCAAAGCTTTGTACCATTGGAGAAGGCACCAGCGAGATACAGAAATTGGTTATATCCCGGGAAGTATTGAGAAATTAATGATGGATCAATAAAGCAGAGGATGATCTTTTAATTACCTCACCTCTTGCATATCCACCAGCTTCTTATAAAAACCATTTTGTGCCAGCAGTTGGTCATGGTTTCCTCTTTCTACGATCTTTCCTTTTTGCAGTACAATGATCTCGTCTGCATGACGGATAGTGCTCAAGCGGTGAGCAATCACAATACTGGTGCGGTTTTGCATCATATTGTTAATAGCATCCTGCACTAATCGTTCACTTTCAGTATCCAGGGATGAAGTGGCTTCATCCAGAATAAGTATCGGTGGATTTTTTAATACTGCTCTTGCAATTGTAATGCGCTGTCTTTCACCACCACTTAATTTACTTCCCCGGTCACCAATATTGGAATCATAACCATTCTCCTTTTTTATGATAAAGTCGTGGGCATTGGCAATAGTAGCGGCAGCAATTATTTGTTCTTTTGTGGCTCCGGTAGCACCAAGGGCAATATTGTTGGCGATAGTATCATTGAACAGGATCGGTTCCTGTGTCACAATACTCATAAGACTACGAACAGAGTGCAGTGAATAATCTTTAATATTCACACCATCTATCAATACTTCTCCACTGGTTACATCATGAAACCTGGGCACCAGGTCAGCCAGTGTTGACTTGCCTGCGCCGGATGAACCAACCAATGCTACCGTTTTTCCTTTTTGAATGCTCAGGTTAATATCATCAAGTATGACAGCATCATCATAGGCAAACCGTACATTTTTAAACTCAATCTTATCGGTAAATTCAGGAAGTTGTTTACCATTAGGATTATCGTCCACTGTGATGGGGGTCTTTAATATTTCCTCTATCCTGTTGATGGCCGCAGCACCCTTCCGCATATTACTGAAAGATGTTGATAGTGATTTTGCCGGGTTGATGATATTATAAAATATACCCAGGAAACCCAGAAAAGCAGAAGCCTCAAGTAACTGATTATTCAGTACCAGTCTTCCTCCATAATAAAGCACTGCAGTAAAAAGAACTACTCCCATAACTTCAGATAAGGGAGAGGCAAGATCCCTCCGGTAGCTTATTTTATTTTTTGAATGTAACAGTTCTTCGTTGTTTTTAAAAAATTTTGCTCTCAGTATCTTTTCTATATTAAACGCTTTTATCACCCTTAATCCGCCCAGCGTCTCATCGAGTGTAGAAAGTGATTCACCGTATTTATTTGCCACATCCTGGGAATGCCGCTTCAGGGATTTAGTTACCCTTCCTATGACAAGACCCAACAGCGGAATAAGTAATAATATGAACAGGGTCAGTTGAGAGCTGATCAGCAAAAGAACTGAAAGGGTAACTATGATTGTCAGGGGATCTCTGATCCACCCTTCAAGTGTTCCTACTACGGAGCTTTCTACTTCTCCTACATCACTGGTCATACGGCTCATCAGGTCACCTTTTCTTTTTTCATTAAAAAAGCCAATAGGTAACCGGAGCACTTTGTCATAGAGGTCTTCCCTGAGTTTGTTTACTACCGCATTTTTTAATGGATTGAGAACATAATAGGAGAGATAAAGGAACAGGTTTTTTAAAATGATAAAGCTGACCATTAAAAGACATATCAAACCAAGGGTGGCAACTTTGCCTCTTTCGAGAACGGAGTTATTGAGAAATTCATTAACCCGTTGTATGATGGGGTTGCTGCTTTCTGAAACCAGGGCTGCCTGATCACCAGTGAATATCAGCTGTAAAAAAGGCATCAGCATGCCAATTGATACAATGGAAAAGACAATGCTCAGAAGGGTGAAGAGAAAGTAGAGTACGATTTTACTTTTATATACACTGAGGTATTGAAAAATCCTTGAATATTGCTTCATGTCTTTATTTGGTAACTAAACGGCACAAAGTAAGTACTTTTACAGCGTCTGCCGGCTTACCTGCTGAAGTTTTAACGAAGACAAGGATTTTAAACCGGTAAGAACAGAAAATTTTACATTATTATGGAAGAAGGAAAACGACAGAAGCAGATAGCAGGTCTCCTGAATGAGGAAATGAATGTCATTTTTCAACGGTTGGGATTAAATATGATAGATGGGGGCATGGTCTCTATCTCATCGGTAAAAGTGACACCGGATCTGCTTGAAGCAAGATTTTATCTCAGCCTGTTCCAGGTGAAAGATGCGGAGGC
>Ga0116143_10003829_pt1 | contig 14859 bp, 11 predicted proteins | sample AD_UKC034_MetaG_FD_89745 | JGI IMG/M metagenome (GOLD analysis project Ga0116143, IMG submission 89745) | Active sludge microbial communities of municipal wastewater-treating anaerobic digesters from USA - AD_UKC034_MetaG | ecosystem: Engineered > Bioreactor > Anaerobic > Digestate | place: USA...
GCCGGTTTCAGTACCAAATCCTTCTAAAAAAACCGTATCCTTCCCACAAATCAAATCCTGAGGTGCGCCAGCCACTGTTTTGGGTTTGTGGGTGGCATCGAGCACAGCTTCGTCCTGAAACAAACAGTTCTTTGAATCCGTGAGAATCACTTTGTAGGTACCTCCTTTGAGCTTGTCGAATACCGAATTGGTTTTCTTGCCTGAACCTATATCGTAGAAATAAGGACGTGTCCCCCCCGTCGCTGTAATGGCAATGAATCCATTTTTTGAATCACAGGTTTCATGCCCTACCAAAATTGTACCGGTAAGCAGAGGAGGTTCTGTGATCTGATAGTTTCGGCTGGTGGTACAACCCACTGCATCGGTTACGGTCAGGGTGTAGGAGCCAGCCGGAAGATCCTTGATTTCATTGATCTGTCCGCCATTGCTCCAGGAAAAATTGTACGGTGGAGTACCGTAAGAAACCTGAACAGTGATTTTGCCTTTTTGATAACCAAAGCAGTCGTTGTGCACGACATTCTGGCTGACAATGCCCACTCTTTTGGAAGGTCCATCTACTGTCCAGGGACCGTAAGATTCAAAATAACCATTGGCATCGGTAACAGTGACTGAATAGGTTCCGCCCGGAATATTGACCAGGTCCTCCGTGGTGGCGCCATTGCTCCATTTATACTTTAGGGTGGCATAGCCCCCGGTTGGATTCAGATCAACTCTTCCGTTGTCCCCGCAGGTAGAATGGGTGACCTGAGCACTGGCATTCAGCGAAAAGCTATGAACGATCCAGTTATAATATTCATCGTAGGATCTGTTTTTGATCTCCCAAACCCGAAAATCGGGAGATATGACATAGAGGGTCGGATAGTAATTTACGTTGTAATCATTCATTACCGAGCCCCCATTGCTGGAGGTTAGGTCAATGATCGGGTAAGGAACACCGGCTACCCAGTTGCCCTGAGTACCTTTGCCTGTGCACCCTGATGCCCCATAAAGGCAATTGGTATTCGTAGCAAAGTCCCCTTCGATCATGACCACGGTGGTCAGGGCAGACAAGTTGTTGTGTACGTTTTTTAAGATCTGTGTGTTGTGAAACGACCAGCAGGGGCCACACCAGGTAGCCATAAAGTCAATGCAGGCGGACTTCCCACCTGCCATGGCCGCAGTCAATGAATATCCATTGTTGTTGATGTCATTGGCGGATATTTCATAGGCTGAGCTGCCATTGGCCAATTGAGCAAAGGAAACGATGGTGGATAAAATTACAAGGAGCGCGGTTTGAGCGATTTTTTTCATGAACCGAAAATATGCCATAAAAATAATCAATCTTACGTAAATTCAGAAATGAAAGGAATCAGAATCCTTTCATACATAAAGGAGAAAGACAAAAGCAAGCTTTCTTCAGATCAGCGGCGCATATTTTGCATTTGCTTCATCATATTGGCCATGTTGTTTCCCTTGCTCATCATGTGCATCATCTTCCTCATTTCTTCAAATTGCTTGATGAAGGCATTTACTTCGTGGATGGTCCTTCCACAGCCTTTCGCAATGCGGGTCTTTCTGGACATGTTGAGCATATCCGGATTCGACCTTTCTGTGGGGGTCATGGACTGGATGATGGATTCTACTTTGCTGAAGGCTTTGTCGTCGATGTCGAGATTCTTAATAGCTCCCCCAACGCCCGGAATCATCCCCAGAAGACTCTTGATATCGCCCATCTTCTTTATCTGGTTGAGCTGAACGAGGAAGTCATTGAAATCAAATTTATTCTGGCGAATTTTGCTTTCGATCTTTTTAGCCTCCTTTTCATCAAAGTTGGCCTGAGCTTTTTCAACCAGTGATACGATGTCCCCCATGCCGAGGATCCTTTGTGCCATCCTGTCCGGATAAAACACATCGAGGGTTTCCATTTTTTCCCCTGCCGAAACAAATTTGATAGGCTTGCCTACGGTGTATTTGATGGAAAGTGCGGCACCACCCCGGGTGTCCCCATCCATTTTTGTCAACACAACTCCGTCAAATCGAATCCTTTCGTGGAAGGCAAGTGCCGTATTCACTGCATCCTGTCCCGTCATGGCATCCACGACAAAAAGAGTTTCGGAAGGATTGATTGAATTTTTGATTCTTTCGATCTCATTCATCATTTCCTCGTCCACAGCAGTACGGCCGGCGGTATCGATAATCACCACGTCCAATTTCTGATCTGCAGCATACCGGATGGCCCTTTGGGAAATATCGACAGGATCTTTGCTTTCCACGTCCTTGAAAATTTCCACGCCGATCTGTTCAGCCAAAACAGTAAGCTGATCAATGGCCGCAGGTCTGTACACGTCGCAGGCAGTGAGGAGGACCTTTTTATTTTTCGTATTCTTCAGATGATGAGCCAGCTTACCGGAAAAAGTGGTTTTACCGGAACCCTGCAAACCGGAAATTAAAATAACCGAGGGATTTCCACTGAGATTGAGGCCTGCGGCCTGCCCTCCCATGAGCTCCACCAATTCGTCCATGACGATCTTGACCATGAGCTCCCCGGGTTTTACCGATTGTAAAACATTGCGGGTCCCGAGAGCCTGCTCTTTTACTTTATCTGTAAATTCCTTTGCTATCTTGTAATTGACATCCGCAGCCACCAAGGCCCTTCTGATCTCTTTAATGGATTCAGCGACATTGAGTTCCGTTAACCTTCCTTCACCCTTTAGGCTTTTAAAGGCGGATTCGAGCTTTTCATTCAAACTTTCAAACATATTCCAGATTTAAGTACGGGGCTGCAAAGATAAGCAAGCCCGGGAACAAGAAGCAAGGCTATATCAGGACCCAATAATGCGGACCTGTTTATCCTCAATGAACATGATTTTTCTCTGTTCCGGGCTGTGCGGTTTGAGCTCAACCCCTGTGGAAATCAGACAGCAACCATCCCTCCGCACCATATTTTCCAGTTCCCCTTTGACCATGCGGACCCTTTGGTCATCCAATGAATCAAAGGCTGCATCCAGGAGGATCAGCCTGGGTTTATGGATCATGGTCCTGGCCAGCATGACCATCGCTTTTTCACTTGAAGAGAGGTCGGAAACCGGATTGGATATTTTGTCGAGCAGTCCGAATTTTGACAACAATTCAGATATTCCCTGGTCTCCGGAGAGATCTTTGACCCGGTCTGCTGCATTTAATGCAATAGCCAGATTAGCCCTGACGGTTCTGTCATCCAGGAGCGGTATCCGGGTGCTAAAAAAACCCATTTTCCTTCTCGCTGACTGAAAATCCTTTTGAACAGGATTGAGGCTAAAATCCAAAACGTTCAACTGACCGGATATATCATTGGCCAGGCCATAAAAGGCATTCAGAAGACTGGATTTGCCTGATGAGTTGGGCCCAATGAACTCCACCCATTCACCTTCGCAGATATCCAGATTTAATTCATTAAATATCAAGTGATTGCCATGAGAAATGGAAAGTTTTCGGGCAGTGATCAGATGTGCAGACATGAGCGTTTTGTGTGGGACAAAGGTAGGCAATTCAGACTGCCAAAAGATCGGCCAGGTAATATTTGCCAGAGGTCGGTGAATTAATATCTGGCAGTCAGAGGGGAAGACTATTTTTGCATTGCTTCAGGAAAGTTCCTGCTTTTTTAGAGTTTAAAAGGAAAGGACAATAATTCCTCATCTATTCATAGCTCATGGAATATAGAAAAATATTATATAACCGATACCACAGCACCCAAAGCGGCAGGCTGGCCCCAATGGATGTGAGGAACCAATTCGAAAATGAAAGCTGGAGGTTTGAAAGAGAAATCATACCCCTGATAAGGGATCTGCCTAAAAGCGCCAGGATACTGGACATTGGATGTGGCAATGGAAGCCTGGTCTACGTTCTGCAGAAAAATGGTTACGAACATACAGAAGGAGTAGATATCAGCCCGGAGCAAGTGGAAATAGCCCAGAAAATGGGGGTCAAGAACATACGCTGTCAGGATATTCGGGAAGTTCTGGCCGAGACTGAAAATCAATACGATCTGATCCTCGGCATGGACATCGTAGAACATTTTACTAAAAATGAATTAACGGAACTGTTGCTTGCGCTCAGAGGAAAATTATCCAAGGAAGGAAGGGCCCTGTTCCGAACCCCCAACATGGATGCACTGGTGCCCAACAAATTCAGCTATGGAGACTTTACACACGAATGTCTGCTGAATCCATCCTCCGCTACACAACTCGGCCTGGCTTGCGGATACAAGGAGGTCAGGGTTTTTGCCGGGGACCTGAGCATCAGGAATCCTCTCAAGGAATTGTTACGAAAATTATTCTGGACAGCTTTTACGCTGGAACAAAAAATCAAAACATTTGCCTCAGGTTCCAGTACACAAGGTTTGATCCATACGCCCAATTTGCTTTGGGAACTCCGAAAATAAATTCCGAAGCAAACCTTAAAGTAAGATTAAACCTGCACTGGCATTTGCAGGCGAAAGGACTCGAGTGCCATCAGGCAAGCTCTGGTGCCATTTTCCAACTGGGAGTAAGGTATGGGAGGCAAGCCACCTTTTTTAAGAAATTCCAACCAGGCCCTGAATTGTCCAGGATGGCCTTTATCCTGTCTCGACACTGAAACCAAACCGGAAAAACCATAGGAATACATTTTCCTAAAATTATCGACGACCGCTGTTTTTCCCAGTTGATGCACTTCGATTCTTTCTTTGGGATAAGAACGGGCTCCATTGGAAAAATAATGTATGGTGGCAGATGAACCGTTTTCAAAATCAAGAATGATGCTGGCGTGGTCCGTGTACAGATTGTAGGACCCCATGGAACTCATAAATACCTTTTTGATGGCACTGCCTGTTAAAAAAATCATCAGATCAAAATAGTGGCAGGCTTCTCCCAATATTCTTCCCCCACCCTCCTCGGGATCCTGGGTCCAATGGGATAAGGGGATTTCCCCTGCATTCATGGTGGCGACAATCTGCACAGGAGCCTGAGAGGCCGACAAGGATTTTTTAAGTGCTGTTGAAAATGTAGAAAACCTTCTGTTGTACCCCACGGTCAAAGACCCCTCTGATTCTGACAAAGTAAGGGTAATATTTTGCAGGGACTCCAGGTCCAGGGCAAGCGGCTTTTCCACGAGAACGTGCTTGTTTTGCCGCAGTGCGCGGATGACGAGATCAGCGTGCGTATGGTGACGGGTAGCAATGATCAAAGCCCTGACATCCGGATCATTTATTATTTCATCAGGATCAGAACATATTTTGGCAATGGAATACTTTTTGGCCAAATGTCCCAACTTGGCACTGTGAGAGCTGCAGATTGAAGAAACCGATGCATGGACCGCAGTTAATTCCGGGAGAATGACGCCCGAAACAAAATCACCTGCACCCATGATCCCTATGGAATCGTTCTTGGCAGCATGTGCCTTATTCGGACCTATTGTAATATTTGATTGAGCTGGGAGTTCAGCAGAATATCTGAACAAACGGGCCAGGCCCCGAGATTTGCTTACTTTTTCATAAACCGAATCATAATCTGACAAATCACAGATTCCGGAAATCAAACTCTTCACTTCGAGTTTACCCGATTCCAAAGCACGGAGGAAGGCTTGAAAATTGCGGTTCTCAGTCCAACGCACATAGGCAATGGGAAAATCCATGTTTTTGGTTTCATAGGCCGGTTCATAGCGGCCCGGACCATAGGAACAGGAAACCTGAAAACTCAATTCCTTTTCATAGAAATCTGATCTCTTTAAGCCCAGACCGACCACACCAACCAGCACGATTCTTCCCCTTTTTCTGGACATTCTGGCAGCCTGACTGATGATTTCATCTCCGGATGCGGATGCGGTGATCAACACTGCATCTGCACCCACTCCCTCTGTAGCATTTAATATTTCATCTACAGGATCCTGACCATCAGAAACACAATAAGTTTTTGCTCCATAATCGGCTGCTTTGTCTACCTTGATCGGATCAATATCCAATGCAAGGACTTCGCACCCGTTCATGACCAACAACTGCACTGCGAGTAGGCCCAGTAAGCCAAGTCCTATGACTACGATCCGTTCTCCAAGCTCGGGAGCAAGCAAACGAATGCCCTGTAAACTGATCGCGCCCGCAACAGTAAAACAAGCTTCGTCCATCGAAACCCCATCCGGCACTTTGGCCACAAGGTTTTCCGCAACCGCGGCGTATTCAGCATGAGCACCATTGGATACCACCCTGTCACCGGGACGGAATCGAGTGACCTTTGCACCCACAGCCTCCACTATTCCGGCGCTACAGTAGCCCAGGGGAATTGGAGTGTCCAGTTTATTCAAAACGGTTCTATAGGTGGTAGCCCATCCATCCTTTTTAATTTTCTCGATCACCTGGTACACGCGATCGGGTTGAGACATTGCTTTAGCCAGTAAATTCTTTTTACCGAATTCAACCAGCATTTTTTCCGTCCCGGAAGAAACAAGTGAAAAAGAAGTACGGATCAGAACTTCATCGGGACCAGGGACCGGAACAGCGGTTTCCACCAAATACGTTTTGCCACTTTTAAATTCCTGCAATATCTGTTTCATTCTTTCGATTTGAACTTATGATCCAATGCACCAGACAGAATTCATTCTGCCGCATCTGCTTCCCCATCTGAAAGCTGAATCAACAAAGAGTTTATTTTTTTCTGATAAAGAGCCAAGGTAAAATTATTTTTACTATATTCCAGATTGTTCATCCCCATTCTTCTTAATAATTCCGGATGGCAAATTAATCGATCAAGGCCCGCTACCAGATCATCCACAGAGTTTGGTCTTACGCAAATACCCATAGATTCATCCACCAGTTGTTTTAAGTAATGATGATCCGTCGTAACTATGGCACAACCTGCACGACAGGCTTCCAGAATGGAGATGGGCATGGCCTCACTACTGTAAAAACTGGGCAAAACAAAGATATGGCTGCAGCGAAGCAAAGAAGCCTTTCGCTCACCCTGCACCATCCCATAATATTTTATACCGGATACCCCTTTCGTTTTCTTTTCAAATTCCTCCTTCATCCATACTTCATCATAATGATCATCCTTCTGAAAGGCACCTGCCACATAAAGTTCCAGATTGGAATGCTTTAATTGCAACTTTTTAAAAGCCTCTACAAGTTGGAGAATTCCCTTACTGAATACCAGATTGGACAAGAAAAGTATCCTGAACCTATCTGCTGTTTTTTCGACAAAAGGATCCGGAAGCTCTAGTACCGGATCGTAGAAATTATGCACCACCTCCAACCTGGAACCGGGCATGAATCTGTTGTATTCATTCAACATGCATTCATGCAAGGCGATAAAACAATTCACATGACGGTAGGCTTTCAAATAGAATCCCCTGATTAAAAAGGGCAAGCCATCCAGAAACTTATCAAAATAAGCGGCATGGATATGAAGAACAATTTTGGATGAAAACCATTTTGCCATGTAAATAGCAAGAATGTCCTTTAATGCGCCTGATATTGATCGACTGCCTGCAATGTAAATAACAGTCCTCCTGTATTTAATAAAACAAGCGAGATACTTAAAAAGAACCCAAAATGAAAAAAAAACTTTGTAAAGGACCCTTTTGCCTTCCCAATTTTGTGAAATCATCCTTTTGTTGCCGTTGAATCCCTGGAAGGCATATTGAAAAGCCAGACTGTGACCATTGACCGGAGGAGGCAATGGTCCAATAAAAATGATGGCATCAGACTTCTTCACGGCGAATCATTTTAAAATAAATCCAATAAGGCACCAAAAGAAAAAAAAGATGATCCACAAATTGAGGAAAGTAACCTCTGGTAAACCATTGAAATAAAGCCATCTGCAAAATGATCATAAAGGCCAGGTCTCTATCATTTCGAACAGACCGGTTTCGCAAGAACCCTCTGATGATGAAACCGGACAGGAAGCAGAGCAGAATCAGGGCCGGCAAACCTCCGCTGATCAAAAAATAAGATAAAAACAAAGGCGCTTCTCCTGTCGGCCCCCAATCTGCAGGAAGATTATAAGCCTCATCTACGATCGGAAATGCAGGAGGAGGATACATGGAGTCTTTCCATTCTCCCGCCAGCGATCTGGGAATCGCCCTTATGATAAAATATAAAAAAGTCAAACCATAATCATGCCGGGATTCGCGTCTGGTTTCATAATACTGTATGATGTTGATATCATCCAAAGCTCCACGGGTCTGCTCAGCGAGCGTATGTACAATTTCAAATTCAGATGGCGAGAAAACCATTGCATCAAAATCTCCTGATACAAATTGAAACCTGTTGTAGGTAATGAATAAGAGCAGGTATAAAATAAAAGTACCGGTGGCAGCGGATCTAACGATCAGAGCCGGACTGACTTTCTTGTTGAGCAGTCCCAGAGTCAGCAAACCCACTAGAGTCATGATGATCCGGTACCGGAAACCCATTAGTAAAAAAATGATTAGCGACAGGAGAGCCATCAGGAAAAACATCCTTCTGTCCACTTTAATGAGCCAGGCCAGTACCAGGCAGGTGATCAAAGAGTCTGCAAAATTCTTCAGGTAATTACTTCCACCTGTCACAGACCATAAGGTCTCATCGGTTGATCCAAGCAGTATATCCAATGGATTAATACCTGAGATCAGAAAATTGAGAATAATGAGAAAGTAAAAAGTAAAAAACAAAAATATCAACAAGCCTTTTCTGTGATGGAACATAACCGTTGGGTATCCGGGCTGGTTCCTCCCCATGATAAAATATCCGGTCAAAATAAATAGCAGAGCCAATGAAAAATAAAGAAAACCTCTGGCGTAAAATGGAGTGATGTTTTCACCAACGAAACGAAATGCCTCAACGCTTCCCCACACTGTGCTTCTGTCCTGAAAATAAAAATAAACCGGGGTGGCAAAATAGTAAACTGTAAATATGATCCAACCAAATCCAAAAACAAAATGAGACTTGAAGCCAGCCCTAAACAGCAAAAAGTATCCCAGCAAAAGGACACATAGAAGCATGGATATAGAAGCCAGTTCCATGAACATATCAGGAATAATTTTTGGAATAAACCGGCCAAAGCTCAAATATCAGCCTGCGATAAAACTGAAGTTCCCTGTGATTCACCTCCTTCCTTTTCATACTCATTGAATATTAATTTGAGTAGCATCAGATCTCTTGGTTGACAGTCCTTCAAAATAAGCAATCAACCGATCCGTATAAGCATGGGTACTCCCAAACGCACTTCTTAAAATAGCCTGTTCGGACATATGCCCATAGAAGTCAGGATCTGACAATAACTCAAGACAATAGACGACCTTGTCGTAATCATCCGGATCTACTATAAAGCCAGAGACGCCATCTTCTACGATCGATCCGCAGGAACGGGTCGTCACCACCGGGATGCCCAGACTCAATGCTTCATACACTACCGTGGCAGATCCTTCCCCTATCGTAAGAAACAGAAGCACGTCCATACTTTTATATTCTGATTCCATGGATCGGCTGCTTAATTGCCCCGTAAGTCTGCATTTATCAGCCAGAAGTTCCATGCCTGAATCTGTGAGATCAAAGCCCCTCGGCCCAACCGCCACATACTCCGCTACCGGATACTTGAGGATGGTTTGATAAAAATGGTGGATGCCTTTTCGGATGGAGAGATACCCGACTGTACCTACCCTCAGCCTGGAATTTTTCTTGATTTGTCTGAGTTTCGGAACAATTCCGTAATTAAAACCATAAGGAATGATGGTAATTTTATTGGGGTCGATGCCTTTTTGGCTCAGATCCTGAGCGACATGAACAGAAGGGCAAACAATCTTCTCTGCCAAGGTCCATTCCGATTCTTCTCTATGGATGAATTCCTTTATTTCAGAATCAGCACCCGTAACAGGAGTTGAATAATTTGTCCAGTCCGGATATTTCGCTGACTCACGGATGACTGCCTCCCGATAAGTGCTGTAAGGCAGACTGCATTGCTCCAGGATCCCCTTTACGGATCGATTCCCTCTCAATACGGTGTAAGCAGCGGTATTGAAAAGATATATAAAATCACATGTATCTTGTTTTAAATCACGCAAGACTTTATTTCCGATCCTTTCATCCCATCTCATAAAATGCCGGCATGAGTCCGCCTCGTTTTTAATCGCGAGTCCGCTGAACTTACTCCGTAAGGCGACGAACGGATAATCCACAATTCTTTCACCCGGAAGTTCTGTACGACGTGCTTCCCATTTCTCCATCCAGGTAGGAGGAAATACAGGAGATAAATATTTGATAACAGTCTGCATGGAACCCTCCTGACAAAGATCCGTATACAACCTGCTTAACATTGATTTCCGCTCCAGTGCTCTGGGTACAGCATACCGCATTCTCCAACCGATTTGAAAAACGCTTACCATGCAAATCTTTTTAACAACAAAAGAGCATTGTGAATCCAGGCCTTAAATATTCCCGGATACCTTGCCCTTATGCGATCGTGATGAAAGGCTGCATCTCCTATATCTCGGAATCCTTCTGCCTGGCAATTAATAAAAACATTCCTTGTCCAGGCCTGGCCATACTCCCTAAATTTAAAGAACCATTTAATCAATCTCTGACGAAATCGATGATTCATCATCACCTGACCGCATCCCAAATTCCTGGCCATTCGGTCCAATCTCTCGCGATTTTCCTCGTAAAAGCCAAGTGCCACTGCATCGATCACTGCACGTCTGAGTTGCTGCTCAGGGACGATTAAATTTTTTTTGAAGCGCTGGCAACCTGTCTCACAAGATTGGAGATAAGCCTCCCAAACCAGAATGGGATAAAGATGAATAAATTCCAAACTGGTATGAAAAGGTATGTCACCCTCACCTTTGTGGAAATCCTCTTTCCGCTCCTTGAACTTTTCATCGTGCATCAATTGGACGGCCCCATTGCTTTTAGCGCTGTGTCCTGCAATGCTGAATGGTTCATTTGAAAAAACATAGGAATCCATCTCTGATGCCAACACCATGGCAGAATAGATATCCGGAATCCTGGAATGGAAAAACTTTCCACCTGATTTCTTTTTGATGGAATGAACATAGCGTATGTGCACGATCCCGCCATAGAGCCAGGGCAGATCTCCGGGAATGCATTTTCCTTCCAGTACCCTGGGAAGAAACTTTTCGGTAGAACGTATTTCCCATCCGGATTGAAGAGGAATCTGATACAATTCCGGAATCTTTACAAAATCATTTCCCGGCCAGCGATAAAAACACTGCCGCCAGCTGATGGCATCCAGACCTGATTTTTCCAGGAGATTCATGGCACTCCTTATACCATCAGGCAAAAATGCATCGTCATCGCCCAGAATGCTGACATAACCATCCTCCACCTGGGAAAGCGCAAATTCCCAATTGGCTACCATGCTCAAAAAAAGGGGCGATTTAACATATTTTAATCTACTGTCTTGAAAAGATGCCATCACGGATTGAAAATCATCTGTTGAGGAATTGTCGCAAACAATTACCTCCAGATTGGAGTAACTGGAATTCAGACAAGACCTCAGGGCATATTCCAGATAAGCCTGCCGGTCCCGTGTTGGAATCAGGATGGTGACTTTCTCATTCACAATGGACTGTGTTTAATTAGTGTCAGCAGTGGCCTTGAAGGCAACATGCGGTTAATCAACAATGTCATAATCACAAAAGCACCCACCAGGATCAGCAGTAAAACGAATGGAGGCAAGTCCAGGGGGTGCAAAATCAGATATAGTAAAAGATTCATTGCGCTGCCCCAGAGGACGGGCTTTAAAAATGAATTTCTATACCAATATCCCATCATATCCGGAAATAACCTTTTATGCATCATTGGTATTTCTATCACAACATAGGAAAAATTTAAAATCAACCAAAGGAAGGATGCACCAACAATACCATAAATTTTTGTAACAAAAAATAAAAAGGGAATCAGGATCAGAGAGGCTAACAGATTTTTGAAAAACGAAAGGGAGGTCCAACGTTCGGTGAGTTGTAGAAAATATGGCATGGTCATCACTCCGTTCAGCATAAAGCCTACTGTAAAAATTCTTACCATGTTGGCTATTTGTCCGGTCAGATCCGGATCTCTCAACCAAAGAACAAGCAGGGAATCAGCAAAGAAAATTAGACAGAAACTAACCGGTACAATGATAAGAGCCACCAACTGACAGGCTTGTTGATAGACCTTCCACAATTGCTCCGGGTTATTCAGAGCATGGGCTTTTACCATCCTGGGATAAAATGCATTGGCTACCGGTCCCACGAATTTGGATGGTATGGCGGCAATGGCAAAAGCAAGGGTATAATAACCCAATTGTTCCAGGCTCACCAATCCAGAGATCAGAATCTTATCAATTTGAGAAATCATAACCGATACGATGGAGACTCCCGCTACTCCTGCTGTGAAACGAAAACCGGAAGCAAGATGGGCCCATCCCGCATTTGGGACGTATCCGGACACTTTTTCCGTTTTCCAAAGTTCATAGCGCAAGAATAACCAGGTGAGAAACGAGAAAACTATCTGGATATAAAAGAAAGCAAAGATGTGATTCCAAAACCATACCAGACAGATAATGATGGAAAGGAATCTGAGAACTTCAGAAGCGATCAGAATCAGGTTTAATCTCAATTGTCTTTCGAGTCCATTCAGTGCGCCTGTGTACAATCCAATGGGAAGCCTTGTACCCACCAATATACCCATCAGCCGGATACTCCAGGTGATGACATCGGGATCCAAAACAGAGTCTGATATCATACGCCTGCTCAGCCAGGGGGCTGCCATCACGATCAGTAATGCTGCCGTAGATGCCAGTATCAGAAAAAGCAGCTCCATGCTGCGAATCAGATCGGCCCGTGAAATTTTTCCTTGCATATTCGAAACCGGTCTGGCTAATTCCTGATTCAGGGTAGCGCTAAATCCGAAATCGAAAATAAAAAAGATGGCCTGAATACTGGCATAAAACCCCACGAGGCCATATGCTTCAATGCCCAAATAGTGAATATACAAGGGAACCAACAAAACCTGAGACAAGGCCAGCCAGGCTTGCAGAGCCGCATTGGACAGGATATTTTTACCGATGCCGACCAAACTAATTTTATTTCTTTCGTCTCAGGTATCCTTTAGGTGCCACACTGATTAAAAGTTTATGATCAATTTCAGTGTCAATTTCAAAATCTTTGTTTTCCTCCAGGAATTCATTGACTGCAGTCATGGCGTTATTTCCCACGTCCCAGGGACGATCGTACATCCCCGCAGGCATTTCCTCGATAATGGTATCAAATACCACCAGATAAGATCCCGGAGTAACTAGATGCTGATATAACTTCAATTCAGCCAATACATGATCGTGTGTATGGTTGGAATCCAGGCAAACCATCACGGTACCCTTGCCTGCCGCCCTGGCACTTACTTCTTTGACAATGGCTTCGTCAATACTGGACCCCTGTATCATGGAAATCCTCTTATACATGGGATGCTTTTCAATCTCCTGTCTGTTGTGCTCCCTGATATCTATATCGATTCCGATGATCTCACCTTTGCCGATGAGCTCCAAAATAGAAGCATAATAAATCAGCGAACCTCCATGTGCGATACCCGTTTCGACAATCAGGTCCGGTTTGAGATCCCAGATAATCTCCTGCATGGCGATCATATCCTGTGGATATTGAATGATGGGTCTTCCCATCCAGCTGAAATTGTACGAGTATTTCTCTCGGTTGGACACCACATTAAATTCATGTGCTGCCTTTTTTAACTCAGCATTTTGATCAAAGGAAGCAATTCTCTTTTTTCTCTCGTCGATAAATTCTTTAATCGGATCCATTTTATATTTCAGTTATTTGATATTCGAAAAATTAATATCCGGTTTACCCCAAAATGAATGAGGCTCATAATCCGGATAGGGGTAAAATCCCTTATTGAGTTTGATCTTTCCCCCATGCTTTTCAATAAATTCCTGTACCAATGAAGATACCGTCACCGGTTGACCACTGCAACAATTTAAAATGCTGCTTCTGTCCAGATCAACGGAAGCATGAACAATGCCTGATGCCATTTTCTCAACGGGCAAATAATCTCTGAGCTGATCCCCGGGGCTCATGTTGAATTCAGCATCTCCTCTGTCCAGAGCTCTTTGCAACTGGCTTAACAGTGAAGTTTCTGACTGACCTTCGCCATAGGTGTAAAACAACCTGAGCCATTTGATTCTGAAAGGCATTCTGTCGTGCAGTTGAAACAGAAATCTCCTGAGGGAATCCTTGGCAATTGCATACGGGACCTTCGGATCGGTTTTGTCTTCCGCATGAAGACAACCTTCCTTCATGCCATATTCCAGACAGGTGCCGGTGATTGTCACATCGCGGATCCCGGACTGGATTAGTTTTTTTATAAAATGGTATTGCTCCATCAGATTCTCTTCAATATGAAACATGTCGCGATACCGGGGCAAACCACTCCATGCAAGATGGATCACATGCTCTATATCCTTAATAACAGAGGGGTTTATTTCTCCATTAATTAAGGAATTCATGTCGCCCTGGATATAACTTAAACTCCCATCTGGAAATTCAAAGTCAGGAACATCCTGACCCGGTCTATGCAGTAACACAGGATGTAACTCCCTTCTGACCAGCGCGCGAACTACATGCCTGCCCAAAAAGCCTGTTCCTCCTGTGACCAAAATCTTCATCTATTAAAATACTTCAAATCCCGGAATGGCCACCACAAACTTTCCGCCCCATCTCCTGATGTACTCCAGTTGTCCGGATATTTCTTCCCTGATGTTCCATGGAAATATGACCACATAATCCGGCTTTACGTCGCGGATCAAATCTTCAGAAACGACCGGTATATGGGTACCGGGTGTATAGCGACCTTGCTTGTGCGGGGAAGCATCCACAACAAAATGA
>Ga0116143_10003832_pt1 | contig 14843 bp, 19 predicted proteins | sample AD_UKC034_MetaG_FD_89745 | JGI IMG/M metagenome (GOLD analysis project Ga0116143, IMG submission 89745) | Active sludge microbial communities of municipal wastewater-treating anaerobic digesters from USA - AD_UKC034_MetaG | ecosystem: Engineered > Bioreactor > Anaerobic > Digestate | place: USA...
TCCATGAGCGCCTGCATGTCTTCTTTGCTCTTCCCGGACTTGCGGGCGTAAATATCTGCAATGGTTCCGGCGATCTGGCGCAATACTCCGGCGGTATGCTCGAATTCAGCTGCATCGCCGATTGCAATAGTCCATGGGTTATGAATCATCAGGTAAGCGCCTTCGGATATAACCAGCTCATCGGCTGCACCGATAGCGATAACCGAAGCGATGGAAGCGGCAAGAGCCTCGACAACCACCGTGATTTTGCCGTCATGAGCCTTGAGCGCGTTCATAATGGCGATGCCGTCGAAAACGTCACCGCCCGGGCTGTTGACTCTGACGGTAATGTCGCCCTTCATCTGACTGATCTGCTCAACAGTTTTTTTGCCGTCGATTTCGTCCCAGTAGCTGCCAATGGTCCCGTAAAGCATCAGCTCGTTGCCCTGTGCTTTTACTTCGCTTTTCTGGCGTACCAGCGCTTTAAGCCTCAGTTTTTTGCTCATCGTTGTTCACCTTCCCCTCTGACTTGGGTCTGTAAAGCTCGTCACCGCCAGCCAGAGGCGGCAGGTTTTCGAGCTTGCGGATTTCGTTTACGGTTTGATAGCCGGGGTGCTGAGTGCCGCCGAGGGCTGATTTGTATGCCTCGTTGCGGCTCTTTGTGTCGCCTTTCAGGAACTGTTCAGTCAAAAACTCTGCGTAGTAGCGGCGCTTTTCGACTGGGCTTAAAAGGTCTTTGCTGATGCGCTGCTGAATGCGAACAAGGTCAGGGTTGATCGTAAATTTGACAAAACCTCTGACCTGTTCTTCGAGGCCAGTGCCCCAGCTCGATGTTTTTTCAATCGCTCCCACCAACCAGGGCGGCACACCGAAAATTCCGCAAATCTCAGTTCTATTGAAGCCCATCAGCTCAAGCAGCTGGCTGTCTTCGGGGCTCATGGTGATTGGTTGATAATCAAGGCCGCCATGCAAGACCGCGATTTTCCCAGCATTAGCCCCGCTATGAGCTTCCTGCCAGCTTTCGCGCAGAGCCTTTACGACGTCCGGGTTCAGAGATCCGGGGGATTTGAGAACGCCTGCAGGCCTTGCGCCGTTTTTAAAGAATCTTGCTGAATGGGCCTGTGTCGCTATGCTGTGGCCGAGGATTTCGGCGGTATATTTGATGGGGCTGATTGCGGTTCGACCGTCCAGAGTCAGGCCTTTCAGGCAGAAAATGTATTCCGGGGCTACTTTTTCAGAGCGACCATTCGCGAAAATCACATCGAAGTCGTGAGAGCCGTCATGGTTCCAATTTTCAGAGATTGAATCTGGCGCGATCGGTATGAGTTCGATAACTTTTGAGCCGACCATGTTTTTATAAGCGCAACCCATACCGCGCAGGGCTTTGGCTGCTGTCATAAACTGCCAGAACTCAAAGGCTGTCTGAAAATCGTTCGGGGCATCATGCAAAAGGTCGTATAATCTGTGATTATTCGCGCGGGTTCTGATGTTGCTGTCACCGGGAGCCTTCTCGTAAAGGATGCAGGGCAGTTGGGCCACGGTTTCAGAGATAATCTTTACACACGAATAAACAGTTGAGTGTCTAATGGCGGTTTCCGGGGTGACAGATACACCTGCCGAGCTTTCTGACATGCCGCCCAAAAGCTCAAGCATCTCGTCAAGCGTTTTCGGTGACGAGATTGGAGCTGAGTTTTTGAAGATACGGCCGAGCCGGCTGAATAAACCCATAAAACCGCCTAAAAGCACAAAGGCTGTGCAAGAGTTGCAGGCTCCTGCACAGCCATCGCGTTAGCGGGTTAATTACTCCCGCCCGTCTTCACCTTCAGTAAAGCAATTTTTCCGAGAAAATTAAAGGGCTTGGGGCGGGTCGATAGTGATTTCTCTACGGACTTCGCTTGAAAATTTATAGCCGCAGCCGATACACGTGTGATACCGGCGCTGGACGCCGTTTTTTAAAACATTGACGCCACACTCGGCGCGATTCCATTCGCCACACATGGTACATCTTGCGCCAGAACCCGGCACAAATTCAGCCACGAGGCGAAGTCTTCGCACGATCAGCACGGCAGTTTCTATTTTTAAATATTCCATACTCACCTCAAATAACGATTATTCCGGGTTCTACGGGCTTCGGTGCAGCCCTCAGGCGCGTTGCCGTGTTCATATTCATGATCAGCGCTACGACGCCGTCGATCTTGCTCTCATTGCGGGTTTTGTTCGGGTAGATGTTCTCTTTTTTGTCGTAATGCGCTACAACGTTGCCGAACATCCATGTCAGAATCGGGCAGCCGTCGTAGTGAAATTCTCTGGCCTTGATCGCCGCCTCTAATAATTTCATGGGTTCGCTGAAATTCTGAACCGTTGCGCGGGTTTCGATCATGGTCAGACCTTCAGCGGTCAGGTTCGCCGCCAACTGAACGGCTTGCCATGGATCGTAAGAAATTGCCTCAACCTCAAACTGCTTGCAAAAGTCTTTAACGTCGTCTTCGATGAGGTTGAAGTCGATGCGTTCACCTTCGTGAACGGTAAGGCGCTCTTCAAGCTCCCATGTTTGGTAGTCCTGGTTCTCTGGCTTCTCAACGGTGGCGCGACAACTGTAATACTTGCCAAAAGTCCAGTATTCTTTCTCGTCGAAAAACAGAATGTTGAGCGCGGCGATGTCAATCTTGCTGGCGAGGTCGAGCGCAAGAATACAGCGCTTGCCAGTCATGGCTTCGAGGACAAGCGATAAATCTTTGCATTTTTCCAGCTTCGGCATGTCCATCCATGCGGTATCTACTGTGAGCCACTGATTAAGGTGCTTGCAGCGGATTATGTTTTGCTTTGAGGGGTTCTGCTTGGCGGTTTCAAGTTGATGAATCAGGTATTCATCATTGACGCTAACCCCGTAATTAGGGTTTGCTTTTTTCCAGTTCTTTAAGTCTGTCCAGTCGTCGTCCGGGTCGATGCCATACATGATTGCAAAGAGTCGATCATTCTGAATCTGGCCGCCAAGAACCTTTGCACACTGATCGAAATACGTGCCACACGGCCCGGCCTTGTTTGTGCCGGCGGTCGAGATTGTAAACATGAGCGCCTGATCGCGCGCGCCCATGCCAGTTTGTAGCGTGTCGAAAAGTTCGCTGGTGTCGTGTTCGTGATATTCGTCTACTATCCCGAGATGAACTGAAGCGCCATCGCCAGGCTTGCCGATGACTGGTTCGAACCTGCTGGCGCTTTCTGCGTGAAACATAGACTTTGCAAAAGTATCGACGCCGAAGAAGTCTTTAAAGCCTGGCGTTTTCTCGATCATCTGCTTTGCGGGCCTGAAAACTTCCCAGGCCTGTTTCTCGCTGGTGGCTCCCGAATAAACCTCTGAGCCCGCCTCATCATCTGCAAGAAACATATAGTTACCAGTTCCGGCCGCCAGTACAGACTTTCCGTTTTTGCGAGGAACCAGGACGAACGCTTCTGTGAATCGTCTGAATCCAGTTTTTTTATCGACCCAGCCGAAAATGCAGCACTCAATAAAACATTGCCAGGGTTCAAGTCTGATAAATTCGCCCGCCCACTTGCCCTTAACGTGAACCTGCTGTTCTATAAACTCGCAAATTTCCTCGGCTTTTGCTCTATCGAAAGTCCAACGGTAGGTTTTTGCTTTGGATTTTTCGAGGTCGGTTAAGTGGCGCTGACACGCCTGACGCACGTAAAGACACGCATCGATCTTGCCGGAAACAACATCTCGGCAATACTGATTCGCTTTGTTTACGTGCGGGTAACGTTCAGCCATTATCGTTTTTTCTTGAACTTGGCCAGGGGGCTGTCGGGCTCCCGCTTCGTTGCAGTGACGCCGGCACGGCTGGCCGGACTCATACCGAACTGCACCAGGAACTTGTGCATGTTCAACATAGCTTTGTTGGCAATACTGACATGCGGCGATTGAATTACGTTGCCCTTTTCCGTGGTGGTGGTCATGCCTTCGGTCTTGATAGAATCTTCAGCCGTTCGCCAGCGCTCATAACATTGGCAGTATGCCGCCAGCGCCATAGTGTCGAGTTCTGACAGCAGCCCAAGGCCTTCGAGAATCGGCGTAATTCTGTGCCATTCCTCAAGAGCGTAGCCGGCTAAAAAATCCGGCGGAGGTGGCGCGCCGATTTTCGGTTTTGGTTCGTTCGGGTTGATTGGAATTTTTCCAGGGTTACCCTGGAGGATGCGCAAATTTGTCGGTTTTCTTGGTCTACCCATGATCTATAGCCCCCCTATGAAGTTTCTCGACAATAAAAATCTGCCCACCGCGGTCGGTCTTGGCGCATCAGTCCTGAACTTTTGACCACCCCCCGCAAACCCGCTGCTGATGCGGCCTCCAAAACGCGCTATTGATGCGGCCTTGAGCGGTGTCAGATTTCTGACACGTGCGGTATTTTTACCACAGGTCATGACTGCCACATCCGCTTGACCTGCATCACCTGATCGACACTATCGCCGCGCGGCCCCACCTTGCCGTGACAGTGCCAGCACAGTGACAGCAGGTTGTCGTTGTCCAGCCTTGCCCCACCATCTCTGATTGCAATGATGTGATGCACCATATCAGCGGCCCTGGTGCGACCACGCGCCTGACACCTGCCGCAAAGCGGATACTTTGCCAGGTATGCAGCCCTGACCTGAGGCCAGCCCTGACCATAGCCGCGCGATGAAGCGGGGCCACGTCGATCGTCGTGCCGTCGCTGTGGTTGATGATCAGCGCACCAGTTGCCATCGATTACAATCTGCCCGCATCCCGACTGCTTGCAGTATCGCTGCCTGGTGCGGTGGGCGTCACAGTAGCCGCCGGTCACCAGCACAGGGCAGCCGGGGTATAGGCAAAAGCGCTTTGGGGCTGCCGTCATCGCCTATCCTCGCGCGGCGGCATCGGACACCTGAAGCCATCGGGCAGAAACGTCGCATCGACAAACAACGGCCCAGCGTCAATCAGATTGTCACGGCTGCCACAACCCAGGGCAAACAGCAGCGGGAACGCAATCGAAGCCAGCAGCAGCAACCACAGCAAAACGCGCATAAGAAAAACCCCCAAAGCAAAAATAATCCTTGCGGGTTTGATCTAAAAGTAACAGATAGTTGCGGTTATGTCAATAAGTTGCGAAAAGTTGCGCTAGTTTTTCGGGCAAAAAAAACCCCCGGCGCTGGGCCGGGGTGTGGTTACTTGTCTTGCGGTTTTTCCGCCTGCCACAGCCGGTCAACGGCCACGGCGATTACGTCGCTTGTGCCGCCAAATTTTACGAGAGCGGCGATCTGTTGCTGAGTTGCGGGGCTGAGTCGTATAGTCACGGTTTTTTTTGGCATGTGATTACTCCTGGCCTACGACTATCCGGCTAACGTGCGCAGCATCCCACGGATAGCAGTCGGCATCGATTGGGTTGCCGTCATCATCTGTGATGTCTTCGGTCGCAAACAGGTAGTATTTGGTTGCGCTGCGGCCATCAGGGGTTACCACTGGTTCCGCCCATTCTTCGGCGGCCCACCAGTCGTTGCTGCCAGAAAGGCAACGACTGGTGGGTTCTGCGTTCTCGTTGTGTTTATTTTCGTAACTATCGGGGTCGGCGTAAAAGTCAGGGCGGGTATTGCAGTTTGATTCAAACACAGGCACTTCAATTTTCTTGTTCATTCGAACTTTCCTTTTTCGTTTAGATCTGGCCCGCTTCGGCGGGCCGAGTTGTTAGATTGCGTAAAACTCTATCACTTCGCAGTCGCCGTCGACGCCGTTAGCGGTAGCTATAGCTTCAACCTTCTGGCCGCTGCTTGCAGTATATTCGTAGCGATCAAATGCGGGGGCAGAGTATTTTTTATACTCGATTCCGGCCTTCTTGAGGCTATCTTCAAACTGCCCGTATTCAGCGCTCGTTTTCTTGATTAACTTTTTCATTTTGCGTTCTCCTGTTTCAAAATTTATTTTTTTTCCGTCCACACTTATATTATCGTCGATTTTGACTTAAATGTCAAGTAAATTTTAAATAAATTTTAACAAATTTTAAAATATATTGCAACACAGATTAACAGCGGGTCTCCCGCGCAAAAAAAAAATATTGCAAACAATCGTCAGTTGTTTTACCCTGATTTTAGTCGCGGCTGGGCCGCGCGGATTGAAACAATTTTGCCGCCAGGCATGAAATTCCCGCTGATCTAATCGGCGGGTTTTTTGTTTTAGATGTTTGCCTGACATGCTGCCGCGCGTCGATCGCCCTGGGTAGACTGGGATATACAATCCAGGCCCAGAGATATTCGATTTCACAATCTCGGGGGCCAGCCTGGGGCGCGGGCGCGGAAAACGCTATATACTATTTTAGGGCTTGTGAAAATCATCAGATGCCGAGATGTCGGAGTCAGATGCCGAGATGTCAGATGCCGAGATGTCAGATGCCGAGATGTCGAGATGTCAGCAACCAAAAAAATATTTCCGACCAGCTCGATCGAGTTGACTGATAATTTTTTTTCACAAACGAACCCAAGAAAAAAATATATCGAGAAAAATTTACTGAATGCCGTAGGTGCCGTAGGAAGGATTTTTTATCCTCCGGCAGATCCTCCGGCATCTCAAATCCGTTGTGGTAGCTGTTTTGAATATAATGCCGTTGGTGCCGTAGGAAGAAAACATATATTTTACCTATATATCAAATGTTTTAGTGTTTTACGATCTGGTATTACTTTGTAACATCATATTTCTAAAAACTAAAACACTACATTTGAGAGTAAAATCTATTTTCTTCCTCCGGCAATTACGGCATGAGCTAGAAAGTCAGCTTCTGATGCTGGTTTGAGATGCCGTAAGAAGGGTTTTTTCTTCCTACGGCACGATCGGCACGATGTGCTCAAATCGCTTATTGTGGCTGTTAAACGATGCCGTAAGAAGGCTGTTTTGCTTGTTTACGAGGCGTTGCAAGAAAAATTTCTTCTACATGGGCAGATGAAAACGGTTTTGTTTGCAACGGCACGCACCCAGCCCTCAGTATGGCAGCTTTGCAATCTGTTCGGCTGCGTCATTGGCCAGATGAATATATCGCTGAGCAGTATCGATGCTCGGCTCTGATTTGCCGTTTTTCCAATCGGAAATACTAACGGGTGAAACGCCGATCATTCGCGCGATTTTAGCTTGCGAAATTTTTTCTAAACTTTTTTTTCCGCTTAATATGCGACTTAGTCGATCTTTAAATTGCATAAAACCTCGATTATAAGATAATTTCTAGCGATGTTGACATTTCATATAGATTTCTGTATTATCAAATCGTCAGGAGTTAAGAAAAACCGAAGGCCAATACCTCAAGTTTTTCGAAATCCTGCAGGAACTACCAGGTCGTGACAGGGCCGCAAGTATTCAGGAGCCAGAGTCCGGGGGTGGAACCGTGACCGGTCGCATTGAAAGGTGCGCCAGGGCAAAAACACCGGGGCTTGCTGGGTAGTCCAAGGTCTTTATAACTTCATCGGAGCGGGTTTTTTAAAGAGTAGCCTCATGCGCTTGAACGCGAAAGCATTTTCAAGTGTCTTATGTCGCGCTTAAAAAGCAAAAACCTCTCCAGTCTTGCATTAAAATGTCTCCTTTTGTTTCGTGAGAGGCGGCCCTGCTACGTCCGGCAAGATGAACAGGGCCGCCCGACACAAAGTCTGTCTGTTACCAGACTATTTTACTTTAGCACAAAAACGGGTGATTTTTCACCTGGTTTGTGGAAGGCCTCGGCCAGTGGGTAACAGCACTGATCGAGGCCTTCCCTTTTCCCGGTATGGGGGTTTGAGCATGCGCGAAGCCGAATTGTCCTCTCAATCTAAAGGTATTCAGCTACCGGCAGATCTCAACAGGTACTGCAATATTCCTGAAGTGATCTTGCCGGCAGACATAATGAAGATTCTGGGCGTCAAGCGCCCGAAGATGCTGGCAAAAATGCCGATACCGCGATGCTACCTCTACCCCGGCAGCTCGAAATACGTCATCTTGCGCACAGATTTCCTTGACTACCTGCGTTCGCAGCGCGACATCACGGAAGTAAACCTCGACGATTAAGCGATAACCGCGCCGGGCTTGCGGCCAATTCCGCAGACGGTGCCATTACCCCGAGTTACCTTGCGGGTCTCGGGGCTCGACAAAAACCGTGGCGGCCAGCGCCGCCGGGAGGAAATATGACGATGCGAAACCAACTCTTGAATGCTTGTTGGCAATACGGAGTAAAGATGTGCCGAGGCGAAGCTACCGACCCAACCCCCGGCCACACCAGAGCGTTAAGAATCGCCCTGCGTTGCATCGTTCGCGGCCGCGCCGAGTTGGCCGCCAGAATCGCCGCAACCAACCCCACTGCAAAAACGATCTGGGCCGAGGCCTTCGCGTGAATTCTCGGGGCGCTGCGCATGGTTGCGCGCCGGGTTCAAGCCGACCCGGTTTCGTGGGTTCGAATCCCGCCGCCCCGAACAACAGCCCCGCAAGGGCTGATCTCAAAGAAAGGTGCAAACCTCTCTTGTTTTGTTGTGGGCCGGGAAGTAGCCCTTGCGGTGATGGCCCGGCATTAAAAAAACCAGGAGGAACGTAATAATGTTCGAGTGCTGTATGTGCAAAAAGGTCTTTACGGGCGAACCGGCCCGCCGAACGGGTCGAGGTTATAAAATTCTTTGGTGTCGGTCATGCTCAGACGAAAACGCAAAGCGCGCCGTAGCTGCCATGCAACGAGCGCGTCCACATCAGAATATCAAAGACACAAGCCGGTGTTCGTGGTGTGGGGTCTTAAAAACGATAGAAAATTCTAACCAAGCTGGCAAAAATTCGGGTTTTTATTACCTGTGCCGCGAGTGTGAGGCTATGGACAGAAGACTGCAAAAGTGCGTCGCCTTTTCGCCTGCGCTCGCAATTCGCATAAATAAGCTCGAAAAAGCAGGAGCAATTCAGAGGCAAAAATTAGCCGAGGCTAATGCCACCACCACTCAAAAACCCGAGCCTCTTGCAACAATCACACAACACACAACACAGCCGACTAATACAGACCTGCAGGCAGTAAACGCAAAACTAGATGCTCTTATTCGAGCGCTGGGTGGGTTATAAGCTGGCTCTCTGGCGATCTGGGAGCTGGCCTTGAAAAATCAGGAGGAAAAGCACAGTGCAAATTCAACAGATGACCGATGCGGAATATCACAGCATCAAAGACCGGTGCAGCGCCAGCAGCCTGAAGGAATTCAGACGCAGCCCGGCACATTACAAACTGAACCTCGACAACCCGAAAGAGTCTGACAGCATGGCGCTTGGTAGTCTCTTTCACTGCCTTGCGCTGCAGCCAGAAGAATTCGAAAAGCGCTATGTGCAGGTCGCCAAAATCGACAATTTGTGTCATGACGAAGAGGGCATCTGTACTTTCCAGATCGTCGGGCTTAAAGACGTCAAGCCGCCGCATCACGGCGCGATCGACATCAAGACACCAGAGATCAATGCCGACGCCATCAGCCCGGCAGAGTTCGCGATCATCGAGGGCGTCGAGCACGAAGCAATCGAATACATCAACAGCAATCGCGCCCAGCTGAATCTGATTTTCCAATAGTCACCAACGCGGCCGGGAGGCTCACGCCTGATCAGCGAAACGAGGCCCGGCCGCCAACCCAAAAACAACCCAGGAGGAAGCACATGATTTCAGAAAGAGTATTACAAGCAAGAATGGCCGAAGTCGGCCGTATCAAGATAGGCGGACTCGAAGAGAAGGTCAGAACCACCCGAGACGGCCAGAGCTGGCAAGCCCCAGTCAAGTTCGATCATTTCGTCATAACTGGCATGGACAGAGACGGCAAGGGCAACTTCACCAGGGACGAAGTCCTGCACAGCATAATCGGCCCACAGCCAAAAGAGCTAAAAATCAGGCTGATCTACAATGACGTCGAGCTCAACTTCCGAACCGAGCTGGCATACTACCAGGGCAAGACCTGCGTCTGCCGTGGCAACGGTGAAGTGGCTCAGCAGCTCGACAAAAACACCGGCGAGCTGATCGAGGTTGCCTGTCCATGCCCGAAGCTGGAGCAGGAAAAGAACGGCTGCAAACCCCACGGAGTTCTGCAGTGTCTGCTTGAACAGGCCTCCCTCTGTGGCGGCGTTCACAAGTTTGCAACTACCAGCTGGAACACCATCCGCTCGATCGTCTCCAGTCTGAAATTCATTCAGACCTGCACGGGCGGCAAACTGGCGGGCCTGCCTCTGACAATGAAGTATTTCAAAAAGACCACCACAAAGCGCGACGGTGGTTCGACAACGATTCCGGTTGTGACAATCGTCTATGAAGGCAACCCGGTACAGATGTTAGAAATGGCAATCGAGACCGAACGCAAGAGAATTCAGGCTGGCATTCAGCTGGAAACCCTCGAAGCCCAGGTCAGACGCGAAATGAATTCAACCCTCTTGCTGACCGGCCCCCTTGATGACGACGACGTGCCGGAATTTCACCCCGAGGGCGATCTCGAAGACGATATGCCGCCAGCGGGCAAAACTATCGGGCAGGCGATCTCGGAAAGCAACGCCGCTGAAGAGGCTGCAACTGCAGCCAGACTCAGCGCCGCCGCCCCAAAACCCGAAGCCCCAAAGAAAACAGCTAAGCCGAAGGCCGCTGAAGCGAAGCCTCCCGCGCCTGAAACGAAGACCCCAGTCACGGCCCCTGAAGCCACAAAATACACCTGCTCAGCATGCGGCAGAACCAGCGACAGTCCCGGAGCCTGCAAGTGTGCCGAAGGCAAGACCGAAACCAAGACGGCAGTCGCCGCTCCAGTGACAACCCCAGCAGCCCCCTCCACACCGCCGGCCGCCACCGCTGCCGCCACCCCCGCGCGCGGAGACATGATGAAAGAAATCACCAGCACCCGAGCCCAGAAGCGCATACAAACAGCTGACTGGCAGGCGATTGTAACCTCTGTCGGACTCAAAGACCTGAACGCCGCGTCCTGGTCTGACGCCGAGATGTTCAAGGTTCTGACAGCCCTGCGGGCGAAGTGAGGTAAGCCATGGAATTCCTAAGCGCAACTAAACTAATACAGGATTCGCTCTGCCCCCATCGCCGGAAGTTCGAAACCTTCGAAGATTCAGACCACCTGAAATTCGGCAAAGCCGTTGACGCGGGTATCACTGCGATGCTGCGCGGCGGTGACTGCGACGAAACATTCGCAACCGAAGCCGGAAAGCTTGGCCTGCCGCTCTCGGCCGAATACATCGAGCGCGCCGACAAGTGCTTCAAAACGCTTCTGAGTGCCGATGCAGACTGGCTCAAACTGAATCGTGAAAACATCGTCTGCATCCAGTCGGACGATGGCGAGGCCGAATACTACGGCAACAAGTTTTTCGAAGTGCCGGTCGGCAAAGACTGGGGCTTGCGCGGTGCCATGGACTACTGCGACCGGTTTTGTCTCAACGAAAACGGCGACCGCGTAGAAGATCTCTATGACTTCGCCAACATCAAAAAACACATAATCAGAATCATCGACTGGAAGACTGGCTGGGCGGATGCCGACGACCTTCAGACGGCAATCTACGCTCTGACTGCATGGATGAAATACGAATACCTGCGCCAGATATACGAAGAGCAGGGTATCGAGACTGAAATACAGACCCGGTTTTTCTATCTCGATCAGGGCGGCAAGTCTCCGAAGCGCCACTGGAACAAGCACAACCTGACGTCGGCTTTCTACTACATTAAGGCCCGGGTTGATGAATTCCGCAAGCGCAAAGATTTTCCGAAGAAACTGAACAAGCTTTGTTACTGCTGCACGCTGGCCGCAAAGTGCGAAGTCTATCAGAAGGCATTAACCGAAGCGCCCACGGTTATCGGTATCGAAAAGAAGCCGGAAAACCTGCCGGCCATCATCGAGCATCTCGAAAAGATCTCCGCAATCCGCAAGATTGCCGAGAAGGCCGAAAAAGAACTGAAAGAGGCTCAGGCCGAACTGTTACTGCCCCTCGGCAAAGACGGCTTTGCCTGTGGCGACCGCGTGTATGTGGCGACCGAATCGACATCAAGCTATGACTACGACCTGCCGTCAATCTTCGAGGGCGTTCAGAACCTGATCGAGCGCCCGCCGTTCGAGCTGATGAAATTCGATTCAAGCGCCTTTGATTCTCTGGTTGCCGCCACCGAAAACGGCGTCACAAAAAAGGCTCTCAAGCAGCTCAAGCTCGACCACCGAACCCCGAAGGCAACGACGGTCAAGGTTACGTCGAAGATCAATCAAACCCAGGACGAAGCCGACGACGCAGAACCGGCCGCAAGCGCCCCGACAGCCGCCTCGGCGCAAATCGAAGATGCAACTGTCATTGAAGACCCTGGCGCAATACTCGGCCATTACTGCGCCGAGTGCAATAAAATCACCTGTGACCGCGCCGGTCTCGAAGGTTGCCCGCATTGCGGCAATCCGTGTCTGAACCCTTTCGAGAACCTGGCTGAAGCCCAAAAGTATCAGCTCAAGAAGTCAGAAACTCTGGCTTTCGAGTGCCTTTCGTGCGAATTCATCGAAGTTCTGAGACCCGCGCCCGGCAAATGCGTGAACTGTGGCCAACTTGGGCCGTGGCGCATTGTCGAGCAGACCAACTAAAGAGGCGACTAATATGTTCCACTTGCGACCATACCAGGAATACGCTATCTGCATGGCGGCCGCCAAGATCTCCGCCGGCTGCAGATCTCTGATTCTTGTCAGCCCTACCGGCTCAGGCAAAACCGTTATCGGCTCTCATATCATCCTAAAAGCCATAATCAAGGGCAATCAGACGCTTTTCCTGGCGCATCGCAAAGAACTTGTTGACCAGTGCTCAAAGAAACTGGCCGCACTGTCGCTGCCTCATGGCATCATCATGGCTGGGCATTCTTATGACTCGCTTGCGCCGGTACAAGTGGCAAGTCTTCAGACCGCGAACCGCCGGGAGCTCCCGGCCGGTTTCCGGCTGATCATCATTGATGAGTGTCACCGTGCCGCCGCCGAGAGTTACAAGCGCATTCTCGAACAGTTCCCGGATGCCGTTGTCATTGGCCTGACCGCAACGCCTTACCGGGCAGACGGCGAAGGCCTCGGCGATGTGTTTCAGGACTGGGTGAGGGTTGCAACAATTCAAGATCTGACCGACAAGGGCTTTCTTGTGCCGTGTCGGTATTGGTCTCCCGGGTTGCCGCAACTCGCCGGAGTCCGACGCAAGGGCTCAGACTTTGAGTCTGGGGAACTCGGCGAGGCAATGAGCAAGCCGAAATTGATCGGCGATGTCGTGAAAAACTATCAATCGATTGCTGGCGGTGAGCGCGCGATCTGCTTCGCGGTAAACAAACAACACGCCCAGGCGCTGACTGATGCTTTCAACGAAGCGGGCGTGCCAGCCGCCTTCTTGCACGACTCGACTGGCAAAAAAGAACGCGAAAAGATTCTTGCCTGGCATCGCTTGGGTAAGTATATGGTCCTGGTAAATGTCGGCATTCTGTCAGAGGGCTACGACGACCCGGCAGTATCAACCTGTATTCAGGCAAGACCGACCCTCTCTGTCGGACTCCACATACAGCAGATCGGCCGCGTGCTCAGACCACACCCCGACAAGAAGTTCGCCAAGGTCATCGACCACGCCGGAAACTGCCGACGCCTGGGCCTTATGGAAGATCACCCCGTTGACCTCGAAGGCGGCCTGAAAAAGAAGCTGAAGCGCAACGAAGATGATGTTGCCCCGGCCCTCAAAACCTGCCGCGAATGTTACGCGATTTTCCCGGCCGTGCTCGACGCTTGCCCTTGTTGCGGCGTAGAAGCAAAGGGCCCGGTCAGAACAATCATCACAAAAGAGGGCGACCTGAAAGAACTCACGAAGCCCGCCTGTAGCTGCGGCAGCTTCGACACCATCAAACAGCCCAGTCCGCAAGGAACGCAGATCGTCTGCGCCGGCTGTGGCCATGTGCTCAGGACGATTAAACCGGATATTTCCCCGGCCCAGTATTACGCGCAAAAGCTCAGCGAGTGCCGGAAAATGGGCTACAAGGAAGCCAGAGCCGGGATGATGTTCAAAGCCCGATACGGCTGCTGGCCAGACTCCAGAATCAGAAGCGAGGCAACAGCATGATACCAATGACCGCGCAACCAACCGAACAGACGACCCAACCAATGACCGAAATGGAAAGAATACTGACCGAATCTCTCAAATTCGAGCAAGACCGCAACGAAGCCTTGCACGAAAGAGTGATGGAACTCGAAATGGAAAACAAAACGCTGAAACTGCGCTTGCAAACAAGAGAGCCTGTCCGACCATGAAAGAATCTGTCATCCAAAAGCAAATCATGGCCGAGTTCGGCGCGCTGCCATGGTTGCGAATCTGGCGCAACAACTCTGGAGCCCTGAAAGACCAGCGCGGCCAGCTTATCACCTACGGACTCAAGGGCTCTGCTGACATTCTCGGCCTGACAGCCCCAGACGGCCGGTTTGTTGCAATCGAAGTGAAAAACGAACGCGGCCGACAGAGCGAGTCGCAAGCAGCTTTCGAGCGCATGATTAAGTCTATGGGCGGAATTTACATTCTGGCCAGATCTGTTGACGACGTCTACCGGGGATTGAATCTGAAAGAATAGAGCGTCCTATGAACGAAACCAAGGCAAAGTTATTACAATCCGCAAAGCTGATCATGAAACCTGGCAAGGTTTACGAACTGAGAGCCCTGGGTATTCCTTCAGGTGGCGGCTACACCAGGACTTACGCGGGATGGTTTGACAGCCCCGAAAAGCTTGCTGACTCCGCGTTCAAGATGGAAGTTCAGAACCCCGACTATGTGTCGATAACTCTGAATCCGGTCAATCCTGACTTGCTGGCTAGATCTGCAAACAAGATGCGCCATCTAAAGAAGGGCGACCCCTCAACTACCGACGCCGACATCA
>Ga0116143_10003835_pt1 | contig 14836 bp, 10 predicted proteins | sample AD_UKC034_MetaG_FD_89745 | JGI IMG/M metagenome (GOLD analysis project Ga0116143, IMG submission 89745) | Active sludge microbial communities of municipal wastewater-treating anaerobic digesters from USA - AD_UKC034_MetaG | ecosystem: Engineered > Bioreactor > Anaerobic > Digestate | place: USA...
CAGACCCCACAATGCTTCCACGCTGACCTATTGCGCAAGGCCTTTGAGCAGCCCTACGAGAGCACCTTCACCGATGAAGCCACATTGGTGGAGCGCCTGGGCATGAAAGTGGCCTTGGTGGAGGGGGAGGAGAACAACATCAAGGTGACGACCGCGGTGGACATGAAGGTGGCGGAGCTACTCCTGTGAGGACACGGTAGATTTGACACATGTCCCTCGGACCGATCGACATCCGCGACCTCTCCCTGGAGGAGGTGCAGGCCCTAGTGGCGGAGCTGGGTGAGAAGCCGTACCGGGCCAAGCAGCTGTGGGAGTGGCTATGGAAGAAGAAGGCCCGCTCCTTCGATGACATGAGTGACCTGCCCAAAGCGTTCCGTGCGCAGTTGGCGGAGCGCACGGTGTTACGTCCACTACGGCTCGTGGAAGAGCAACGCAGCCAGGATGGAACGGTGAAGTGCGCCTTCAAGACCTGGGACGGTCACGTGGTGGAGGGCGTGCTCATCCCCACGCCCACCCGCCTCACGGCCTGCATCAGCAGCCAGATCGGGTGCAGCCTTACCTGCAGTTTCTGCGCCACCGGCAAGCTCAAGCGTATCCGCAACCTCGACGCGGGTGAGATCGTGGACCAGGTGGTGCTCATCGACCAGCTCGCGCAGAAGTACTACAAAGAAGGACTGACCAATATCGTGTACATGGGCATGGGCGAGCCCTTGCTCAATTACGCGAACACCCTCCGCAGCGCCGAGCGGATCAGCGCCGAGGACGGCCTGGGCATGAGCGCCCGACGGATCACAGTGAGCACGGCCGGCATCGCCAAGATGATCCGGAAGCTGGCGGATGATGGTGCGCGCTTCAACCTCGCCCTTTCCCTGCATGCGGCCAACGACGCCAAGCGCGACCGCATCATGCCGATCAACGAGCAGAACTCCTTGACCGAGCTGAAGGACGCGCTCCGCTACTACACCCGGACGCTGCGCAAGGACATCACCTTCGAGTACATCCTGCTGCGCGGTTTCAACGACTCGCTGGCCGATGCGCAGGAACTGGTGAAGTATGCCAGCGACGTGCACGCCAAGGTGAACCTCATCGAGTACAACCCCATCGATGCCGGTGGATTCGGTCGCACGGATACCAAGGATGCCGAGGCCTTCCAGCAGTACCTGGACCGCAAGGGCATCATCGCCCGGATACGGCGCAGTCGTGGGCGGGACATCGACGCGGCCTGCGGTCAGCTCGCCAACAAGAACGAGCCCGCCTTCAAGGAAGGAGAGCGTGTGATGAAGCCGTGAAGGTCCTCTTGTTCAGAAGCCGTAGCCGACCTTCACACCAAGGAAGAAGGCCACGGTCTGGTCCTTCGTCTCGGTGACATTGTAGGCCCATTGCGGACGATCGCCGGTGAGGTCGAGACGCTCCTCCACCTTCACGTTGAAGCGGTCACGGAAGGCGGGACCCCCGTACACGTCGAACAACCAATTGCTGCTGCTGCCGAGCATCTGGTAACCGAAGAGCAGGCGCACATCGTTGTAGGTCCGGTCGTCGCGCAAGGTCTGGTCCGTCAATTCCCCGGTCGGTCCCTTCATCCGGATGTCCTTGGTGTAATTCAGGTGGGCGAAGCTGATCTGGGCATAGGCCCCCTGCGGCTCCAGATCGTCCACGAAATAGTATCGGAAACCCGCATTGAAGCTGAGGCGCGGGATGATCTCCGTGCCCGCGCCGAAGTCATCCGCATCATCGCCGGTGAAGGACAGCGCGAGGTAGTTCCGCAGGGTTACGCCGACGCCGGCTTCCAGGCTCAGGCGGTGCGTGATGGCCCGTTCATAATACAGCGGGATCTCGCCACGGAAGAAGAGCAAGGGGTTTGCCTTGATCACGTTCTTCACACAATCCACGGTATCGAACGCAGCGGCGATGCGGTCCTTGTAGAGGACCACCTTCGTCTTGCCCTGTTGTGCATACGCAACGAGCAGCAAGAGGGAGAGCGCGGTGGTTAGCCCCCACCGCAGGCGGGCGGTCCGATGGATCATGCGTGACGAAGGTAGTCGTGGTCCGGCACTTCCCATTTGACGGACGGAACGGGCAAAGGTTGCGCCCCGGCCCTGACCGATCCCCATCTTTGCGCTCCCGGTACGAGTCCCGGTCCATGCACCATTTCGACGAGATCCAGCGCCCCATCGAGGCGGAGATGAAGGCTTTCGAGCCGCACTTCCGCGAGGCCATGCGCAGCAAGGTGGCCCTGCTGGACCGTGTGATGCACTACATCGTGAAGCGCAAGGGCAAGCAGATGCGGCCCATGTTCACGCTGCTCAGCGCCCGGCTCTTCGGGCCGGTGAACGAGAGCGCCTTCACCGCAGCCAGCCTCATCGAGCTCCTGCATACGGCCACGCTCGTGCATGACGATGTGGTGGACGATGCCGACCTCCGACGCGGCTTCTTCAGCATCAACGCGCTCTGGAAGAACAAGATCGCCGTGCTCGTGGGCGACTACCTGCTTAGCCGAGGCCTGCTGTTGGCCGTGGACAAGGGTGAATTCGACCTGCTGCGGATCGTGAGCACCGCCGTGCGGGAGATGAGCGAAGGGGAGTTGCTGCAGCTGGAGAAGAGCCGGAACATGAACTTCAGCGAAGAGGTCTACTTCGACATCATCCGCAAGAAGACGGCCAGCTTGATCGCGGCCTGCTGCGCCTCGGGCACCAACGCGGCGGGACGGCCGGCGGAGGAGGTGGAACGCATGCGGCAGTTCGGCGAACTCACGGGGATCGCCTTCCAGATCAAGGACGACCTCTTCGACTATGGCAATGGGCAGGATACCGGCAAGCCCACCGGCCTCGACATCAAGGAGAAGAAGCTCACACTGCCCCTCATCCACGCCTTGCGAAGCGTGGATGCGCGCGATCGCCGATGGATGGTGGACGTGGTGAAGAACCACAACACCGATGATGCCGCCGTGGCCCGATTGCTCCGGAAGGTGAGCGAGGTGGGCGGCATCGCCCATGCCCGCCAGCGCATGCACGAATACCGGGACAAGGCCCTCGCCATCCTGCACGGCTTCGAACGGAACGAAGCCCGCGACGCATTGGAAGGCCTGGTCCACCTGACCGTTGAACGCACCAAGTGATGATGAAGCCCCTTGCTGTTCTTCTTCTCGCGACGACGCTCGTAGCCTGTGGTGATGGCCCGGACCAGCGGACGACCGCACCGAACATGGACAGCACCGCCACCCCTGCTCCACTGAACGGTACGCAGGTGGTGCACCTGAAAGAAGGTGGCCGCATGGAGGGCATGATGCGGGATGGCAAGCGCGAGGGCTCCTGGATCAGCTACCGCGCGGATGGAGGCCTGTGGAGCCGATCGACCTACGTGAACGGCCTCGAGGAAGGGGTCACCGAGGTCTTCCATCCCGGTGGCAAGCTGTACTACACCGGTCAGTACCAGGCAGGGGTACCCGTTGGGGAATGGGTCTTCTTCGATCTCCTGGGCTCGGAGGTGAAGCGCGTCAGGTACGACAGCACGGGTGCGGTGATCCGGTAGGATCGTCGATACCATGTGGATAATCTGAACAGCCTCGCACGCGCTCTTCGCCTCCCCAGGAACGACGGGCTCTGCAGGCCTGGCCATCCCGCCCGTTCTTCACGATCCGCAAGTCCTCCCCGTAGTTTCGCACAACCGCCGGCAGGCCGCCATCGACGGGTAAATTCACGCCCCGTTCGCGCTGCTTGACGCGCCGCTCCCCCGATGATCGCCCCCCACGCCATCCAGCAAGTGAAGGACGCCGCCCGCGTGGAAGAGGTGGTGGGCGAGTTCGTCGCGCTGAAACGCAAGGGACCGCGCTATCTGGGTCTTTGTCCTTTCCACAACGAGAAGACACCGAGCTTCAACGTCAGCCCGAACCTGGGTATCTACAAGTGCTTCGGTTGTGGCGAGGCCGGCGACAGCATCACCTTCCTACAGAAGCACGAGCACCTGAGCTACGTGGAGGCCATCAAGTGGCTGGCCAAACGCTACAACATCGACCTGCCGGAGGAGGAGCAGACCCCCGAGCAGCAGATCGAGCAGAGCGAACGCGAGGCGCTGGCCGTGGTGCAGCAATGGGCGCTCAACTGGAGCGTGGAGCAATTGTGGAACACGGATGAAGGCCGACGCATCGGCCTCTCCTACTTCCATGAACGCGGGTTCTCCGATGCCACGATCAAGGCCTTCCAGCTCGGCTACGTCCCGGAGTTCGGCAGCCAGTTCGCCCAGGCCGCCATCGCCAACGGCTTCAACCCGGAGCTGCTGGAGAAGGCCGGCTGGATCAAACGGCGCGAGGACGAGGCGCGCACGCCGTGGGACTTTTTCGCTGGACGCGTCACCTTCCCCATCCTGGGCCTGAGCGGCCAGCCCATCGCTTTTGGCGCGCGCACGCTCAAGAGCGACAAGAAGCTGCCCAAATACTTCAACAGCCCGGAGAGCGTACTCTACAACAAGAGCCGTTCGCTGTACGGAGTGTACCAGGCCAAGAAGACCATCGTGGAGCAGAACCTCTGCTACCTCGTGGAAGGCTACACCGATGTCATCAGCCTGCACCAGGCGGGGATCACCAACGTGGTCGCCAGCAGTGGCACCAGCCTCACCGAGGAACAGGTGCGGCTGATCAAGCGCTACGCCCCCACGGTGGCCATCCTCTACGATGGCGATGCGGCGGGCATGAAGGCGAGCCTGCGCGGCATCGACCTCGTGCTCAAGGAAGGGTTGAACGTGAAGGTCGTCACCTTCCCGGAAGGCGAGGACCCTGACAGCTTCGCGCGGAAGCACCGCAGCAGCGAGGTGAGCGCGCACCTCACCACCACGGCGCAGGACTTCCTCGTCTTCAAGGCGGATCTGTTGATGCAGGAGGTCGGCGACGACCCGGTGAAGAAGGCGGCGGCCATCCACGAGATAGTGGAGAGCGTGGCGCTCGTGCCGGACCTGGTCCTGCGCTCCTTATACATCCAGCAATGCAGTCGGCTCCTGCAGGTCAACGAGCAGGCGTTGATCAGCGAGATGAACAAGGTGCTGCGCCGGCAGTACCGCAAGAAGCTTGGTGGCGATCAGTTCGTCCCGGAAGAGCACATCGCACCGGAGATCGCGGAGCCGCAGCCGACGCTGGAGGACCTCGGCACCGCACCGCAGGAACGCGACCTGTTGCGCATGCTCCTGAGCTATGGGCATGAGCGCATCAACGTGCCCTTCCAGCAGGAGGACGGCAGCACCGTGGAAGAAGAGACCAGCGTAGCAGAGCTCATGTTCGAGCTGCTCGCCCTGGACGACATCCTCTTCGACGAGCCCATCTTCCGCGAGATGTACCTGGACTACCGGCACAGCACCAACCTCGGCCAGTCCGTGGAAGGAACACGCTATGTCACCCACGAACAGGAGCACTGGCGCACCACCGCCATCGATCTCCTCACCGAGAAGCATGTGCTCAGCCCCAACTGGAAGGAACGCCACAAGATCCACGTGAAGCGCGAGAGCGAAGTGCTCTACGACGCGCTGGAGGAAGCCGTGGACATCCTGAAGGAGCGGCGTGTGGACCGCATGATCAAGGACCGGCAGGAGGAGCTGAAGGCCGCTGATGACTTGGGGATCATGGCCCTGCTGCAGGAGATCATGCACCTCACAGAGGCCAAGAAGCGCCTGGCGAAGAAGACGGGCAGGGTGATCGTGGGGTGAGTTCCTACTACCGCGCCACGATCAGCCGATCGCGCCACGCCCCCGAAGGACTTGTCACTTCAACCCAATATGTGCCAGGACGTAGCGTGCTCACATCGAGCGCCACATCACCTTCGGGCACGCTTCCCTGCAGGACCACACGGCCCAGTCCATCCAGGATCCGCAACCCACCCGTGGTCGGATTCTGTACTCGAACGATCGTTGAAGCGGGATTGGGACGGAGCGCTGATGTCGGGCGCGCTTGCAGGTGATCGAAGCCAACCGTACCGTCTATGATGATCGTGTCAACAGCACCGCTGGAACAGCCGGTCTCTGGGTCCGTGTAGAAGTACTCGATCGCGATGGCACTCCCCACTGCAAGGCCAACTGGAGCGAAGTGAACGACCGTATCAGACTCGATCAAATAGACCCCACCTTCAGGCTGGCCAATTGTGCCAAGATCCAATACTTCGCCATTCAAAATTGTTTCAGCGTTCAAGTCGAAAGTCACGTCCGGCGCCGGCAGCACCTCCACGTACATCGTGTCGCGTCCCGGGCAGTAATTCGGAGCGATCACTGTGGCAATGATCTCGTAACTTCCAGGAGGATGAACCGGATAGAACAGACCGACCGCATTGATCGGGGAAGGATAGATCTCCTCATCTACTCCTTCAATTGTTATTCCTGCGTTCATAGGTCGCTGCACGTCGATCACAAGCGTGTCGCTTAGATGACAAACCGATCGGTCAGGACCAAGGCTCACTATGACACATGCCGGGCTTTGGATCAGTTCGCCATAAGCGACGCATTCCCCTCCATTCACGGCGTTCATATAGTAAGCAACTGTACCAGCAACAGGCCGAGCTGCGCACGATCGGTCCACCATACCATTCGCATCGGCTACACCGCCCCACACCCCACCAGCAGGAGTTGCTTCGTAGATCAATGTGTCCTCAGCACATGAGAGCTCGGGGGTACCGGCGAGCAGGTTGAGTGTCGGTGTGCTTATCACCTCCAAGCTCTGGGATGCCACCACCGGACAGCCAGAAACCTCATCCACTACGGAATAGCTCAGCTCGAAGGTACCAGGGTCCTCCGGGGTGAACACACCGGCTTCCACACCGGGGCCACGCCAAACCCCGCCTTCCGGATTCGCATGATCAAGTACGTATGGATCACCTGCGATACACAACACGTCGAAAGGGGTCAGAGCCACGGTCGTCACTGGATCAGAAATGGCGTTCGCGAACCAAGACAGGTTGTTATCGTGCCATAGGACCAGATCCTCCTTACCATCACTGTTCACATCACCGCTATGGATGGCTTGGAATGAAGGCAGTTCGGGCAGGATGCTTATCGGTGCGAATGCACCGAGCACAGGATCATAGGTCGACCATTGCACCGGCTCACCAATGGAGTCGGTCCAAATCATAGCTGCACCGGTACCACAGCCCAAGCGACTCGCGTGGCCACGACGGTATGGAGAGACTGAACTCCCAGCCACGGCACCACCACCTGACAAGAGATATGGACCGTTGCCAATGAATGGAAATCCCCACCAGCCGAGCATGTGATTGGATGCGTTGGCCAGATCTTCATCTCCATCGCCGTCCACATCCATGACTTGTACCGGATGACCACCGATGCTCGCCATGGCGGCAGGCATGATTGTCGCCCATTGTTCTCCGACCGTGCCGGGATTAAGCCATAATTTCAAAGCAGGGGTCAACCCTTCAAAGGCCGCGACATCCAGATCACCATCAGTATCCACATCAAGCAATTCAAAGTCGAAAGTCATACCTCCACCCTGGGTGACAACAACAGGAGGATCGAACACTCCTCCCTGGTTCACTAGCATTTGAACCGTTCCGCTCAAATAGAACAGTTCAGGGTCAGGACCACCGAAAGCATCAGCTAGCCGGATCCGATGCGCTACCCCACCATTCATCTCGAGCACCACCTCTTGTGGTCCGAATGCTCCTGTCCCATCGTTACGAAGAAGCAGGATAGCATCCGACCCGCGATCGCCGATCACAAGATCCAGATCGCCATCGCCTTCTACATCTGCAAAGTCAAAGGCGTCCAGCAGATCAATAGATCCATGGATGGTCTCCATGGCCGGGAAGTTGCCAATCCCGTTCTCATTCCGAAGCCAGACCAAGGAGTTCGGTAGACGCACGATCACGTCGGCGCCATTCACGCCGTCAAGGTCGAGCACCCGGATCTCCTGAACGTCGGGGATGTTCTGAACGAACAGGACACCGGGGTTGAATTGTCCTTGAAGGTCACTGGCCAGCAATCCTGCGGCTAACAGTGCGAAGGATGGTATACGACCCATTTGTGGGAGGATTTGATGGTTCAATATAGGATGCTCCGAACCATCATGGAACACCGGATCGCGTGGATGGTGGAGTTCGTCGAATAACTGGTCGACATAACCCTGCTCCCAAAGCAAAGTCGAACAAAGCTCCGGCTGACCCCGGCACTGCCCATGTCATCCCGATGATCGCCATCCACGCGATCCACTCTGCCATCCGCTCATCGGCACTAGCCCCATAGCTCCTGCTACTCGAGTTTTGGCCTCCACAACACCGAACCCAATAACCCAGCCAGCCATGAAACCCGTTATCCGCGACCTCCTTCTTGCAGTCCTGCTCACCTCGACCCAACTGGTCAGCTCCCAGGACCACCTCACCAACCAGCAGCTCATCCAGATGGTCGAGCTCGGCATGGGCGATGCCATCATCCTTAGCCAGATCGAGAACTCGAACAACGACTTCGATGTCAGCACCCCGGCTCTACTCGTTATGAAGCGATCCGGCATGAATGATGCTGTGCTCGCCAAGGTCATCGAGGCCGCCAAGAACACCTCCAGAAAGGTCGTTGATCCGAATGACCCCATGGCCGCTCACCGACCCGGGATCTATTATAAGGATGCGCAAGGGAACATGGTGGAGCTGATGCCCTCCGTGACATCCCAGAGCAAGAGCAAAGGGGCCTTGGCCACGCGACTCTCTTATGGCATTGCCAAGACAAGAGTCGTTTCTCGCATACCTGGCGCACAAGCCCGCACCCAATTCACGGGTGATGAGGTGTTCTACTTCTACTTCAACCAACAGAATGCCGCCTTCGATCAGAGTTCCATCGCATTCTACGGGTTCCAACAAGCGATCAGCCCGAACGAGTTCGTCCTCGCCGAATTGGATGCGAGCGCAGAGGCCCGTGAACTCGAGACCGGCTCCGCGAACAACTACACGACAGAACTCGGCATCGACGAAAAGCATGCCCGGCCCTTCGAGATTGAGCAACTCGCGCCAGGGATCTTCAAGGTGACCCCATCGTACCTCGCGGCCGGTGAATACTGCTTCGTGTACTCTGGCGCAGCACCTTATGGGCATACCCAACAGAAGGTCTATGACTTCGGTGTCGGCAAAGTCACCGGAGAAGGCATTATCAGCAAGCAATAAGCGCCAGCCCCAGACACGGATCAAACACATCATCCGCAGATCACATACTCCCGACCCGTACCGTCATGAAAACCCGGAAACACTTCACCCCTCTCCTGCTCATTCTCGCCGTCGGAATGGCATTAACGGCCTGTCAGAAGTGCGAGACCTGTTCCTACACCACCAGAAACACCTCCGGCGAGGAGAGCACTTATTACTTCCCGGAGACCTGCGGACCGAAATACAAACGGCAGATCCAGAGAGAGACTTGCGAAACCACGGCCGCCTATTTTGGGTCGACTTGTGTCTGCACGAAGAACTAACTCCAAGCCGATCCAGCTGAACCCTGATCCTTGTAGAACCTCAACTCAACGAACCTCATGAAACCACTTGGCCTCACTCTGCTCTTCAGCACGCTCTTCTCCTTGGCTCACGCACAGGTGATCACCAAGCTGAGCAACGGGACATCAACCTTCTACTATAATGTGGATGACCTGGTCGCCATTGTCCAAGGTGCTGCAGCAAATGACACCATTATCCTGCCAGGAGGCCCGATCAACCTAAATGGTTCATTGATCATCGATAAGAAGTTGATCCTCATTGGAGCTGGCATGTTGAATTCCGGCACCCCAATAACGGGTACCACTACCATCATTGGGACGAATGTGGGGGGCTTCCAGGAAGTCGTCGCAATCTTGTCCAGCGGAGCTGGTTCACGCATCACCGGCATCAATTTCCAAGCCCCGGTTCAATTCACCGGATTCGGCAACAATGCTCCCGCGTTCTCTGCCTCCTTTGAGCGTTGCATGTTCTCTGGCAGCCTAGCCCTGAGCGTGTTCGCTTCTCCGGTCGTGCCGCCATCGGCATCGAACGTGAGCCTGAAGCAATGCATTATCCAACAGGGCATCACCTGCAGCACGAACACCGCCCCACAAGGCTTGCTTGTCGAGAATTGCATCATCACAGGAGGGATCAACTTCGGGGCGGCCAACATCGCGTCCGCACAAGTCACCCAATGCATCATCCTGGCAATGACGAACAATAATGGGGTGAATCAAGGCGTGACCTTCACGAACAACATCTTCACGCGGTCGGGAAGCAGCTTCTCACTCAGCACGGCATCCAGCTATTCGAACAACCTGTTCGTCATGAGCAGCGGCACCCAATTGAATTGGAGCGGGGCGTTCGACGGTGGCGGCAACGTGGGTGTCATGGGAACAGCCAACAACGTCTTCGTGAACCTTGGCTCGTTCACCGCCTACAGCGAGAGCTACGATTACCACCTCGCCCCGGGCAGCCCTGGGTTGAGCATGGGTAGCAATGGCCAGGTCGGCATCTACGGTGGTCCAACGGGCAGTCCATGGAAGGAAGGTGCCATCCCCTTCAACCCCCATTGGATCAGCCTCTCCCCTTCGCTGGGCAGCACCAACGGCGGCGTGATCAACGTGAACCTCTCGGGCGCGGCCCAACAGAACTGACCGGCCATGCAACGCCTAATCACACTTCTGTTGACCGCAACAGCGATCACACTCGCCGCCGGTCAGAGCCCCACCCTGGTGGGCTATGAATACTGGTTCGACCAGAACGATGCCGACCGCACCTACGTGCCCGTAACCCCGGCACAGACGGTGGACCTGGACAATGCGACCCTGAACACCAGCGGGCTCGCGCTCGGAGCGCACGTGGTGAACCTCCGTTGGAAGGACCAGGGGCCCGGCGGCAGCAAGCGCTGGAGCACCGTGGTGACCCGTGCGCTGCAAGTGGGCCAACCCGGGCCATGGGAGATCGTGGCCGTGCGCTACTGGGTGGGCAACCCCACCAACGGCGCCGATGCGCTCGTGCGCACCAAGGTCTTCAACACTCCGCAGACCACGCTCAGCTTCAACGGCCTGCTGGAGCTCTGCGGCTATCCCACCGGTACCCAGACGCTGAAGCTGCAGCTGCTGGACAACCACGGCCAATGGAGCGCCGTGGTGACCCGGCCCGTCAACATCACCCCCGCAGGTGATCTTGGGTTGCCGACCATTTCGGCTTCCACGTCCACCATCTGCCCGGGCGATGTGGTCACCTTCACGGCCACACCGCCCTCTGGGCCGGGCATCGCCACGCCTACGAGCTTCACCTGGCAGGTGCCCACCGGCAATGGCTGGAGCGCCTGGCCCTCGGACAGCGCCAGCATCGTGGTCACCATCGGCGATGTCTCCGGCACCATCCAGGTGACACCGGGCAACCTCTGCGGCACCGGCCCCACAGCCTCGCTTGCCGTGGACATCGTTCCGACACCCGATCAACCGGGCCTCATCACCGGTCCGCTGCAGGCGTGCGTCGGTAGCACGGTCACCTTCGGTACACCGGCCGTTCCTGGCCTCACCTATGTGTGGTCGATCACCGGGGGCTGGACGGCCAACGGAGGTCCTGATGCGACGATCACCACCACGATCGGGGCATCGGATGCGACCATTTCAGTGACCCCCTACAATGCCTGTGGCGTGGCGGGACCCACGCGGGAGGCGGCCATCACCGTGACCCCCCCGCCGGATGCCGGTGCGGATGGCAGCCTGGCGATCTGCTCCAATGGAGCTCCGATCAGCCTGTTCGGTCAGCTCCAAGGCAGCCCGGACGGTGGTGGGGTCTGGTCTCTCAACACCGTTCCCATGTCCGGCATATACGACCCGGTGTTCGATGCGCCCGGAGCTTATGTGTACACGATGCACGGCTCAGGTCCCTGTCCGAATGCCAGTGCCACCGTGGTGGTCAGCGAAACGCAGGCCCCCAACGCTGGCACCGATGCATCGCTCAGCGTGTGCAGCAATGCCACGCCCGTGTCGATGTACGCGGCGCTCGGCATCACTCCCGAGGATGGGGGGACCTGGGCCGGACCCAGCACGACCACTGGGGCCTTTGACCCGGCCAGCATGGTTTCGGGTGGCTACACCGTGACCATGGCTGGCACACCACCATGCTCCAACGCCAGCGCCACGGTCACGGTGACGGTTCAGCAGGCCCTCAGCGCCGGGACCGGAGGTATGCTCGAGCTCTGCTCTGGGTCTGAAACCATCGATCTTTTTAACGCACTTGGAGGACAACCTGATCCCAGTGGAAGTTGGATGGGACCTCTCGGAGCAGATGAGGGCATATTCACGCCTGGCATCAGTCTTGAAGGGGTGTTCACATATACTGTACAAGGTTCGGGGGTATGCATGGATGCGAGCGCGGCCTTGGAGGTGAATGTGTTAAATCTGAGCCTCACAAACATCTCCGGGCCATTCAGCATTCCTGCCCAAGCAGTGGTGAGCTATCTCGCGGAACCAGCACTACCCGATGCAGACAGCATCCTCTGGACCATACCGACGGGTTGGGCATGGGATGCCAGTGATGCGGATACCACCGATGCCGAAGCGCTTCTATCGGCCCCACCGGGTGGCGTGTCCCAGCTTTGCGCTCAGGCGTTCGGCGCTGGTTGCGTAGGTAATACGGTGTGCTTCGATGTGAACGTTGGGATAGCCGAGGCGATTACGGCGCTTGTGCGCGTCTTCCCCAACCCGAACAACGGATCCTTCACGGTCAGTGCGGCAAGCCTGTCCGAGTCAATGCAGGTGCAGGTCGTCAATTCGTTGGGCCAACAAGTGGCCGCCTTCGTTGTCGGTCGGCAGGGCGATTTGGTGAACCTGGAGGATTTACCCTCAGGCGCGTATTCGCTGCATTGGAGAGTAGGGGACCATAGTGGTGCTCAACGCATCGTAGTTGCCCGGTAGACGACCATTTCCGAAGCGGCCACCCGCTTTCGCGAATGGCCGCTTCGGCACCTTTCATAACGCACCGGTTCAGAATTTTGGTTGAACTTGCGCCTATGCCACCGCTGGATTTGGAAACCTCAATTGGGTGAAGCCTTGGCATGAGCAATAGGAAGGGTCATATCGTCGGATTGGCGCTAAGTGTGTGCTCGCATTTTGCACCCTGGCTTGCGTCTGCGCAATTCGATGTGGTCGTTGCGCCCGGGAATTCTCCACCATATTGCGGTCAGGAGATCCTCACGCTTCAAGTGAATGCCGTCGCCTGCGGCGCAGGTAGCACGGTCACGTGGTTCCTGACGAATGGATCGGTCGATATCGAACCACCACCAGGACCCCTCTGCACGTTCACCACCACCTTCGGAGTTGGCTGCTGGGATGCGACCGTGACGGTGAACGGAACCACCTACCCGGTGATCAATGATCTCTTCTGTGTGAATCCCTTTCCTGTGGCCTCCTTCACGGTGTCGGAGACCACTATTTGCGAAGGGGGATGCATCACCTTTACCGATGCCAGTACGCCTGCCGGACAGATCGATAGCTGGACCTGGACCGGACTGCCCTGTGCGGAAGCCGCCGATGGGCTCCCTGGGTTCAGTTGCTGCTTTCCAGATGCCGGGACCTACTATCCCGACCTGACCGTGTTCTCGAACGGCTGTCCGGATGCGGTGCTCGATTCCATCGCCATTGTCGTGAGCGATAGCTACCCGACAGCCCTGTTCAGTCCCGTAAGCCTGTTGGATTGTCCAGCCCCCTTGGACATCACCTTGACCAACGGATCAGGTCCGGGCCTGTCGTCCTCCTGGGAACTGACCAATACGGCAACTGGCACGGTGGTATGCGACGCGGAGACCACGGACATGCTCTGCACCGGTGTGATCGCCGGGGAGTATGAGGCCTGCTTGGAAGTGACCAACAGCGGCGGATGCAGCCATGAGGTGTGCCACCCCGTGGTGATCTTCGATTCACCCCTTCTGGATATCAGCGTAAGCCCATCGCCCACCTGTGCCAGCGTGCCCGTCACGTTCTCGGCGGGCGGCACCCAACCGGCATCACCCAGTTCGGTGCAGTGGGACATCGGATGCGACGGGAGCGTCGATGGCAGCGGGTTGAACTGGAGCTACGCGTTCAGCCCTGCAGGTACGTACCAGGTGTGCGTGCAAGTAGCGTATTCATCCACGTGCGTCGCCGACACCACGTTGACCATTGAGGTGTTCGATCCGCTTGTTGCAGCCTTCTCGCCGGGCGATACCACCGTGTGCTTCTCTCCGGTAACACTGTCGTTCACGAACCAATCCAGTGGCAGTGGCACGCTGGGCTATAGCTGGCGGGTCAATGGTGTGCAGCAGGCCACGACCACCGATCTCACGTGGACCTTCTCCACAAGCAGCATGGTGGAGCTGGTGGTCACCAATGACCAGGGCTGTACCGCAACGGAGCAGGTCAATGTCGAGATCGACCTGCCGGAGCTGGATTTGTCCGGCATTCCCTTTGGCGCTTGCGTGGGCCAGACCATCGCACCGCAGTTCGATCTGGAGGTCATTCCCGACGAAGCCCCTTACACCTACTCCTGGGACTTCGATGGCGGCGGAGAGGACAGCAATGCGCAGAACCCGACCTGGTCATATAGCGCCACGGGCAACTACAGCATCTGCCTTACCGTGACCACCGCATCCGGCTGCACGGTGACCGATTGCCGGAGCATCCTGGTATCACCCGCCTTGGATGCGGGGTTCGGACCCGTGCCACAGGCCTTGTGCGCCGGAGCTGGCGTTTCCCTCCAAGCGGATAATCCCAATGGTTCACAGTATCTGTGGGATTTCGGTGATGGATGGACCGTGACCACACCAGGACCCTCCGTGAACTACATGTACAACGACACAGGCTGCTTTGATGTGACGTTGACCATTTCCAACGACGGTTGCATGGCCG
>Ga0116143_10003837_pt1 | contig 14830 bp, 12 predicted proteins | sample AD_UKC034_MetaG_FD_89745 | JGI IMG/M metagenome (GOLD analysis project Ga0116143, IMG submission 89745) | Active sludge microbial communities of municipal wastewater-treating anaerobic digesters from USA - AD_UKC034_MetaG | ecosystem: Engineered > Bioreactor > Anaerobic > Digestate | place: USA...
CCTTGGAAAGTTCTTACCAGAAAGTTGGTATTGACCCGTTAAAGAAGCCACCATCGTACACGCACCTCTTGGAGGAGAAGCTTTACACTATCGTGCCTCTTACAGAATGAAAGAGGCACCCACGACTCAAGGTCACATCTTTAATCCGGACAAGTGCTTCACACGATTTCCTTTCGTTCCTTCGCTCACAAACGCGGCAGTATGCTCCGTGACGATTGATTCACAAGGCTCTGCCCATCCATTACTCACATCACATTCCATTGCTGACGGCCAAAGAGTTGACCCTCTCATCGACCTCCTGGGCGTATGCGTTTATATACTAAAGCCAGTGATGATGTGCTTTCAGGGAGATTTTTATGAAAGACAACTTTACAGCAGAGACATTCCTTTCAATATCCGACAAGTGGAATTCAATACTGAAATCCCGAGATACGCTTGATGACATACGAACTAATCTTCTGAACCATGTTAACGAAAGACATTTTATATCGTATTCAGACAAACATGCCGACGTTACCGATCTGGATCTGACCGTAATTCGAGATTGTGCAAGAACATGGAGAGGTCTGCTCAACAAAAGAAGCGAAAGGCTAGCCGGATCGAGTGTTCTTTCAGAGCTTGTTAATGCGGTGCACGGAAAGCCCGATTCTTCTCTTTCGGAGGCATTCTGGGCCGATATCTGTCATCTGGTGTGGGGAATTGAAGGTGAGTTCGAGCTTCATAAAAATACCCTGTTTTCTTTTTCGGGTACAGGAGATTTGAAGGGGCGCGACGCTGCCGTTAAACGTTCTGATGAACTCGATCAAATGCATACATATGTGGCGAGAAAAATGTCCCTGTTCAATTCCGGACTTGATGACAGAATGATAGCTCAAAGGAAGGCGAATATAAAAAGAATCCTGTTCCTTACCGGATCGGACAGCAAAAGTTGGGATGATTGGCATTGGCAGCTTCAGAATATAGCGAAAGATGAAGAACAGATGAGCGGATATGTCCCTCTTTCAGATCAGGAGAAAGAAAACATCAGGAGAGTAGCCTCTGCAGGTATTCCCTTCGGTGTGACGCCCTACTATGCATCGCTTTTTCATGAACAGAGTAGTCTCGAGGACAAAGCGATCCGTGCCCAAGTCATCTTTCCCGAAAGTTACATCACTTCTTACCAATCAGGCGAAAACGAGGAATCCATCAAGGATTTCATGCTCGAAACCGACACATCGCCTATAGACCTGATAACAAGACGATACCCCGAGATAGTCATATTCAAACCCTATAATTCATGCCCGCAGATATGCGTCTATTGTCAACGGAACTGGGAAATAAAGGGGCCACTCGAAAAAGGCGCCCTGGCTGAAGAAGCTCAAATCGATCAGGCAATCGAATGGATAGACAGGCATGAAGCAATAACCGAGGTGCTCATGACAGGCGGCGATCCTCTTGTTATGTCCGACTCCAGAATCGAAAGGCTTCTGAGAGCGCTGTCACGCATAGAACACGTTACGAGGGTAAGGATAGGTACACGAACACCGGTAACGCTCCCCATGCGATTCACCGATACCCTTTGTGATATGCTCGCCTCTTTTAGAATACCAGGAAAAAGAGAAATGGCACTGGTAACCCACATCCAGCATCCGCTTGAAGTTACGCCTGACCTTGTAAGGGCTGTTGAAAAAATCAGACTCCGCGGTATTTCCGTCTACAATCAGCTTGTATTCACATTCTATATTTCAAGGCGGTTTGAAGCAGCGCGGCTGCGCAGTCTGATCACGTTATGCGGAATCGATCCATACTACTCATTCTATCCGAAAGGGAAAGTCGAAACACTAGACTACCGGGTGCCTATAGCCAGAATGCTTCAGGAGCAGAAAGAAGAATCACGCCTGATACCGGGACTTTCCCGCACCGATGAGCCGGTATATAATGTGCCGGGTCTGGGTAAGAATTCTCTTAACGCATGGCAGCACAGGGATCTTATCTCCATTCGAGGGGATGGTTCCCGTGTATACGAATTTCATCCGTGGGAAAAAAAGATTGCGGATCAGAAGACATACGTTGGAGATGATGTTCCCATCCTGGATTATCTAAAGAGACTTGAAGAGATAGGTGAGTGCGCTTCCGAGTACGAGAGTATTTGGTATTACTTCTAGCAGGGATATACGTTATATGAACCACCTGACCGTTATTGAACAGATGAAAACTTTCTGGGAGATTGTTGTCGATGTGTGGCAGACAGGTCTCTTCGGCATCCAGTTTGGAAAACTGCTGACCGCTTCCTTCATTTTCATTATCTTTCTCACATTCAGGAGACTCATTGGTACACACATTCTACGGCATCTCAAAATTCTTGCGATAAAAACAGCCTCCAAGGTTGATGACAAGGCACTGGAAACCCTGGAGCAGCCCATCATGATGATTCCAGTAGCACTGGGACTCTTTTTCTCATTGGAGTACCTTCATGTCGGGGGAACCTTCGGCGAAATGAGCACAAAACTCGTCCGTTCCCTCATTGTCTTCATTATGTTCTGGGGCTTCTATAATCTTGTCGATCCACTGAGCTTCCTGATAGATAAGGTAGCGGTCATTTTTTCCACCGCCATGCGCGACTGGCTCATCAGAGTCATAAAGTTCGCGTTCATATTCATAGGTTCGGCAACAGTACTGGAGATCTGGGGTATAAAGATAGGCCCGATACTTGCCGGCCTTGGGTTATTAGGTGTCGCAGTGGCGCTTGGCGCTCAGGACCTGTTTAAGAATCTTATTTCAGGGCTTCTCATCATTTCGGAAAAGCGTTTCAATATCGGTGACTGGATACTGGTTGACGGCGTTGTGGAAGGAATCGTGGAAAAAATGGGATTTCGATCAACCGTCGTCAGACGTTTTGACAAAGCCCCTGTCTATGTTCCCAACGATATACTTGCCGGCTCTGCGGTCACCAATTTCAGTGGCATGACGCACCGCCGGATTTTCTGGCATATAGGCGTTAAATACGGGACAACGATCGAACAGCTCCGCAGGATCCGCGACGAGATTGAATTATATGTTATAGAACATGATGACTTTGTGAAGCCACATGAAGTGCCTACATTTGTGAGGATTGACAGGTTTTCCGACTCCTCAATCGACATTATGCTCTACTGTTTTACCCGCACGACCGTATGGGGCCAATGGCTTGAGGTAAAGGAGCGACTGGCTCTTAAGGTAAAAGAGATTGTCGAAGGTGCAGGCAGCAGCTTTGCGTTGCCGTCACGCACTGTATATATGGCTACTCCGGCTGGAGAAAAGCCTGAACCGTTCATGCCACCGGGAAACGATTGGGAGGCAGTCGAGGGATTGCGTCGCTTATCGTGACAGTGACCCTGTCTGAACGCAGAACCTGATCCATCCAATTTCCATTAAGGGCTCGTCACCGAAGGGCCTCTGGGTTCGCCTCCCGGCTATGAGACATGAACTAATCCCCGGAGTCCCGTTCAACGGTCACACCGTCCGAGTTCCGGGCCGGATCTGTTCACGGTTCGCGCTTTTCTGATCTCAGAAACTCACCCTGTTTCCCGCTCGCCTTCATTCAGAAAAAACCGTTGTGACCTTTCCCCAGGATAATTTCTTCACAACCGTGGACTCGATTCCATTGGATTGCGCTGTTTCGTGCACTATACTTGTGATTGCGATCAACCCGATGGTACGTAGCAATGATCTGCTCGGCGAGCGACGCTTCTTTCTCGGTGCCTACAATCTGCTAAAACAGGGGTTCTATCGTGTATTCCATTGCCTTGAAAATGCTGGTGGGCGATCGGAGCAAGTATCTCGGCATTGTAATGGGTCTGACCTTCGCGTCGCTGCTTATCACCCAGCAGTCCTCGATTTTCACCGGGCTGATGACTCGCACCTATGGAGCCATCACCGATATTTCGCAGCCCGACATCTGGGTGATGGATCCGAAAGTTCAATTCATTGACGATGTGAAGCCGTTGCAGGATACGGAACTCTTTCGCGTCCGGTCTATAGAAGGAGTCGAGTGGGCCGTACCGCTTTACAAAGGACTGCTCAAAGCCCGGCTGCAGGATGGAAACTACCAAATCTGTAATGTGCTCGGATTGGATGATGCCACCTTGATCGGCGGACCCCCGGTCATGACTAGAGGATCTCTGGCCGATCTGCGCATGCAGGACTCGATCATCGTCGATGACGTGGGCGCGAGCACTCGTTTAGCGCAGCCCTCACCCTCAGGAGAGGGCCTCCGTCCCCTGGATATCGGTGATGTCCTGGAGATCAACGACCATCGCGCTGTGGTAGTCGGCATTTGCCGGGTTTCCCGAACCTTTCAATCCCAACCGGTGATTTACACAACCTACACCCGTGCCACGACCTTTGCACCCCGGGAACGCAAGCTGCTCTCGTTTGTTCTGGCAAAAGCTGCCGCCGGAGAGAACCTTGATACCCTGTGCGACCGGATTACCCGGCGAACCGGTTTGGCGGCATATACTGCCCAGGAATTCAAGGACATGACCTACGACTACTTTATGGAAAACACCGGCATTCCGATCAACTTCGGCACCGCCGTGGCTCTTGGCTTTGTCATCGGCACTGCTATCGCCGGTCAGACCTTCTACAACTTCACCCTGGAAAACATGCGTTACTTTGGTACGCTCAAAGCCATGGGAGCCACTAACAGCATACTCTTGCGCATGACTCTGCTGCAATCCTTGCTCGTGGGCATGCTCGGTTATGGCCTGGGAGTCGGCACTGCCGCTCTCTTCGGGTTTTTCTTGGGCGGCACCGAACTTTCCTTTCGTCTTACCGGACAGCTGATGTTTTTTTCCGGTGCCGCCATCAGCCTGATCTGCATACTATCCGCACTTATCAGCATCAGGAGAGTAATCCGGCTGGAGCCGGCGATCGTTTTCAAGGCTTAAGGTTATGGTTACGGAAAGAAGAAATGTTGCCGTATACTGCCGCAGCGTAGTTAAGAGCTACAGCACGGGTCCTAGTACCGTGTTGGCTTTGCGTGGCGTAGATCTGGAGGTAAACCTGGGCGAGCTGATCATTCTGGTGGGACCGTCAGGATGCGGGAAGACAACTCTCATTTCCGTAGTTGCCGGAATACTTGATTATGATGAAGGCGAATGTCGAGTATTCCAGCACGACCTGCAGGCGATGGGGCAGAGAGATAAGACACGGTACCGGGGCCAGAATGTCGGTTTTGTTTTCCAGGCCTATAATCTCCTGCCTACGCTTACCGCCTTGGAAAATGTGTCGGTTCCGTTGCTCATACTCGGAATATCGAAATCAGAAGCAGAGACTCGGTCTCAGGAGATTCTTATACAGGTTGGTCTTACCGATCGCCTTCACTCCAAACCCGACCAGCTCTCCGGCGGACAACAACAACGCGTTGCCATCGCCCGGGCGCTGGTGCATCAGCCCCGGCTTATTGTCTGTGATGAACCGACGAGCGCTCTTGACGCTGATACCGGACAGACGGTCATGCGCGTGATCCGGGAGAAAGCGTTAAGCCCTGACCGGACAGTGATTGTAGTTACCCATGACAGTCGGATTTTTAATTTTGCTGACAGGATCGCTCGCATGGAAGATGGGCGAATCATCTCAGTCGAATCTCAAGTCGCTCACTGAGCGGGGCGGGGCTGCTGGCGGCACACTTTCTTGCCGGCCTGCGGGAGGCTACTGCAGCAGCCAGGGGAAGCATTTCCATGTGCTTGGAGTAAAAGGAAAGCCACCATGCCCACTGTGCTTCGCAAATACCTATTGCCAATCCTTTCGGCAGCCGGATTCATATTTGCGGTTTGGCTGGTGTTCTATCTGGAAAAACCGCTTCCTCAGCCAAAGCCGGTTACTCACCCGCCGGATCCTCCGTACACATTCCGCATCTCTGGTTCGGGGATAGTTGAGGCCAGCACCCGCAACATTGCGGTGGGCACTCAGATCTCCGGCGTGGTGGCCGAGGTAAAGGTTAGGGTCGGAAAGTCCGTTCGGACCGGCGATCCTCTGTTTGTCCTGGATAGCCGTATAGAGCGTGCCGACCTGGCAGTAAAGCAAGCTGCATTAGCAGAGGCCAAGGCGAGACTGTCCCAACTTCAGCAAGCTCCTCGCAGTGAGGAAGTGCCAGTCGCCGAATCGCGCGTCAGAGAGGCGAAGGCCGCCCTGGAGGACGCTCAACATCAGTTGAAGCGGGCAAAGGCGCTAGCTGATCCGCGGGCAATAAGCGCTGAAGAGCTGACCAGGCGACGGTTTGCTGTTGATGCCGCCGCTGCCCAACTTGCACAGACGCAGGCAGACTTAGCTCTCTTGAAGGCTGGTGCCTGGGAAGCAGATATTGCCATTGCCGAAGCAGCAGTGGAGCGCTTTGAGACTGAGGTCCAGGCGGCGAAGACCGCAATCGAGCGACTGACGGTCCGAGCACCCGTTGACGGCCAGATTCTTCAGGTGAATATTCGACCGGGAGAATTCGCTCAAAGCGGTATCCTGGATCCACCACTTATCCTGCTCGGCAACACCGAACGTCTTCATGTGCGGGTCGATATTGATGAGAACGACGCCTGGCGCTTTACTCCCGGCGCAAAAGCCACCGCATTCGTGCGGGGAAACCCGCAACTCAGTACCGAGCTGACCTTCGAATACGTGGAGCCGTACGTAATTCCCAAGCGCTCACTGACTGGAGACAGCACTGAGCGGGTCGATACGCGGGTTGTCCAGGTTGTCTATAGCTTTCCCGGCGATGCTCTCAATGTCTACCCCGGCCAGCTCATGGATGTCTACATCGAAAGCACGAAGGATCCCCGGCAGGCGCCCCCGCCGCCGAGACCGGGAGGCGAATGATGGTGCGACAGATGTTCTTTCCTTGGTTCTCATGCGGTAAGCTTAGGATGGAATTACTGTCAGGTCCGAACCGGGATACCCTGCTCACGATCGAATGCCGTCTCTGGCATTAGCGATATCATCGCACGGAGAAGTACATGAGTATGCATATTGGCAAAAAAGCCCCGGACTTTTCCGGTGAAGCGTTCCACCTGGGTCAGACAAGAATCGTCAGGATTTCCGATTATCACGGAAAGTGGGTTCTTCTCTTTTTTTATCCAGCTGATTTTACCAGCGTTTGACCGACGGAGCTGGCGGCAGTTGCCGTCAAATACCCTGCCTTCCAGGAACTGAACACCGAGGTGATCGCCGTAAGCGTCGACAGCATCGATTCCCACCGGCGTTGGAACGAAATCGAGCTTTCTGCCCTGGTCAGTGGCGGGATACGATTCCCTATGCTTTCTGACCCGGAAGGATCGATCGGTACCCTGTACGGTGTCTTTGATGAAGAGAAAAAAGTGGATGCCCGTGGGCGGTTTCTTATCGATCCGGAAGGAATAATCCAGTCGATGGAAATCCTGGCCGATGTCGCCGGCCGAAATGTGACTGAGATTTTGCGGCAGCTTCGGGCCCTGCAGTACCACCGGAGCACCGGGGACTTCATCCCCTGCGGATGGGAACCTGGCAAACCCACCATTTCGTCCGAACCTGGAGACGCAGAAAAGGCAATGAAGATCTCGGAGCAGTGGGAGACACGATATGCCTTCTAATCAGTAACTCTGCGAGTTATGCCGCATAAAATTGTGTTCGCTCTCCTCGTTTTCCGTGTCGAATTTCGCGGTACCGGTTCTCAAAGCGAAATCGTTTACTCTCACGACCTCGATGGATTCACCTTCGGGGACAGCAGCTCGGGCTACTGGCCGGAGTTTCTCCACGATCTACCGGGAAACATTCGGGAGATTGACGTAACCTTTATCGGAAATTACGAGTAAGGGAACGACAATGAAGTAGCAGGAGAGGATCACCGGATCGTATGCGCCTGCCTGGTACTCTGACGATCAACGATCTGCCCCTCGTTGGTCCTCTTCGGTCCGGCCCCGGAAGCCAACCCGGAGGACCCGTCGCCGCAGCGATCATACTGTTGCTGGGGTATAATAAACGGGCGCAGCTGAAAAGCAGGTTTTCAGCTGCGCCCATGTTGTCTCGGTTAATCACGTTCGAATTCATGAGTTCCGCGCCGGCCGAGGGCTGCTTCCCCTCAGCTATATGTACTCGAACCCACGTCTTTTCTCAATTTACAACGCGGAGGTTCCTTGGTATGCTGGGGTTACTGGGCTCGCTGGGATCGCCGGGCTCAGACGGATCAGTAGGCGCGCTCGCACTGCCAACCTCATAGGCTCCCATATCCCAGGCGCTTCCCTGGGGTCTTTTGAGGCTGTTGATGCTGGTATTGTACGTACTGGTCAGCGAGCAGCCCTTATCTTTCGCAGGCGAGGTGGTTTTAATACAGAGCCCGCTCGTGTTCGGCTTCAGATCTTTTCCATACGTCCCTGCGAACGCCGTGGGAAGCGAACCCGTGTTCTCGAACAGAGGATCAGTAGCGATACCGCTCGACTCCCAGTTCTTTATGGATGAAGTGCTGTAGGAGGTACCTCCATTCGTTACGACAGTACCGCCACCGGATCGGTAGTAACAGTTATTGGAATGGCTCGTTATCCGGTTAGCCGTTGAATTCTGGAGTGCATACGATCCGGAACGGGCATAGAAAACATTGTCCTTGATCTCCAGCGGCGAGAATTTCGCTGACGATGAGGGCATGATCAGCTCTCCACCTCCGTTCTGATAGGAGGTGTTATTGTACACGCGCGCACCTACCGTCCCCTTCAGATCCGAGCCAAAGTAGATGCCGGTCGAACCGTTTCCGTACACGATGTTTCCGTAGATATCCACGCTGGTCTGGGTCGTTGAGCGGGTAACCGCAATACCGCGCGCTTTGTTCTTCCCGATAATGTTGTTGCGCACAACGATGTTCTTGGGCGACGGCGTGCCGGGATCCCCTTCGATGTAGATGCCGTGCATGCGCATCGAACTGCAAAAGGAGTTGTACTCAAGCACCAGATTGTACACGTCGTTCTTGACCTTCACGCAGCAGCCGTCTGACTCTGTTCCCAAGCCCACGTTGTAGATCTTGCAGTTGCGAACAGTTACATTGCGGATCTGAGACTTCGTGGTTCCTCCATACTGCTCGTAGAGCATGATTCCATTGGAGGACATCGAGTAGATTTCACAATCACTGATGTCGATATTTGCCACCACATAGTTGTTGTGAGCGCCGACCATAATGCCCTGGCCGCCGTTGGCAACAGTAGAGCTGTTGTGAATGATGCAGTTCTGAATCCGCTTCATTGCACCCAGCAGATTCCTCTTGCTCGGACGGCTGATGATGATGCCGCCGGCATTCTTCTTGTTGCAGTCAAGACGGAAGTTCTTGAAAACCGTCTCATAGGTCGTATTGTCTTCTACCCAGTACACCAGCGGGGCATCAGATTTGGCCAGATTGGCCGAGGGCCGAAGCGTCGCCCGCGTGCCGCCGCCCCAGGCACCACCGTCATAGGTCACCCCACCTTTAATGCTGATATACTGCGCCTGGCCGCCGCCTCCGGTCCATATATCAGTGCTCTTGAAGCACACCTTATCACCTGGCCTTAGCTGCGCACTGCCGCTCCAGCCCACCATGCCCGGACAGTTCCTCCAGGGTGCACTCTGGCTGGTGCCAGCATTCTTGTCATTGCCTGTTACTGAAACATAGTACGTTGCTGCAATTGCCCGAGAGGCAAGCAGTATCGAACACGTTATTGCCAGAAACCACACGATCTTTCTCATCATGTACTCCTTTCTGCATCGGAGAAAGTCACCGCTCGTTCCGTGAGCGGTTCACTCGGTGAAGACTTTTCCCTCGTGCAGGCTTTCTGGATAGCACAACACTATCGTTATCGTTAAACCGTGTCAAGATAGTTCCGCATTTACGAATGTATACTCGTTTAGGCCGATCGCTACTGTTCACAGCCTGCGGGCCTCATTCGCCTTGTATTTCTTCAGCCACAGCAGCTTGCTCGACTGTGTTGGCGATGCAGAGCTTATCGATCCGTGCTCCTTCCCCTTGCTGGGAAACCACGATGGTGTGCACGCCCTGCTCCAGTAATACCGGCTCCGGCTCTGCGCTCTCAGGCTGATTGAGCGCCTTCCACGTCCAGCTGGAAGTGGCATCCTGGCCCATGGTCCAGATGATGTATTCACCGCCATCGATTGATACAAAGCAGGCAGCGGCATCACCCGGGGCTGAAATTAATCCCCAGAGACCATACTCGCCTGTCTGGGGCACCGTAATCGTATAGGTCGCAAATCCCCAGTCTGCATTCCCAGCATCGGTGGCCTCCGCGTTTACGCCGATGCATGCACCTGACGATGCAGCCTCATCCGGTAACGCAACCATAGGTGCGGAAAGCACGCCATCTTCCGCTTCCATCACGATGCTGACGTGCGTCGGAGTCTCCTCGGCAATAGCTGCTTCAGATTCCCCCGTACCCGCTGCTGCGGAAGAGTCGTTCTGCGCAGTCTGACCGGCACTATTATCCTGAAGCCCGGACCCGCTGATGCTGCTGTCGGCAGCTGCATCCTGCTCTGTGGGAGAGGCAGTCACGACCGTCAGGTCACTGGCTGCAATCGTCTCCGCGCTCCGTGCTGACACCCCGGCCGGCACTCTATGTGTTATTCCATTCGAGTAATCGCTCTCGCGGCCGTCGCTGCCATATGCGGTTGCGGCAAAATTGTAGACTTGGCCATCTTCAAGGTCATCCAAGGTGCAGGAGGTTCTCTTACCGACATCCTTCACGAACACCTGCCCACCAGCCGACGTGCTGTAATAAATCTTGTACCCGCAGCCGTTCTCCGCATTGGGCACCGGATCCCATGCCAGTTTGAGCCGACCGGCAAACGCCTGTGGGGCCCAAATGCTTAAGAAAAGAATACTCAAAACAAGAAGGAGTGACATACGAGAAAGGGGATGGAGATATACGGACATCGAATAATCACAACCTTTACCAAATTCCCTTGCCAAAATTCGCTGTGCCATTACAGCTCTCCTTATCTTAAGGGTAAATCAATACAGTTTCATGCTCTGGGTGTTATCAGCGCGCGTCTTAATCCCTGTGCACCCGGGATTAAACAGTCGCACCACACCGTGATACCGAAGCAACATGCTTTTTGAGCTTACATGGGGTTTGGCTGTACACTGTGGATCGGCCGATCATGCTCCTCCTTTTGGCACTGGAGACCTTCGAGCCTGTGCTTTGAACCGCTTGGTTCACAGCAATCTGGGGTTAATTCAATACTAAAATACTGTCTGTCCCCATATCAAAATACAGTATTTTACCCATTAAATTTGCATAACAGCGTCCAAGAAGCATGCCAAAAAGGCAAATTCCAGCTTAACGGATTGAAATTGTGGGTTAAAAATACGCCCGGGATTACTTGGCGTGAAAAAGCCCGGCAAGGAAAGGTATGTGCAATAATGTCTCACCACTACAGCGTAATCGGGGAAAGTCTAAGTGTAGTTAGCTAGCTATGGTGCCGTAGGGCTTTTAATACACTGCGTGCGCATTTGGCTTATATGTCTGCTTTCAGGGCACAGTAGATCTGCAAGACGCAAATAGAAGATGTATGCGACACGCAGTACGTGCTTCACATAACAAATACTCCCAACACGTACGTGTGAATAAGCAATACACAGTATAGCCACCTCACTGATTTCAAGCTGATAATAAGCTTTCGAGAGGAAGTCAGATACGAGAAAAATGTTCTCGTAATCAGGTAAAAACATTACGGTGCTCGCGAACCAGCCACGCTCTATAGTGGAATTTCCAAGATAAGCAGACAGAGAGGTAATCGCACCGACGAGCTCTATCTATGGTCGACTTTGTTTGCTATGGACCAGGTGAGATTCGCAGAGGACTGATATGTGGGCCAATAAGTGACGGGAATGTGAACCACCGGTTAGATCGCGCTATTGCCGCCCATAGAAATTTTTCATGGAGGAGAGGAGAATGAATTCAATAAGGATCTTCATAGGCTTGCTGTTCTGGTTCGGCATGGTGTGGTTGTGTTCTGATGCGGCAGCTTTCGAAACGCTGACCCATCCGGACGGATATGACACTCATGCCTATGGCGTCGACGGCACTACCATTGTCGGTTTTGTCGGCTACAAAGTAATATCCGATACCGGATACACCGACGTTCCCCAGCATGCATTTCTCTACGACACCACAACCGGCACCTGGACCACTCTGGATCATCCAAATGCCATAAACAGCTACACCAGAGGTGATGCCATTGATGGAACCAAAATGGCAGGGTTTTACCGCGACCGACGCGGACCGGTACACGGATTCGTCTATGACATCACTCGCGATCCTTACGATCCCGCCAGCTGGACCACCGTCAACTACGGTGGAGGCAGTGCGGCAAACAACACATTTCTGTACGGCATAGATGGTGACTACTTGACCGGACGATACATTAATTCAGAGGGAATGGAAGTCGGCTTCCTCTATGATGGGCAAGGCACCTGGACCACTCTCAGCTATCCGGGCGCGTACAAAACCAGAGCGTATGGTATCGATGTCAGTGAAGCCAAAGTCACCGGCTTCTACCAAGACACCACCGGCGCACATGGGTACCTTTACGATATGAGCAAATCTCCCGATGATCCTTCGGCCTGGACATCGTTTGACAATCCCGAATCTCACTGGACTTTTGCCTACGGCATTGACGGCACTCACGTCGTCGGACGCTATGTAGCGTCCAGCGGGGAAGAAATAGGATTCATCTACGACTATTCGACCACGACATGGACCAGAGTCGATTACTCAAATACGCGCACCTATGTCTGTGGCATCGAAGGTCAAACCATTGTAGGGCTATATGAGGATGAGACCGGCAAAGTGCATGGATTTCAATCGGCAATGGCAGCTCCTCCCCCATCTGTAACCTCCTTCATGATCAATAACGGCGCAAGCCGCACGGTAAGCACCATCGTGACCCTGAACAATACGGCAACAAATGATCCGACTGAGTATATGGCCAGCGAATCCAGCGTCTTCGCCGGAGCCCAGTGGCTGCCCTATGCTCCTGCCCCGAGTTTTACGCTGAGTCCCACTTTGGGAACAAAAAGGGTCTATTTCAAGGTGAGAAATGATGAAGGCGAATCGGCACGAGTGCGTGATGCCATTTCACTAGTTACCGGTCCGGAAATTGCTGTCTCCCAGGCAGGCACACTTATCCCGGATAATAGCGGGAGTTTTGATTTCGGCAGCGTGCCGATCAGAACAACCGTGCAGGTTACCTTTACCATTCAAAACCTGGGTGACTCGAACCTGAATCTTACCGGATCTCCCCGGGTGAGTCTGACCGGACCCAATGCCGCTGACTTTCGAGTCTTCACACAACCTGGTACGCCAATCCGGGCATCCCTATCAACGACCTTTGTCATTGCTTTCAGATCCGGTGCACACGGCGTACGCAGTGCCTCCGTATCCATCGCTAACGATGATGGCGATGAGAATCCGTATAACTTCGCTATCACCGGCACCGGCTCCTGAACGGGAATGATTAAGGAGTGAAAGGTAAGAAATGAAAAGTAAGAAGTAAGCGAAAGCATCTGGGCGAGAAAGAGTTTCATACGAGAAGTGAGGAGTAAATAAGCACAGAGCAGCGGAGTCCCGCCTGCGGCGAGTTCATGTTTAACCTCAATGAATCCAAGCAACTCACGTGACCCAAGTAACCTTACTCAGGAAAGCTTGTCCTGAGCTAGATCAAGGGTGGGCTTTGGGGCTGGCGTCATATCTCTCGAAAATCTTCAGGACTAAGGTTGTATTTTTTCAACAGGTAGTAAACATCGGTCCGGTGTTTTCCGGCTAATTCAGCAGCCTTGCTGATGTTGCCGTTCGACAATTCCATCGCCCGACTGATGTAGTTGCGCTCGAAGGTTTCTTTTGCCTTCTTGTAGGATTCCAGTTGTCCCGAAGGTTCCTCGCCAAGGCGACTGAACAAAACGAACTCCTCTGTAATAACATCCTTGTTCGTCAAAACAACAGCACATTCGATAACATTCTCCAGCTCACGGATATTCCCCGGCCAATCGTACAACATCAATTTCCTCATTGCTGTCGGAGAGAACCGTTTTACCATTTTTTCGGTGGCAGCACTGTATTTTTCCAGGAAATGCGCTGCCAGAGCCGGCAGCTCTTCTTTCCGTTCTCGCAACGGTGGCAGGTAAATGGGAACAACATGCACTCGAAAGAACAGGTCGTTTCGAAAACGACCCTCTTTCACCTCATTCTGAAGATCCTTGTTTGTCGCTACCAGAATGCGCACATCCACCCTTACCGGATCTCTCCCTCCGACAGGATAGAATTCTTGTTCCTGGAGAATTCTCAGGAGCTTTGTCTGAATGGAGAGCGGCGTATCCCCGATTTCATCCAGAAACACTGTACCCTTGTCAGCTCTGCTGAAAAGACCTTTAGAGCTTTTGACTGCGCCTGTAAAGGCCCCTTTTTCATATCCGAAGAGCTCGCTCTCCAAGAGTGTTTCCGGAATTGCTGCGCAATTTATGGCAGTGAATTCTTTTTCATTTCTTTCGCTTGCAGCATGGATCGCACGGGCAATAAGTTCCTTTCCGGTTCCGCTTTCACCCAGAATACATACTGTGGAATCGGTCTTGGCGATTAAGGCGACTTCATCGAGGACTTTTCTCATCTTGTCGCTATGAACGACGATGTTTTTGAAGTCGTACTTCTCGGCACAAAACTCTTTTAATCTTTTTATCTGTGCCGTCAAAGCACGAGTCTTCAGTGCGCTCTCAAGCTGAAGAAGCAGCTCCCGCTTGTCAAAAGGCTTGGTGAGATAGTTGAAGGCTCCCTTTTTCATGGCATTGACAGCATTTTCGATGCTGCCATATCCAGTAAGGATA
>Ga0116143_10003839_pt1 | contig 14822 bp, 13 predicted proteins | sample AD_UKC034_MetaG_FD_89745 | JGI IMG/M metagenome (GOLD analysis project Ga0116143, IMG submission 89745) | Active sludge microbial communities of municipal wastewater-treating anaerobic digesters from USA - AD_UKC034_MetaG | ecosystem: Engineered > Bioreactor > Anaerobic > Digestate | place: USA...
CATAGGAATACCGTCCGCTACAGATCCCCAATCACTTGCCCCCCCTGCGTTTTTGGATTTAAGCCAGACATAATATGTGGCACCGTTATCAAGTCCGGTTATGGTATGACTTAAACTGGATATGTCAGCACCACTTTGGGTAGCAGTTCCAGAGTTATTATCATCGTTGTACCAAACCGTATATGACGTTGCGCCGCTCACGGCTTCCCAGTTCAATACTAATTTCCCGTTTCCAGCTGTTATCACGGGCGCGGTAGGCGCGATCGGGATGCTAATATTTTCATCACTTCCGCCCTCACCCCCTCCGCAGGATATTACCGCCAGTGAGGCAATGCAGGCAAAGAGCACCGAACTCATTATTATTTTTTTCATATATAATTCTCCGGAATGAGATTAGAAAAATTGAAAAGTGCCATCGAAATCAGCACAAGACAGCTAAATTCAAATTGAGTGATGTAATACCCGTTACTGAAAACTCACAACTTGATTTTTATTAACGGCTTATTTGATGTAATGAACGGTTGTTATTATGTAATAAACGGCAGTCGGGGGGGAGGAGGAGATGTGGGGATTCACACCCGTTTTTGCAGTCCCATAACCTTTTTGACGTCCCGGGCGTATTTTCTACCCACGGGAAGGATCGTTGAACACGGTTCTTTGAGTTTGAGTTCGTAGAAGCCGCCCATAAGGTATTCGATACTGGCGACTTTCGAGAGATTGATTATGTGCTGGCGGTGTATCCGCATGAAGCGGTCTCCGGGAAGTGATTTTTCGTGGGAGTTAAGCATGCAGTTGGATGTGAATTCCCGCGCATCCGTATGGATCGTGGTTTTACGTCCGTTGGATGAAAGATAATTTATATCATCATAGGAAATCAGCAGATGGGCATAGCCGTCGGCAACGCAGACTCCCAACTGAGACACGGATGAGAAATAAGGCTCTTCAGCCTGGATTGTTTTTATTGCCCTGTCAACGGCAATCGTGAACCGCGCCGCGTCGAAGGGCTTCAGCAGGTAGTCCACGGCGCCGATCTGGAAGGCCCTCACCGCGTATTTTTCGTAGGATGTGGTGAATATCACATGGGGGAAAAATATCAGCTTTTCAAGCAGTTCAAGCCCGTTAATCCCGGGAAGGTCGACATCGAGGAACAAAAGATCGTAGGGTTCCCCGTTCAGCATGGCGAGTGCTTCATTGCCGTCCCTGGCCACTCCCTTCAAGATAAGGTCGCTCCTGGCGAGAATCATGTCAACGAGCATCTCCCGGGCGGGCGCCTCGTCTTCCACCACTATCGTTGTAATCAGTCCGTTATTCCTCACGCGCCCACCCTTCAAGTGGAATGCTGATTGTCGCGGTTACACCGCCATCATCGTTGTTTTCCACCAGTAATTCCGAATTCCGGTGATGGTGTTTCAGCCTGTCCCGAATGTGACCCAGTGTGCGGGAGTAGGGTGAGTCCGTCTGAAGTCCGCGACCGTTGTCCTGCACCCGGATGCGAAGCGAATTTTTATCGGCACGGGCGGTGATCATAATCTTTTCATCCTTCCTGTCGATGCGAATCCCGTGCTTGACGGCATTTTCAGCCAGGGGCTGAATCGTAAGCGGGGGGATCATGATCCGTTCAAAATCGCCTTCCGCTTCCATTTCGTAAAGCAGGCAATCGTGATAATTTATCTTCAAAAATTCCATGTAATTCCTTGTAAACTGCCATTCCTCCTTGAAACTTACCGCGTCCTCGAAGGACCTGTCGGTAAGATAGTGAAGCATGTCCGCGAGCATTATGATGGCACGTTCGGCGGCATCGGTGTCTTTTTTAACAAGCGCCAGCAGGGTGTGTATCGAGTTATAAATAAAGTGCGGTTTAAACCTGTCCTGAAGCGTCTTCAGCCGGGAGCCGGCATGCTCAAGGAGCAGCCGGTCCTTGAGTGAGTTGAGTTCCCTGAGGTCTCTTGTGAGAATTTCCTCGTTCGTAAATGCCGTGGAGAATCGTTTGAGCAAGGCCACGGAGTTGGTCAACACCATGACGAATGTGCCGAGGGGAATCATGTCCAGACTCGACACGATAAACCCGTTATCATGGAGAATATCATTGGTGGCCGTTACGATTATCGCCACGAGTCCCGTGAGGACCAGGAGGGCGCCGTCGCGCCGTCGCACCAGAGCGACTATCATGACGTAAAATAGATAGAGCATGCCGGCGAGTATCAGAACCTGGTAGGGATCCAGCATGATTCCATGGATTCTCGCCGGAAACAGCAGTACTGCCGCAGTCGCGGCACCCGCTGCCGCGCACCATGCGTAAAGAACATAACGGGACATCGCGTCCGCGAAGAGGGAATAGATGTAGGCCGTAGCGGCTAGGGGGGCCAGATACATGGTGAGATGTTCGATCTTTATCGCCGCTTCCCAGTTAAAATCGGGAAACATGAAAATCATGAGCCTTTCTCCCACCATGAGCATCCTGACCGACATGAGCAGGCAGACGAGGCCGAACATGAGGGATGACAACTCCTTGCGCCGTATCAGGTAAAAGGCGAGATAGTAGAACCCCATAATGAACAGTACGGCGAAGACAAAGACATCCATGGCTATCGCGGCGTTGCGAGCGTGAATGATCCCGTTTTCCGGACCGAAGCGGATGCTGTTCCAGCATCCGCCGTCGAAATCGCTGAAATTAGAGATGTGCACTATGACTTCCATAAAATCCGAGGCAGGCTTGAAGAAAACCATCTGTGGGAGAAACTGAGGCCTATGCTCCTTTGGGTCCTTTCCCACGGTGCCATTTGACGCGATGAGCTTCCCGTCCGCAAAAAGACGATAGGCACTGCCTGTTTCCGGAAGCTTGAACCCGTAGCATTGTCCAGCTTCCGGGAGGAGTACGGAGAGCCTTAAAGTCGCATAGCCGTCTCCCGTAAGGCGTTCGCCACCTTCCAGGCAGCCGTTCCAGATAGACGGTACCATAAAATAATCGGGGCTTCCGACTATCCTCTTCCCCCTGAAATCTTCCGGGAAGTAGAGTTTCTTCCAGTAGAATTCCCACATTCCATCCAGACGTATCACACTTTCGTTTCTGAAATCATGATTCCTTAAATCGATGGTGCCGTTTTGAAGCGGCATGCCGGGACCATTAGTGCATGATATGGTCATGATTGCCGCAATAGCAGAAAGAATGAGGAGAACCCCCAAGGACTTAACGGATGGTGAGTTTTTACAGATTCTCATTCTCGCCCTGAGATATCCATTTCCCCGCCGATAGCGGAGGTACGAATATACTGTTTTTTGTATAAACAATCATTTGGATACAAATCATCTTTTTTATTGTATAATAATATTTTCACTAATACTTCATGGATTTGGATAAAAATAAAAAATATCCGATTCAAGGATTTGGTGCAACAATATATTTCGTCATTACACACAAAAAAATCACCAGGGATATTGACACCAACCACCGCAGCATAATAAACGCACTAAAAGAATGCATAAAGTCGGGACACCAATGAACGACAGGACCGCGATCCCGCTTCCTCCCGCCGGACAAATCGAGCATATACTCTTTTTGTCGCGACATGGAGCATGAAAAGCACTACATTGTGAGCAGTCGCTCATTTCTGAAATGCACAAATATCACCCCCTAATACGGGGAAACCGTGGGACCGGCAGCACTACTCCACGGAACAATCAAGGCGGAAAGGCCAATGCACTCAACCTACATACTCGCCCATGACGTGGGCACCACGGGCAACAAGTCGTGCCTCTACCGGTTAGGCGACCGGATTGAACTGGTGGACTCGCACCTGGCGGAGTACCCGCTCTACAACGTGGACGGCGGCGGCGTGGAACAGAAGGCCGACGAATGGTGGAGCGCGATATGCGCCGCCACGAAGGCCGTGCTCCGGAAGACGCGCGTGAAGCCCGCGCAGATACGGGCGATGGCGTTCTGCGCGCAGATGCAGGGCTCGATTTTCGTCGACGAGCACGGCACCGCGCTCCGCAACCCGATGAGTTACATGGACGGGCGCGCCACCAAGCAGATCGACCGGTACCTCAACCGGGGGCTCTTGAAAATCGAGGGCAAGTACAACGCGTACCTCACGCTGAAATCGATCTACTACACCGGCGGCATGGCGGCCACGGCGAAGGACCCGCTCTGGAAATACCACTGGGTGAAGGACAACGAACCCGATATTTTCCGCCGGGCGCACAAGTGGCTCGACGTGAAGGACTACCTGATCATGCGCTGCACGGGAGAAGCGGCCATGACCCAGGACTCCGCCAACATCACCTTCCTGTACGACACCAGGCCCGGAAAGCTCGGCTGGCACCGGGGACTCTGCAAGACCTTCGACGTGGACATGGCACACCTCCCGAAGGTGGTGAAGTCCACCGACGTGGCGGGCCATCTCACGGCGAAAGCCGCGCGGGAGATGGGACTCGCGGAGGGGCTCCCTGTTTTCGGAGGCGGCGGCGACGTGCCGCTGACGGCCATCGGCTCCGGCTGCCTGGATGAGCACGACACGCACGTGTACATAGGCACGTCGGGATGGGTGGCCGCCAACGCCTCGAAGCGCATGGTGGACATCCCGAACTTCCTGGCGTCGATCCTCGGCGCCATCCCCGGCGAGTACGTCTACGTGGGCGAGCAGGAGACGTCGGGCGCGTGCATGCAGTGGGTGCGCGACCACCTGGCGCTGGACGAGATAGGCCTCTACCTGAAGGCGAAGCACGTCGTGGACAAGGAGAAGGAGTTCGAGAGCCTCTACGACTACCTGAACAAGGTGATACTGGAAACACCTCCCGGCTCCGGCAACGTGATCTTCACGCCGTGGCTCCACGGGAACCGCTCGCCGCGCCAGGACCCGTACGCCCGCGGCATGTTCTTCAACCTCTCCCTCACCACGGGCAAGCGGCAGATGATACGCTCCGTCGTGGAGGGGATGATATACCATAAGCGCTGGATTCTGGAGGCGATGGAGAAAAAGATACCTTTCCGCGAAACCCTGCGGTTCGTCGGCGGCGGCGCGAAATCCGAAGTGACCTCCCAGGTCCTGGCGGACATCACCGGGAGAACCGTGGAAACGATAGAGAACACCCAGAACGTGGGAACCATCGGCGCCACCGTCGCCTGCGCCGTGGGCCTGGGGATCTTCAGCAGCTTCCGCGACGCCCGGCGCTGCATCCCGGTGCGCAAGGTCTACTCGCCGCGCCCGCGCTACAAGGGGCTCTACGACCGCAACTTCGAAGCGTTCAAGAAACTCTATGACAACAACAGGAAGCTGTTCTCTCAGCTCAACAGGAACGGCCAGTAAAGGAGGATGATACCAATGGCAAAAATGGCTAAAGCAAAACCCGCGAAGGACAGATACCACGAATACCGGAAGTCGGTGCTTGATTGCATTCACGACCTGGTCGACAAGGGCTTCGTCCAGGGCACGGGGGGCAACGTGTCGGTGCGCGTGGAAGGCGAGGAGGTGATAGCCGTGACGCCGTCCCAGCGCGAGTACGCGGAGCTTAAACCGAAAGACATCTGCGTGGTGGACTTCGAGGGCAAGCCCGTGGTCGATAACGGCCTGCGCGCGTCGATAGAAACCGGCATGCACCTGTCGGTGTACAGGCACCGCCCCGACGTGAACGCCGTGGTGCACACGCACCAGGTCTACGCCAGCGTCTTCGCGGTAACCAACGAGCCGATACCGGCGATCTTCGATGAGGTGTCGGCGAACATCGGCACGAAGATCGAGGTGGTGCCGTACGGCCTCTCGGGGAGCCAGCAACTCCTGGAGAACATCACCGCGAAACTCGACACGCGGATGAACTGCTACCTGCTGCAGAACCACGGGGCCCTGAGCCTGGGCATAAACCTGGCCGCGGCGAAGCGCGCGGCGGAACTCCTGGAGAAAGCGGCGGAAGTCTACTATCGCGCGCTGGCGACGGGAAAATCCGTCACCACGCTCCCACCGGAGATACAGGACCTCCTGGACAAGCTCGTTGTCGGAAAGCAGGACGGGGAGATACAGAGGAAGAGCGCAGGGGCGAAGGCGTAATAAAGCAACGGCAGCCAAGGAGACACGAAGAAAAACTAACTAAGGAATGGGCTCACGCGGAGACGCGGAGAACGCGGAGACGCGGATGTTTTCCCCTCCCCCTCGAGGGGGGAGGTCGGGTGGGGGTGAAGGCAAGAAGTGGAATCCGCAGATGTGCGCAGATGAAGAATTGTAGAACAAATAATATCAAACACTATATAAAGAAAATCAAAACTTATTTCGTGGAGGATACAACAACATGACGACGAAAACGCAGGAGTACGCGATATCACACTGGCCGGACAGCGCGGCGATACTCGCCGATCTAAAGAAGCTTGCGAACGAGCTTCCGCTGTACCAGATACGGCGCGACAAGATGAACGAATACCTGAAGGAGTTCGATACAAAATTCGCCGGCTCGAAGGCAATGGTGGAGAAGGCGAAGGAGCTCATACCCGGCGGAGTGCAGCACAACCTGGCGTTCAACCACCCGTTTCCGCTGGCCATCAACAAGGCCGAGGGCGCGTACCTGTGGGACGTGGACGGGAACCGCTTCATCGACTTCCTCCAGGCCGGCGGGCCGATAGTCCTGGGCAACAACTACGCGCCGGTCCGCGAGAAGGTGATGGAGCTCGTCATGGAGTGCGGGCCGGTAACCGGGCTCTTCCACGAGTACGAGTATAAGCTCGCGGAGATCATCCACCGGCACATGCCTTCGGTGGAGATGTTCCGCATGCTCGCCAGCGGCACCGAGGCCTGCATGGCCGCGATACGCGCGGCGCGCGCCTTCACCGGCAAGGCGAGGGTGATAAAGATGGGCGGCGCGTACCACGGCTGGAGCGACCAGTTCGTGTTCGGCATGCGCATTCCCGGCACGGCGAACCTCGACGCGCACGGCATCCCGCAAGGCTGCTATGCCGGCACGCAGGAAGTGTATCCCAACGATATCGCCCTGCTCGAAGACACGATGAAGAAGAACGAGGCCGAGGGTGGCACCGCCGCGGTGATACTGGAACCGCTGGGCCCGGAAAGCGGCACGCGGCCCGTGCTCCGCGAATTCAACGCGCAGGTCCGCGAGCTCTGCGACCGTTTCGGCGCGCTCCTGATCTTCGACGAGGTGGTGACCGGTTTCCGCGTTGGACTCGGCGGCGCCCAGGGCTACTTCGGCGTGAAGCCGGACCTCACGGTCTTCGGCAAGTGCGTCGCCGGGGGCTACCCGGCGGCAGGCGGCGTGGGGGGCAGGAAGGACATCATGCTCTCTTTCGCAGCGGGGATCGGAGGCGGCATGGTGAAACGCGCCATGGTGGGGGGAACCTTATCGGCCAACCCCTTGAGCTGCGTCGCGGGCTACTACTGCATTAAATCCATAGAAGAAACCCAGGCGCACCTCAAGGCCGGGCGCGCCGGCGACCGGCTCACGAAGGGACTGCAGGAAATTTTCACGCGGCGCGGGCTGCCGTTCATCGCCTTCAACCACGGGTCGATCTGCCACATGGAGACCGGCGCCGCCATGCTCATGGAGATCACCAACCCGAAGATCTTCGAATATGTGGGCAAGCGCAAGAAGGTCATGGAGGAGCTGGGCGCGGCGATGATGGTGGAGGGGATCATCTCCCTCGCCGGGAGCCGCCTCTACACCAGCATGGCCGATACCGACTCGGTGGTGGACGACGCGCTCGCGCGCTTCGACCGGATCTTTGCCGATTTCGAGGTGGTGAAGGAATAGTATGATAATGGGCGCGTGACGTACCGGGGGCCATCCGCGAGGGATGGCCTTCGTTGCGTTATGGGCGAGTAACGGGGCGGCCGTTGAGTTACGAAGGGATGAGTTTGTTGGGGTTTTCGGGGATTCCCCAGTATATTTTCCAGCAAATCGCCGAATCAACCATTTCCGGGATAATCAAGTAATGATGATATGGATAGTTATCGGTATATTCATCATACTTATCATCAGCCATTTTAGTCACCAGTTCATCAAGGTGTGCTCGAACCGCAAACGTGATGAGAAAAGACACCGATAACTTAAAAAGCTTCCTCATATCGATAAAGAACTCATACTCCCTCAAATCCACAGTAATATGAAGCCTTTTTCGTGCACCAACTGGTTTTCGTGCCTGATACCTCACCGCCCTGTCATAACACACCAGGGCCGCATGGTCTTTCATCACCCGCTTTAACAGCAGGATAACCAGCTTCGACCGTGAGACTCCCGCTTCATCAGCCATCACGGCAAGCAGGCCGATACATTCCATGTCGAGATACGTGGTCGTTTCTATCATCAAATATCCTCCTTATTAAATATTTCATCGATAAGTACGATATTTGAACTTCCAAAATAAAATTTTTCTATCCTCATCATGTAAAAAGATTGACAAAACAGCACCTAAACTTAAAGTTAACTTTAAGTTTAGGTGCTGCACTATGACCCAGATCATACAACAGGAAACATTCACTATTTCGGAGCTCGCCACTGAACTTGACATCAGCCCCTCGGCAATACGGTTCTACGAGGAGAAGGGGCTGATATCACCCGCCCGCACCTCGGGAAACCAGCGTTTGTATACAAAACACGACCGCGGCAGGCTCAAGCTCATCCTGCGCGGAAAGCGCTTCGGCGCTTCCCTTGCGGAAATCGCCGAGATGGTGGGACCCGCGGAAAACGAGATCAGCGAGAAACAGCAGATAGAGAAGAGCATGTATTACATCGACAGGCGCTTCGAGGAGCTTCAGGAGCAGAAGAAGGAGATAGTTATCTACGAGGAGGACCTTATCTCCCTGAAAAGGAAGCTCCGGGAGCGGCTCAAGTCGATTTCGGAATAAAAAATGGGGGTCAGAGCCCCCGCCGCAAAGCCCCGGGAAGGGGTCAGAGCCCTTCTAATATAAACCAGGAGGCCACAATGTTCGATTACCTGTACACCGAGGAACAGCTGAAACTGCGCGACGAAGCGCGCGCCTTCACGAAATGGGTCCCGAAGGATATGATCCTCGCCATGGACGCCGAAAAGCTCCAGTTCCCCCACGAGTATCTCAAGGAAGCGGGCCGCCGGAACCTCCTGGGCATCCGCCTGCCGAAGGAGTACGGCGGGCGCGGGCTCACGTGGGTCGATGACGCGGTGGTGGCCGAGGAGATCGGCGTGGCGAGCTACTCCCTTGCCTGCCTCTGGGGCGTGGGGGCCGATATCGTCTGCGAAGCGATACTTCTCTTCGGAAACGACGAGCTCAAGAAGTCCGTGGTCGTTCCGCTCCTTAAAGGGGACGTGTACGCAGCGGAGTGCCTCACCGAACCGCGGGGCGGCTCTGACTTCTTCGGCGCGGCGACGACCGCCCGCAAGGACGGCGGCGACTGGATCATCAACGGGCAGAAGCGTTTCATCGTGGGCGCGGAGGGCGCGGACTGGTTCCTGGTCTACGCGGTCACCGACCCCTCGGCCCCGCCGCACAAACGGATCACCTGCTTCATGGTGCCGCGCGACGCGGGCGTCGAGACGAAGTACATCTACGGGCTCATGGGCGTGCGCGGCGGCGGCGCCGGCAGGGTGATATTCAACGACGTCCGCGTGCCGGAGCGCTACGCCCTCAACGGAATCAACGGCGGCTTCGATGTTTTCGTGAGGATGATGATACCGGAGCGCCTGGGCACCGCGGCCATGACCGTGGGCTCCGTGCGCCCCGCCGTCGAGATCGCCACGCGCTACACCTCGATGCGCAAGGCCTTCGGCACCCAGATCATGAACTTCCAGGCGGTCGGCTTCAAGGTGGCCGATAGCGTGATGCTCATGGACGCCATCCGCTCCATGATCTACACGACCGCCCGCGCCGCCGATTCCAGCCGCGTCCACCCCAACCGCCTGCGGCGGATGGTGTCCCAGGCGAAGAAGTTCGTCACCGAGTCAGCGTGGACCATCGCCAACAACTGCATGCAGGTGATGGGCGGCATCGGCTACACCAGCGTGTACCCCATCGAGCGGATCGTGCGCGACATCCGCCTGTCCATGATCTGGGTAGGCTCCAACGAGATCATGCAGCTCATCATTCAAAACGAATGGTACAAGGAATACCAGAAGGTACTCTCGAAGGAGGACGTGCGCGACGTGGAGCTCGACGCCGTGGGCGCCGACGACCCCGGCGAGAAGATCTACGAATAGCGCTTGCAACCTATTAAAGGGGCGGGATTTTTCGCTTGATTTTCCCGCCCCCCTTTGCCGTATGATGAACGTCCGTTCGCTGACATCCGGACTCCGGGGAAACAATGTCCGCACTCGAACAAAGGTTCATCGCGCTGATCGAGCGTTTCATCGATTTTATCATCCGCCGTTACCGCCTGGTGCTGGCGGTGATGCTCATCCTCACTCTCCCGATGCTCTACTTCTACAGCCAGAAGCGCCACTACAACCACATCGACATCTATTTCGACAGCGACAACCACGACCTGCTCTACTACCGTGAATTCCAGAAGAAATTCGGAAACGAGGAGCTCGTCTTCATCGTCTTCAAGGACCGGGAGATATTCACACGGGAAAACATCGACCTCGTAAGGAAAGTATCGGACGAGGTCGGACGGGTTTCCGGCGTCCAGCGGGTGCTCAGCCTCACGGAGGCAAAGGAGGCCGTGGGCGACGCGGAGTCGGTGTCGTTCAAGCACTATTTCCCTAAAGACGGTGTTCTTTCCGATGAGCACATCCGCGCGGCCAGGGGGAAGATGCTCGCGGAACCCGTGCTCCTGAATAACCTGATATCGAGGGACGGCGCAACCACCGCAATCGTCGCGGAAATCGAGTCGCTCAAGGAGGAGCAGAAACGTGCGACGATCGACAGCGTGATGAAAGCCGCGGGAAAGGCGGCGGGCGCGCGGGCCGGCGAGCTTCGCTACGCCGGTGTCCCCATCGCGGAGAGCAGGATGAACTCCCTCTCGACCCGCGACTTCAACACCTTCACACCCATCACCCTGATCCTCATCTTCGTACTTGTCGCGTTCACACTGCGCAACCTGACGCTGTCCCTGCTCACCATGGCCAATATGCTCATCATACTGGTCTGGGGAATCGGATTTTTCGTGCTATCCGGGGAGACCTTCAACATGCTGACCGTTGCGATGGGTCCGATGCTCCTGACGAGCGCCGTGGAAAGCTCGGTCCACACTCTTTCGGAGTTCGAGGAAGACTACCTCGCCGAAGACGGCAGGAAAAATTACGCCGCGCTTGTGCGAAAAACCATCGGCATGGTCCTCGCCCCCTGCTTCCTTACGAGCCTCACCACCTCCATGGGCTTCATGTCCTTCGGGCCCGCGAACGTGCAGCCCGTGCAGACCCTCGGCATCTACACGGCCATCACGGTGATGATGGCATTCGTCATCACCATGATCTTCATGCCGGCGATGCTCATGGTCCTGGAAAAGCGGTTCCACGCGAAGATCAAGTGGGAGGGGCACCGGGGCAAGGAGGACGGCGGCTTGATCGTCAGGATCCTCACTGCCATGGTGCGGTTCGACCTCCGCCACTACCGGCTCATCGCCTTCGGGACCATCGCGGTACTTGTCGCGTCGACCGTGGTGGGCATCGCGAACCTCCGCTTCGAGACGAACACCATGCGGTACCTGCTCGACTCGGACCGCACCAAGCAGGACATCCAGTTCATCGAGAGCAACCTTGGCGGCGCCATCCCGCTGGCGGTCGTGGTACGCGCGAAATCTCCCGAGCACGACTTCAACAATCCGGCAAGCCTCCGCATGATCGACGAGATCCAGCGCCACCTGATGAAACGCTACGAGGCGCGGTTCACGTCGTCCTTTTCTATCGCGGATTACTTCAAGCAGATACACCGCGCCTTCAACAGCAACGACCCGCGGCATTACACGATCCCCGCGTCACGCCGGGACATTGCCGACTTCTACGAGATCGGCGACGCCGAGGTGCTGGACAGGATGATATCCGCCGACCGCATGGAAGCGCGCATATCGCTGCAATCGAAGTGGGGCTCCAACGAGGAGGCGCGAATCGTCAACAGGGAGATTCAGGAGTACATGCGCACCGAGCTGGGCAATCATCACACCTACCGGCTCACGGGCCTTTCCACGCTCTACGTAAAGATGGAACAGAACCTGATGACGACGCAGATCTGGAGCTTCTCGCTCTCGCTCATCATGATCTTCGCGATGATGTTCCTGGTATGCCGCAACTTCTCGCTCACGATCATCAGCATGCTGCCGAACGTCTTCCCGATCTTCATCACCCTGGGGTTAATGGGCCTGTTGAAAATGCCCTTCGACGTGGCGACCATCATGATCGGCAGCATCGCGCTCGGCATCGTGGTGGACGACACCACGCACTACATGGTCTGGTTCCGCCGCAACATGATGGCCGGAATGAGCCACGCGGACGCCATCGTTCAGACATTCAGGGACGTGGGGCGCCCCACGTTCATCATATCGATAGTGCTCTGCTTTGGATTCGGCGTGCTCGTCCTGGGCAGCATGAAGCCCACCATCAACTTCGGGCTCCTCTCCGCCTTCACGCTGCTCATCGCCCCGCTGGGCGACTATCTTATGCTGCCCGCGCTCATCCTCCTCCTGAAACCCAATGTAAAGCGTTAAGCGCTAAATAAAAACGGCTTTATGGTTGACGGAAAATCCACATGAATTAATATCGGATAACGATATCGGTATTTGCTATTATAACGACATGGATATCGTTAATTCAGCCCGGGAGGCATGACCGGTGAGAGACAGGATTTTCAGGGACTTTCTGCTCGGTATCATCAAGATCCACGTACTCCATCACGCTGCCAGTGAAAAGATATTCGGCCAGGAGTTCCGCAAGGAGCTCGCGCGTCACGGGTATGACATCTCATACGGGACGCTCTACCCCATCTTCCACAAACTGGAAAGGGACGGATTCCTGAAATCCAGGAAGGAGAACGTGCTCGGAAAGCTCAGGAAATACTACACGATTACCGCAAGGGGGAAAGCGGTGCTGGCCGAGGCGAAAAAGAAAGCCCGCGAACTTTTCGACGAACTTCACGAAAATGATTGAGGTTTCACCATGAAAGGACAACAAAAACTCGACAGGAACGTGATCCTCACGGGACTCACCTCCTTTTTCACCGACGTATCCTCGGAGATGCTCTACCCGCTCATCCAGGCGTTCATCGCGATGATCATGACCGCGCAGAAGGCGCTCCTGGGGCCGGTACTCGGGATCATCGAGGGGATCGCCGAATCGACGGCGAGCCTGATAAAAGTTTTCGCCGGCTACTATTCCGACAGGCTGGAGAAGAGAAAAGCGCCTGCCATCGCCGGTTACACGATCTCCGCGATTTCGAAGGCGGTGCTCTTCGCAGCGGTGTACGGGTGGCCCCTTGTCCTGGCATCGCGTTTCCTGGACCGCGTCGGCAAGGGCATCCGCACCGCACCGCGCGACGCGCTCATCTCCGAGTCGACGCCCGGGAATCTGCAGGGGCGCGCCTTCGGTTTCCACCGCGCGATGGACTTCGCGGGAGCCTTCGCCGGCGCGCTTATCTGCTGGTTCGTGGTGCAGCGCTACATCGATCCCGTGACGAAAAACCTCCGTGATGTCGGCGCGTTCTACACGCTCTTCGCCATCTCCATCATCCCGGCGGTCATCGGCGTCGCGGTGCTGTTCTTCATCCGCGAAAAGAAGCACGCGCCCGGCGCGGGGAACGGCAAGCCGAGGCCCAACCTCGACCTTCGCAAGTACGATTCGAACCTGAAACTCTTCTTCTTCGTGCAGCTCCTGTTCACTCTCGGGAACTCGTCCAACCAGTTCCTCCTCCTGCGGAGCATGGAACTCGGGCATCTCCTCTCCACGGTGATACTCATGTACATCGCGTTCAACCTGTCGACCACGCTGCTCTCGTCGGCCTTCGGGGCGCTCTCGGACAGGATAGGCAGGAAGAAACTGCTCGTCGCGGGCTACACTCTCTACGCGGTCATCTACATCGCCTTCGGATTCGTTCCCGGATCGTCGAACTGGCTGCTCTGGATCTTCTGGCCGATATATGGGATATACTACGCGATGACGGAAGGCGTCGAAAAGGCGTTCGTGTCCGATATCGCCCCGGCCGACTCGAAGGCGACGGCGCTGGGATTTTATCACACTATCACGGGCATCGCGCTCCTGCCCGCGAGCCTCATCGCCGGCTTCCTTTTCACGCTGCATCCGGGCGCGCCGTTCGTTTTCGGCGGGGCAATGGCATTGATCGCGGTTGCGATACTCGCGGCAGGAGTGCGGGAAAAAATATGATATTCACTTCCGCTGACGCGCCGCGAGCCCCAGCAGGAATTTTTTCACGACCTGGTCGCCGCACGGCTTGTAGTTCCTGTGACCCTTCTTCCTGAAAAGAGCCGACAGTTCCGACTTCGTTATTTCAAACCCGGCAAGCATGAGTATCCCGATCATGTCAGCATCGGTGAATTCCAGGGCTATCCTTAATTTCTTCAGCACCAGGTTGTTCGTGAGGCGCTCGTTCGACACGTCCGGTTTACCGGGCGATGGTTCCCTCCTACCACGCCGCTGTACTATCAACCCGTCGAGGAACAGCCCCAGCACGCGGTCGCCGCATTCGACATATCCGGCTTCTCCTTCGCTTTTCATCATGTCCAGGATTTCCGCCTCGGTAACGATATGCCCGGCAAGGCCGAAGATGACTTTCATCCCCGCGTTGCCGATATCCAGGGCGTAGCGCAATCTTTTCAGGATGTCGTTGTTGTTCATGCCCTGCTCACATCCCGCGCGCCAGCCGCGCCCGGTACGCCTTCAACGCCACGATATTTTTCCGGATGATCTC
>Ga0116143_10003840_pt1 | contig 14822 bp, 12 predicted proteins | sample AD_UKC034_MetaG_FD_89745 | JGI IMG/M metagenome (GOLD analysis project Ga0116143, IMG submission 89745) | Active sludge microbial communities of municipal wastewater-treating anaerobic digesters from USA - AD_UKC034_MetaG | ecosystem: Engineered > Bioreactor > Anaerobic > Digestate | place: USA...
CCCGTCTCTAACATCCCTGCTAAAAACGCTCTAAAGAATCAACTCGGCTATACCCTCTAATCAAGTATAACCGGGTCCGCTATCAATCTCCATTCATTCAAAGAACGTTTGTCGGATTCGCAACTAAATAATTGTTGCTTTTTCCAACTGAAGTGGTTTTAAACCTTTCGAATTTTCAAACCAGAAGCCCTTTTCCGTTCAAAAGGGAGTGCAAAGGTAGCTGTTGGGTGTGTATCTGCAAGTGTTGCAATGAAGATTTTTTACAAAAAATAGCCCTTTTTAGGGTATTTATAGCTAACTGATTGATAATCAGATTTTGTTTTAGGCTGATTTTCTTTTAAAAACAGGCACAGTACTGCAAGCTTCGCCATACATGATGCTGTGAGCCACCGGGCGAAGTCTGTTTGTTACCTCTACGTAGGCCGAAACCGGAACTTCAACTTTACTACACCCTTTAACCACAACCTTAGCATTACTAAATTTTGTCCATTCAATTTTATTTAATGCCTCTTCAAAGAGACGGGCCTCCAAATCCTGTAAAGAACCGAATACAAGCATTTGCACATGGGGTTGAAGTGCTGAAGCCAAAAGCATATACGCCCATGTTGGCACGATAGCATCGGCCGAGCATGTAATGGCTACAACCTTATTCTGATACTTTGCCCACTCATGATCTTTCATAAAATCACGAAAGTCTTTTTCGCGCAAGATCAATTCCTGAAAGAGAAGGTTTTTTATATCAAACAATATGCGTTCGCCTGGTGTGTAAAGTTCTTCCAGATCGAACGTTACCAGCTGGCTGCTGTTTATTCTGTTCTTTATTTCATTCTCCATTATAGCTCAAACACTTTTATGAAGCTGTTGGTTTGCGTATGAGAAAATCTTTTAAATAAAAAGGTTCGAAAGCAGCTACATTTTCAAACTCCTGCTGAATCCATTTTGTATAACCGATTATACCCAATTGAGACGCGCATGGGATTACTTCGTCTAAAAATTTCGCATTTGGATGTATGATTGTCTCTTTACATTTGGCTGATCCTTCGCCAATAAAACATACGGTGGTTTTTTCCAGGTACTCCTGAAAACTTGTGGCATTAATAATTTTTGCCTGAGTTGGTTCTACTTCATTCAGGTTGTAATCAACTACTTTACAATACACTTCCATTCTGCGTGCGTCTACCATAGGGCAAAGCAATGTGGTATACCTGTTCTCAAACTCTTTACCCTGATATGCCAGTAAATCTAATGTGTTAACAGAAACGAGTGGAATGTTGAGTGCAAAGCAAATTCCTTTTGCTGTAGCTACTCCAATACGCAGGCCTGTATATGAACCTGGGCCTGCTGCCACCACGACCCCACTAAGCCCAGCTGGTTGTGTGGCCGATTCTTCTAATACCGCATTGATCATTACCGCTAATTGGGACGCTGCAGAGCGAGGTTCGTGTGTTTTGCGAACCGCTAATAATTTACCTTCCTGATGAATGGCTGCAGAACAGGCCTGTGTGGATGTTTCAACACTAAGTAACCGAACCATCTAGTTTGCCGATAGGATTTTTCGATAGCTCTCAGCATCAGCAAATACTTTGCGTGCCTGTGTAAGTTCAGGATCGCGGTCTAGCATAACTTCAATCTGCCCCTTGGTTAACTGATAATGGAATGCAATTTCCTGTTCGAGGATATGGGTAAGTTCTGGTTTGTTTCTGATAAGAGCTGTGTTTTTATTTTGATCTATGTGTGCTTTTAACTCATTGAATTGGGGTTGTAGTTCGTTATAATATTTTTCGCGTTTGGCTGATGTAATCAGTTCATCGGCTTTTTGATCAAGTTCGGTAGCGTAGGTAAATTTTTGTTCAGCTACCCATGTCACGAATTTTTGGTACTCCTGATCGGTTAGTCTAAAGTTCTTCATGGATGCTTGATTGGGGTTTTCGCTGCAATATTTAGTAGCATAATCAAATACTAAACCCGAGTTTACCAACTCTATAACTACCGAACTGTAGGTTGTAACTTCAACCGAAACGTCTGGATCCAGGCCTGCCCCATCATACACTTTACGTCCGCCTTGGGTTTTAAATTCCCGCTTTAGTGAGTCTGGAAATTTTGAGACCGTACCATCACTTTTGCGATGTTCGTAATCGATAGCCTGAATGCAGCGACCACTGGGGATATAATACTTTGCTGTTGTAACTTTGAGTTGCGCATTGTACGCTAATTGCCGTGTGGTTTGAACCAACCCTTTACCGAAGGTCTTTTGTCCTATTAGAACAGCCCGATCATAATCCTGAAGGGAGCCGGCCACAATTTCACTAGCCGAAGCACTACTACTACTAATAAGCACCACCAAGGGTATTTCTGTGTCTAATGGGTTGTTGAGTGCCTTGTAGGATTTATTCCAATCCTCTACTTTGCCTTTAGTTGAAACAACTTCTTTGCCTTTAGGGATGAAAAGGTTTACAATGTTTACAGCCTCGTAAAGCGAACCTCCGAGATTATCGCGCAAGTCAAGAATTACTTTTTTTGCGCCCAGTTTTTTAAACTCGGTTACAGCGGTTCCTACTTCTTTTGCCGCACCAGGGGTAAATTCATCCAGTTTAATATAGCCTACCTCTTTATCGATCATTTCGTGATAGGTAATGTTCGATATCTTGATCTTCTCGCGTATGAGCTTAAAACTAATTGGCTCCTTCACCCCTAAGCGTTTCACCTCCATTACAACTTCTGTATTGGGTTTACCCTTTAGTAATGCACTAACATTGGAGGTAGGTTTGCCTTGTACATTCTGCCCGTTAACGGATATAATCTCATCGCCCACACGCAGGCCTCCGCGGTGAGCGGGGAATCCGATGTAGGGATTTGTAATTACTGTCTTCTTATTTATGATACCGATAAGTGCGCCCACCCCGGCATACTGACCTGTAGTTTGTATGCTGAACGTTTCGAGATCTTCTTCGGGGATGTAGTCTGTGTAAGGATCAAGCTGATTGAGCATTCCGTTAATACCGGTTTCAATCAGTTTTTTAGGATCTACATCATCAACATAATAGGTATTTACTTCTTTAAAAAGCGTGGTAAATATGTCGAGGCTTTTGGCGATATCGAAATATTTTTCGGATGGGATGGTAAAGGCTACTGCCGCAATCAGCACCATGCATACACCTATCATTTTCAGTCGCTTCATATCTTCCGATTTGATTTTGAGCCAGTCTTCAATATTACAATGAAAAGAGGTTACAAGTTCTTAATTTTTTTTGAGTACAAAAAAAACGGTGGGGCCTCACCCCCGGCCCCTCTCCGGAGGAGAGGGGTGGAGTTGAGTAAATGTATTCGGTTTTGTCATTCAACGGCTTGGGGTTTTTGACCTTGCTCCTGGCTTTCTATCTACAAGAGGGGTTGGGCCCCGGCCCCTCTCCGGAGGAGAGGGGTGAGGTGAGTAATGTATTTAGTTTCTTTAATACCAAGAGGGTTTTGGTTTTTATTTCGACAAAGGGTACTATTTCTTTTGCTGTGTATACCAATGCAAAAATTGCCGGTTGTATTTGTAATACCTCTTTCTGCGTTCGGTATGCTTCACGGATTCTGCGTTTAATCAGATTGCGATCTACTGCTTTTTTGAACTGACGGCTGGACACTGTAATTAGTACCTGATGCGAAAGAATTGGGTTTGGGTGCGGAAGGAGGATAACTTTAAAGGGGTACAAATAAAAAGAGGAACCCTTTTCGAAGAGTTCCTGAATCCATTTTTCGCGAGAAAGGCGTTCGGACTTTTTGAATGTGTGCCTCACCCCCTGCCCCTCTCCGGAGGAGAGGGGTGACTCTCGCTCGGAATTTTTCATTTCACTAATAAGGTTTGCTTTTCAGAGCATAAAGCTCAGAAAATTTTTAACGGGTCTTAGGTGTACCTTCGTCAGACACAGTAAGCTTTTTGCGGCCTTTTGCTCTGCGGGAAGCTAATACTCTGCGGCCATTGGCTGTTGCCATACGCTCGCGGAAACCGTGCTTGTTCTTTCTCTTTTTGCGTGAAGGCTGAAATGTGCGTTTCATGTTACTATATCTTTAAAATGCTAAAATTTCTAAAAGGGCTGCAAAAATGCTTAGGATAATCGGATTTTACAAGGTACTGCACAGATTTTGAACCCTGTCCCACCGGATTCCATTAAAAAAGGCCGGTTTTGGGCCGGCCTCTAATTTCAAATAGCTACTGAACCTTAAAGATGGAATCGTCCAAAGTCAGGTTTACCTCAACCTTAGACATCTCGAACTTGAAGTTCATTGGTCCCTGACTTACAACAATTATGTGCGGGAACTTAACTCCATTTACTTCTTTATATTCCTGAAACCGGGTAGGTACGGCCACCTCGCCCTGCGGAGTTTTTGCGGTTACTACGGTTTGCACTTTGTACCCGGTTTCCTTATCAAAATAGTTTAATGTTTTATCGCCAGATGGCAATACATATTCAACCACGTAGGCTTCTTTGCCATCCACACTCTCCACGCCTTTAAGGGCTGCTTTCACATTATATGATAAAAGTAAAGTTTCTGGAACAAATTGACTTTCAAATAATTCCTTTTCTCTGGTAGCGGCATCAACGGGTACTTTCTGTCCGCCATTAACATATTGGGCTACTTCTTTACCGTCACTGACAACTTTTTGTATTACGTTGCCCTGCATAGAAACCTCAGTTAAACTTTTTCCAGGAGATTTCTTGGAGCTGCTCATGGTTAATTCCATTCCTCCCTGAATAGTTGCCTTCATGGTCATCTTCATGCTCTTTAACTCCTGGATTTTTTTAGCGCCACCAATCGCTTCAATATATTTTGCAATCACTTTCTCTGCCGTTAAATCAGCCGGTAAGGCTGATGCTTTCGTTGGCACATAACTATCACCATACACATCAAAGTATTTTACTTCGCCAAACTGCTTCAACTTATCTGCCACATCGGCTCCTTTACCAACAATAACAATGTGTGCATTTTCCGGACGGATGTATTTTTTTGCCGTTGCCTGAACATCGGCAAGCGTTACAGCATCAATCGCTTTTACATAGTTATTATAATAATCTTTAGGCAAGTTGTACTTCGCTGTATTTACTGCAAAGCCGGCAATAGTTTGGGGGCTTTCTAACGAGCGACCAAAGGCACCTGAAATTTCGGCTTTGGCAGCAATCAACTCTTTTTCAGTTACCGGTTCATTAACTATTCGCTTTAGTTCTGAAAGAAATTCGAATACTGAACTATCGGTTACTTCGTTGCGCACGCTTGCAGAAGCATTGAAGCTACCTACCAGGTTATCGGGGTTAAGAGAAGATCTTGCCCCATACGTATAACCATGCTTCTCGCGCAGGTTCTGCATTAGCCGTGCGGAAAATCCGCCACCTAAAATCTGATTGGCAACCCGGGTTTTGATGGCATCGGTTGTGCCGGGTTTCAAGTCAACCGGATAGCTGATATTTATTACTGATTGTACAGATGCCGCACGGTCAACCAAGGCCACATATGTTTTTGCCGGCTCCTTAGGTTGCACATAGGTTGCATTTTTTACTTCACCCGCTGCCCACTTACCAAAATATTTTTCAGCTTGTGTCTTTGCTGTTTTCAAATCTATATCGCCCACCAAAATGAGGTATGCGTTGTTTGGTTTAAAGTAGGTGGCGAAATAGTTTTTACAATCGTCAAGCGTAATGGCGGCTACACTCTTTTCGGATGTAGATAGGCCATACGGATGTTGTTTGCTATAAACTAATGCTCTTCGAACAGTGTTCGCAATGGAGTTCGGATCGTCTTTGCTGGCTGCCAATCCCGATAAGGTTTGGGTTTTCAGTTTCTCCATCTCTTCTGGAGAAAACGCAGGATTGTAGAGCACATCGGTCATCAAATCGAGCAACTTGGTGGTATGCTTACTTAAGCTTGACGCAAAGATGCCATCGGAAGACGTATTGAGGTTTGCTCCGATAAAATCGATTTCTTCATCTAACTGAGCCTTGGTTCTGGTTTTTGTTCCTGTACCAATTAAAGTACCGGCCATCTCTACATACCCTTCCTTATCGCCCTGATAGATCGGATCGTTTTTTAACTGCAACGAAATCTGAATGCGGGGCAACTTGTGATTCTCCACCACAAAAACCTGCAAGCCGTTTTTTAGTGTGAAGGTTTGGTACTCACCAATTTTAATTTCACGGGCTGGTGCGGGTTTAGGCGCTTTGCTGCGATCGACCTGGGCCTGGACAGCTACCGTTAGCAATACAAGCCCTATTACTAATATCTTCTTCATAATCAATTATCTTTTTTGATTTGTGTGTTATCTGGTTTGCTTTGAGCCGACTTGGGCAGGTAGTGCAGCACCACACGGTTCTCTTTCGTAAGATACTTTTTAGCTACACGCTGCAAATCCTCGCGGGTTACTTTCATGTAACGCTCCAACTCGGTGTTAATCAAATTGGCATCTTTATAATACACATGATAGTTGGCCAGTTCTTCGGCAATGCCAAACATGGTTGAGTTCTTTTGCACAAACTGACTCTCCATCTGGTTACGAATTTTCTGAAACTCCTTTTCGGAGATCAGCTCATTCTGCACTTTGGCAATCTCTGCATCCATACCCTTTTCCAAATCGGCCACATCAACACCCATATTTACAAGACCTAATGTTATATAAAGGCCGGGGTCTTCCAGAGAGAACGGGAATGATGCTACCTGCAATGCTTTCTTCTGATCATCGACCAAAGACTTATACATTCTTGAACTTTGGCCCCCACTTAATACTGTGCTAAGCATATCCAACGCGTATGAATCGGGGGTGCCCTGTGCTGGTATGTGATACGCCTGAAACACAGCAGGCAATTGAATGTTGTCAAAAATAACATCGCGCACTTCTGCTTTTTGCTGTGGCTCTACTGCTGTAGGTCTTGGCACCGGCTTCTTGCCACGCGGTATGTCTTGAAAATATTTTGCCACCATAGCTTTGGCTTGCGCTACATCAATATCTCCTGCAATAGAGAGTGTTGCATTTTCCGGAACATAGAATGTTTTATAGAAAGCGATGAACTCATCCAACGAGGCGGCATTCAAATCGTCCATTGAGCCGATGGGTGTCCACCGATATGGGTGCTGTGTATAGGCGCGTTTAAATATTTCGGACTGAAAAGACATGTAGGGTTGGTTGTCTATGCGTTGGCGTTTTTCTTCTTTTACTACTTCGCGCTGGGTTTCAACGCCCACGGTTTCAATTTTGGCGTGTAGCATACGCTCCGACTCCATCCACAATCCTAATTCCAGTTGATTAGACGGCAGCACTTCATAATAAAAGGTACGATCGTTTGAGGTGTTGGCATTGTTGGTAGCGCCTGCATTTTGAAGATACTTATCGAACTCGCCCCGCTTAATATTCTCCGAACCTTCAAACAAAAGGTGTTCGAAGAAGTGCGCGAAGCCGGTGCGGTTTGGATCTTCATTTTTAGAACCTACGTGATACAATACAGATACAGCCACAATGGGGGTGCTGTTATCCTGATGCAGGATTACGTGCAGTCCGTTGGGCAGATCGTACTCCGTAAACTGAATCTTTCGGGCCTGGCTAAAACCTGCGGTAACCGCGATAAGTAGTAGCCAGAGGGTTAAACTTAATTTTTTAAACATAACGGGGATTTTAAGGAATACAATATTACACATAAATAACTATTGACTTGCCAAGCGTTTATGCAAATGATTCGCTGTAAAAATTTTGGGTAAGCATAAGTTGCTCTGGTGTGCCAAATGCTGTGGTTGTTCCATTCTCGATAATTACAATCCTATCGCATTGTCGGGCTGTGGTAATCCTGTGAGTTACTAGTATCGTCATCCGTTTTTCCTTTTCGCGCGTCAAAACATCTATTACAAATTTCTCCGTTTTGCGATCCATGGCAGCAGTAGCTTCATCCAATAACAAAAGTTTCGGATTACGAAACAGAGCCCTCGCTAAAACAACAAGTTGTTTTTGTCCGCCTGATAGGTTAACGCCTTCCTCGCCCACAAGAGTTAAATATCCCTGAGGTAGCGTTTCAAAAAATTTGCCGAATCCTGATTCTTCACTAAATTTTATAACGGATTCAAGTTCATCTTGTTGATCACTTAGAGCAATATTATACAATAGGGTTCCATTAAAAATTTTAGGCTCTTGGGGTACTGAGGCTACTTGCGAACGCCACCATACCGTTTCAATTTCGTTTAGCGAGATTCCATCGATAAAGATATTTCCTCCCTCCGGTTCGTAAAATTTTTGAAGGAGTTCGATGCGAAGATAAGCATCATATAGTTTTTGATTCAGTAAGTCGAAAAAAAGGTGATCGTTATTACGATTTACTTACTTTGCCTTTGATTTATCCGAAAGAACAACAGCGAACCAACCTTAATAATAATCATGAAAGAGAGATTTAAATTATCAAAGGCCGATCCCAAAGCGTATGAAGCCATGCTTGGCCTGGAAAAGTATATTGCAGAAAGTGGATTAGATAAAAAACTTTACGAATTAATAAAGACCCGCGCATCACAGATAAACGGATGTGCCTATTGCATTAATATGCATGTGAGGGATGCCATGAGGGAAGGTGAAATAGCACAACGCTTGTTTTTGCTTGATGCCTGGAGAGAGACAGATCTTTATACTGAAAAGGAAAGAGCCGTGCTCGCGCTTACCGAGGCTATGACCTTAATAGCAGGTAATCCGGTATCGGATGAAATTTATGATGAAGCAAAAAAACATTTGACCGATAAAGAACTGGCGGCTGTAATCATGTCGGTAGTGGCCATTAATGGGTGGAACAGAATTGCCATTACCTCAAGGACACCCTTAGACTAACACGCTGCTCTATGACGATGGAAACGATCTTAGACAAACTTAAAAATCTGGGAATTACTTCCGGAGAACTGGATATAAATGAAGGTGAAAGAACGGAAATGATGAATCAGGTTGCCGGTTACGCCAACGCATTTATTTCAGAATTGAGGCAGGTAAAGGGTTTTCGTGAAAACAAGGTGGGGGACTTAACCATAAAAAATAAAAAATCCCCCCTGGCTCAACTGTTACTGCAGTATCAAACGGAAGTTGCTGAAAATGGAATCAATGCTGCTTCGCCTAAACACTTAGGTTATATTCCCGGAGGTGGCGTCTTCACTTCTGCGCTTGCAGACTTTATCGTAGCCGTAACCAATCCTTTTTCCGGTGCTTACTACGCTTCTCCGGGAGCGGCTACAATTGAAAATGAAGTAATCAATTGGTTGAAATCTGTTTTTTCATTTCCAAAAAGTGCGGTAGGATGTTTATCTTCAGGGGGTTCTGTTTCAACGCTGATTGCGCTTACCGCTGCCCGGGATAAATACAAAATAAAAAATGACAAGATTCTTTCCAGCGTTGTTTACATGAGTGAGCAGGTACATCACTCCACCCAAAAGGCTTTGCGCATCATCGGGTTGGAAGATGTTGTGATTCGGTATGTTCCGATGGACGAACAACACAGAATTATTCCAAATGCATTAGATGCGCTAATTGAAAAAGATAAAGCTGATGGGTTAAGCCCATTCCTGGTAATCGCTACTGCGGGCACCACCGACACAGGGGCTATTGATCCACTTCACGCTATCGCAGATATAGCCCATGCGCACAAACTATGGTTTCATGTAGATGGAGCGTATGGAGGATTTTTTATTCTTACCTCCAGAAAAGATCTGTTTAAAGGAATTGAACGAGCTGATTCATTGATTGTTGATCCACACAAGAGTTTATTTCTTCCGTATGGTGTGGGGGCAGTATTGATAAAAGACAGTAATGCCGCGCTTCAGTCGCATTATTATACGGCCAACTATATGCAAGACGGGCACAACGAAGAACTCTTGAAAAGCCCGGCCAATCTTTCGCCCGAACTTACCAAACATTTTAGAGGTTTGCGTGTATGGCTGCCTCTACAAGTACATGGCTTGGACCCATTCACTGCCTGTTTGGAAGAAAAACTTTTGCTGGTAGAATATTTTAGAATTAAGCTTAAAGAAAGAGGATTTTGCCTTGGCCCCAGTCCTGACCTCTCGGTGAGCTATTTTTGGTATCCCTTCTCAACCCATGACGATGAGAAAAACAGAAAGCTAATGGATGAAATACATAAAGACGGATCCGTGTTTTTAAGCTCATCAATCATTGAGGGGCGATTTGTAATTCGAATAGCCATATTAGCCTTTCGCACAAAAAAGGAAACAATTGATGAAGCCCTGGAGATGATTGATCGCTGTTTGAAAAGAGTGCAATAAAACTAATGAAACGGATAATTATACTTTCCGATTTGTGGGGTGCCGCAAAAGCAGATTGGGTAGTTCATTACACATCCTTGCTGAACAAATATTTTATTACAAAATTTTATGATTGCCGGCAGCTTGGTAACATTTCCATGCAGGAAGATGACAAGGAAGTCGTGCACAAGAGTTTTACGAATGGTGGAATAGATACCGCTGTGCGGAACCTTGTTGAACTGGAACGGGAAGCTATCTATGGTCTGTTGGGGATAAGTATCGGAGGTGTCATTGGCTGGAAAGCTTGTTCAGCAGGGTTACCTTGCCAACATTTATTTGTTGCATCGTCCACACGGCTTCGATTTGAAACGCAAAAACCATCCGCCACCATTGACTTGTTTTATGGAGAAAACGATCTCTTTAAACCAAACGATGGGTGGTTTAAAAAATTAGGCCTAATGCGTACCCTGTATAAAAATGAAGGCCATGAAATGTACACCAAGCATGAAATTGCGCAAAGCATTTGTGAGCGAATCATTGAACATTCAGTCTGATCGGAGTCTTATACCAAATCGCCCAGCACCTTCTTCACCTGGTCGGGTTGCAGGCGAGGGCCCCATTGGGCAACTACTTTAGAAGAAGCCAATGAAGCCAGTTTGCCCGCTTCGGCATAGCTGTGTCCGTGGGTTATCGCATACAGAAACGCGCCAGAAAACATATCGCCTGCCCCGTTGGTGTCGATAGCACGAACTTTATACGGTTCAATCTGTATAAACGTATCGCCATCGTAAATAAGCGCACCATTGGCTCCGAGTGTAATGGCAAAACGTTTCGCTACCTCCTTTAATTTTTCGCGCGCCTCAGTTACCGAATCTGTTCCGGTAAAAATCATGGCCTCTTCTTCATTGCAGAAAAGCAAATCCACACTGGCTCCAACAATCTCTTGCATCTGAGTAGAGAAATACTTTACCATGCTGGGATCGGAAAAAGTAAGGGCCGTGCTTACTTTATTTTTCTCAGCAATCTTCTTTGCTTCTTTCAATGCCTCCAATCCTTTCGGGCTGGTTACCAGATAGCCCTCCAGATAAACGTATTGCGAATTTTTAATTGCACTTTCATTCAAATGCTCGGGCGATAAAAATGAACTCACTCCCAAGAAGGTATTCATGGTGCGTTCGGCATCGGGGCTTGTCATTACCAAACACCGGCCGGTATGGCCTTCCGGGCAATTTTCATGAACCATATTGGTAGCCACACCATTCCGTTTTAAATCTTCCAGAAAGAATTTTCCCAATTCATCTTTTGCCACCAGGCAGGAATAAAAACTCTTGCCACCAAACTGGTTTACAGCTACTACAGTATTACCGGCAGACCCACCACCTGACATTTTACTGCGTTTCATGTCTATGGCTTTCATCAAATGCAACTGGCGCTTTTCATCCACCAAAGTCATTAACCCCTTTTCAACTTCATTCTTTTCAAAGAAATCTACATCTACTTCGGTAACAATATCTACTAAAGCATTTCCTACTCCGTACACATCGTATTGGGCTTGCTGGTTGGTTGACATACTTGTGATTTTAGAATTTGGCTGCAATGATAAGGGAAAAGCGATAAAGCGGAAAGCTGTAAAGAAGAAATTGAGGACTCACTAGCTTTGCGCTTTACAGTCTTTAGCTCACATCTATTTCTGCCCTTTTGGTTTAATGTTTAATGTACGCTTGAATTTGGCAGCACGGTTAGGATAGTCGGTAATAAAGCCGTCCACATCCAGGCCTTTCATTGAAAGCATGTCTTTCTCTTCATTCACTGTCCACGGAATTACACGGATTTTTTGAGTGCGTAATAGTTTTACGTCTTCGCGCGTAAGCAGCTTGAAATATGGGCTATAGATTGACGGCACAAAACCAAGGTCGGTTAGGTTTTCTTCAACTGAGTTTTTATTTTCTACTAATGCAGCCAGGCGTACTTCAGGATATTTTTCATGCCAATATTTCAGCACTCTGAAATCGAACGATTGAATAACCACGCGCTCTAACGGAAGATATTGATCGAGTAGATTATAAACCAGGTCGGAAAATACTTCGGGTTTGGGGTGAACCTTGTTATCGCCTTCGGGCAGACTTTTTATTTCAATGTTATAATCCACTTCGTAACGGGTAAAGTTTTTAATGTGGTTTTCAACCGCTACAATAACATCCTGCAAAAGAGGTTTTATGCTTGTTTGTTTATTTTGCTGCGGAAATTTTTCATTACCCATTGAGCCGCAATCCCATTGCTTTACTTCGGCATAGGTCATTTTATAAATGTTGTACTTACGCTCGTCTTTTGTCTTGATCGTATCGCCTTGCGGTGAAAGGCAAATGCTGGCCGACATCCACGGTTCGTGCGAAACGATTATCTGATTGTCTTTTGTAATCGCCAGGTCTAACTCAACAGTTGTAACGCCCGAATCAAGCGCCATTATAAAAGCGGGTATTGTGTTTTCGGGCATAAGGCCACGCGCTCCCCGATGGCCCTGAATATCAAACCTGGGAATATAGGTTTGTGCGCAAACCGAACCTGACAGTAGAACTAAAATCAAAAATTTCATTTTGCAAGATAGGCAGATTCTGGTTTCAATTTTTTTCTGATTGCCACTACTAACATTCATGCTTTTCCTGCCATGATACCCCACCCCTTGCATATAATTTTTTACGTGGCCCGATTATAAATTCTTACCATTTCCGCCCCGATGCATCGGGGCGGTTATTATATTTCGCTCCTGCGGAGCTTACTATTTTGCAAAATGGCAGATTCTGGTTTCAAGTTTTACTACAGGTTGAAGCCCTACTAAATTTTATTTTTTAAAATCGATTTTCTGATAACCCAAAAGGCCTATAAAATTTTAAAAATCCTATAGGCCTATGTAGATACTTGATTACTCGTACTGTTTTATTGATTAATAATCATTCGCATGCCCGGGCCGCCCCGTCTGCCTCCTCCCATTGGGTTAAGGTGTTTGTTAAGTGCATAGGTAAAGCTTACCATATAATAGCGCCCCAGGTTGTTCATAGTTTGTTGTTGCAGATAGTTTTCGCCTGAGCTTTGGGTTACGCTGTTGCTTTGATCAAGAATATTGTTTACCCCTACCTTAATCTCGCCCGCATTATTCTTCAGGATAAATCGCGACAACGACATATTCCAGAACGGAATGGTTTGTTTAAAATCTGTAGTGGTACTGGTATAAATCAGGTAATCGAAGCTTGTATTAAAGGCATTCTTTTTCAGGAAGGTGAGGTTTAACTCTGAGCGGTAGGTTTGGTTAAAGTATTCCTGATCGGGTGTATTGAAATCATATTTTGTTTGTTGATGGCTGAGGTTTGCACTTAAATCAAAAATTACAAATTCTTTATACGTGAAGTTATAGCGCACTGAACCACCAAGGGTTTGCGTGTTGGTAGTATTATACCGTTCATTTAGCACTGAAATGCTTTCGTTAAAGCTTGCCGTTGGGCCTACGTTAAACCGACTGTAAAGTTTACTGATACGAAACCCACCATTTAAGTTTGCCGATAAACTTTTGGAACTACTTACGTTTACCGGTCTTGTTGTTCTGGCAAACGTAACGGGATCTGTAAATTGTGAATTTACAATGGCATTTTTCATATAAGAGGCATTCACAAACGAAAAGAAGTTTACAAACCGGGTAGGGTTAAAAGCTGTATAGTTAGCGTTTACCCGATGTACATAAGCCGGTTTCAGTTCAGGATTACCTATATAAATATTCAAAATGTCAGAGTTATCCTCAAAGGGTTGCAATTGTTTAATGGTTGGTTCTTGCATAGATGTTTCGTAGTCCAACCGCAGATGCTTAAAGCTGCTGAAATCGTAATTGAAATGAACAGCTGGTAACAGGTTTTTAAATGTATTATCTACGGTACCGCTGCGGTTAGCATCGCGCGAAATAATATCGCCCTTCAGGGTTGTCATCTGGTAGCTGGCCCCGGTTGTAATGCTGTATTTTTCGCGGTTCATTCTAAAATTTATACCCGGCCGGTTGTAGATGTAGTTACTGCTATACTGGTAGCTTAGTGGAATATTGAATTCGGGCGTACCACTACCTACATCATATACTTCGCGCACCAGATCATTTTTATTTGTTTGAAAGTTATAGTTTGCTTCCAGATACTTTCTTCCTCCCAGGGGTTCGGTAAACGAAACCGAAGCCCCCAGTGCCTGATTATCGGTAACTTGTGTATTGGTTTGCTTCTGTAAAATTTCGCCCGGTGTGCTTTCGTTAATTGAGTTGTTGAGCCAACCCTCATTGTTGGTGGAACTAATGCCCAGCGTAAGGTTAGTCGATAAATTTCTTCCCTTCTTTTCGAACCGGTGGCGCCATAGGGCACTTGCGTTTAATGTAATGGCGGTTTGGTCGTTAAAAGTTTGCTGCCGGCTTTCGTTTGCTATCGAGTTATCGTTCTGTCTTATTGTTTTACTTTCGCTTAAAGAGTTCTGGTCAGATTCTGTATACGAGGCATTGGCCGTAACTTTTAGTGTATTAGCAGAGTCAATTTCGTGATCAATCATAAGCG
>Ga0116143_10003844_pt1 | contig 14806 bp, 14 predicted proteins | sample AD_UKC034_MetaG_FD_89745 | JGI IMG/M metagenome (GOLD analysis project Ga0116143, IMG submission 89745) | Active sludge microbial communities of municipal wastewater-treating anaerobic digesters from USA - AD_UKC034_MetaG | ecosystem: Engineered > Bioreactor > Anaerobic > Digestate | place: USA...
GCTGGAGCACGACGAAATGGCCGCCGCCGTTCTCTTTACCCCGGAGGAGAATCTGGCTCAGGAAGTGTCTCAGGAGGTAGCCAGACAATTGCAGACATTGTCACGCACGGCAATCCTGGAGAAGTCACGCTCCAGATACGGCGCTATTATCGTTACCGCCGATATTGAACAGGCAATAGAACTATCCAATATTTTCGCCCCGGAGCATCTGGAGCTGATGGTGGAAGATCCGGCCGCCGCTTTATCCAGGGTGCGCAATGCCGGATCTGTTTTCCTGGGCTCTTTTACGCCGGAAGCGCTGGGAGACTACATGGCCGGAACAAATCACATCCTGCCGACTGAAGGGACGGCGCGTTTTTCTTCGCCGCTGGGCGTGTATGATTTTGTCAAACGAATGAGCGTCCTGCGTTTTTCGCCGGAGGCGTTGAACAAACTGGGCCGCCAAACAGCTCATTTCGCGCGGATCGAAGGCCTTGACGCCCATGCCAATTCAGTCGATGTCCGGCTTATTTGAGGTCGGTAACCAATGGCACTTGTTTATGAAAAAGAAGGGCATATTGTAAAAGTCGGGTTGAACCGTCCGCGCTGGAAAAATGCACTCGACGCCGATATTCTGATGGAACTGCACAAGGCATGGCAGGAGATCAATAAAGATGATGACGTCCGGGTGGTCATTCTCTATTCCTGCCTTCCCGATATTTTTTGCGCCGGGATGGATTTGAACTCGGCAATTCCTGTTCTCACCGGAATGCGTGCACCGGAAACCGATGCGGAAAAGGAACTGCTGCAATTGGGAAAAAAAACCGGCGAAGCTATGTTAAAACCCAATATCGTCAACAAGCCGGTTATTGCCGCCATCAACGGTTACTGTCTGACAGGCGGATTTGAAATGATAATGGGGGCTGATCTGCGGATAGCTTCGGATGACGCCGTGTTTCAGATGCGTGAGGCAAAGCTGGGAATTATGCCCACTGGCGGTTCCAATGTCTATCTTCCCCGGCTGCTGACTCCCTGCCGCGCGATGGAGATTCTGCTGACTGCAAATAATTTTTCCGCCCGGACACTTTGGAGCTGGGGATTCCTCAATAAGGTCGTTGATCGCTCAGAACTGATGAAGGAAACAATGGAGATGGCCATACAAATTGCCGCCAATGGCCCGCGTGCCGTTCAGGGGATTATCCGTTGTCTGCGGGAAACCCGTGACCTGAACTGGGAAGAAGCTTTCGCCAGAGAGCTGGAAATCGGCCTGCCGATTTTTTCCGGCAAAGACGCCCGTGAAGGCATCAGCGCCCTGAAGGAAAAAAGAAAACCAAACTTTACCTGATAGCTTTAAAAGGGCACGGTTCTCTTTTTAGTCCGAATGTTGGAAGGTAAAATAAAAAAGAGAACCGTCCCCTTTTAAAGGGTGGATGACGGTAGGAAATAATCGGACGCTTATCCTCAAGATTATTTCTGACAGACGGGGCAATAGAAGGTGCTGCGGCCGCCTTGTTTGATTCTGATGATCGCGACGCCGCATTTGATGCATTTCTTCCCCTCCCGTCCGTAAGCTTTCAACTCGAACTGATTTTCCCCTTTCCGGCCATCCAGATCACGCCAATCGGAAATCGACGTGCCCCTTTTCTCGATAGCTTTTTGGAGAATGTCTTTGGTCTTCGCAAATACTTTTTTCCAATCTTTGTTTGTTAAGCTGGCTGCCGGCCGTTCCGGCTGAATTCCGGCGCAGTGCAATATTTCACAGGCATAAATATTGCCGATGCCGCTGAGCGCTCTTTGATCCATAATCAGGTTCTTCACTTTTGTTTTGCGCTGGCCATGTTTTTCGATAAAGGATTGTTCGTCAAACCCCTGCAAAATGTCGCTGCCGGCAGAAGACGTTTTTGTCGGCAAAATTTTAATCGTCGCAAAGCGGCGGGGGTCCACCAGATAAATATTTCCCTCGTCAAAGGAGATGCGCCAGCGGCTGTGCTTTGGTCTGTCGCCCGCTTTCTCCTGCCACAGCAGCCTGCCCGTCATGCGCAGATGGATGAAAACGGAGTTGCCGTCGTCGAAAAGCATCTCCACGGTTTTGCCATTGCGCCTCACCGCGGTAACTGTGTTTCCCCGAATGTCTTTTACATGCGCAAGCTTAGGATCGTAGATTTCTGAAGAGACAATTTTTTTTCCGGCGATTTTTTTCTGCAACTGTCGGCACAGTGTCTCTACTTCCGGTAGTTCGGGCATCACACACCTCAAAAAATATTTTTAATGGCTGGATAAAAAGCAGAACACATTAATATTATTTCCGTGCTTTCGGACAAAAATTTTAATTTGCCGGCGCCAATAATTTTAACCGGATAAATTGAAACTGCCGGCTTATTGTGCTAAAGGCGTTCAAAAAATTGGAAAGAGATACCGCCATCCAACCGATGGACTTCTCTTTACTTAATAATGTTCAATTTTAATACGACTTTTTTCGGGAGGATTACATACTTTTCCATGTTAAGACCAATTATTTTATTGTTCTTTTCCAACTTATTTATGACCTTTGCGTGGTACGGTCATTTAAAAAGTATGAATAACAAACCACTTTTTATTGTCATTGGTTTGAGCTGGGGCATAGCTTTCTTTGAGTACGTATTGCAGGTCCCTGCCAACCGGATTGGCTTTCAGTATTACAATCTGGGCCAGCTGAAAGTTATTCAGGAGGTAATCACGATGGTTGTTTTTGCGGGATTTGCATTTCTTTACATGAAACAACCGCTGAAGCTGGATTATCTCTGGGCCGGACTTTGTCTTATCGGCGCCGTTTACTTTATGTTTCGCAGCGGACTGCCGCAGGCTTAATAATGTTGCCGACAGGCTTTCGTAAATGATATTTATACGGCGGATAAAGACCAGTTAAACGATCCAGTTTGTTTATATGATTGATTATTTTCCTTTTGCCCGTTTTTGGCCATTGCCGGTTGCATACGGCAATGTTGTTGCCGCCCCCCCTTAAAAACCTTGCAATTTTCCCTCTAATCCGCTAGAGCTCTGCCAACGTTTATTCCGACATTTAATTTAACCCTAAGGAGGGGTTATTTATGCGTCTGTTTCCCAAAGAAGAAAAATTTTTCGATTATTTCGAAGAGTTAGCCAATAAGATAGAAGAAGGCAGCCGCTTTTTCCTGACCATGACGGAAAAGCACGATTACTCGGAGGCAAAAATTTCCAAACTCAAAGAACTGGAACACGAAGCTGATGTAATCACCCACCGCACTTACGAAAAAATGCACAAAACGTTTTTAACGCCGCTTGATCGTGAAGATATCTATGCTTTAGTCAATAAAATGGACAGCATCCTGGATATGATCGAAGCGACCGCCGTCAGGATATACCTTTACAAGGTAAAACGACCCGATGACGAGATAATCAAGCAGGCTAAAATTTTAGTGGAAGCCGTCGCTAAAATAAAGATCGTCGTTCATGCCTTGCGCGATATGAAGAATGCCAAGATGATTCTGGAGGCTTGTGTTGAGATTAACACATTGGAAAATGCCGGGGATGTTGTTTTACGAACCATTATGGCCGATCTGTTTAAGAAAGAAAAAGACGCCATCGAGCTGATTAAATGGAAGGAAATCTTTGAACGCATCGAGGAATCCCTTGATGTGTGCGAGGATGTATCCAATATTGTGGAAGGAATCGTTTTAAAGCATGCTTGAGTCCATGGGGTTTGTTATATTTTTAGTAGCCATTGCTCTGGTATTTGACTTTATTAATGGTTTTCATGATTCGGCCAACGCCATCTCTACTATTGTCTCCACCCGTGTTCTTTCTCCGCAGCATGCGGTACTCTGGGCGGCATTTTTCAACTTTGCCGCCGCCTTTTTTATGGGGACTCAGGTTGCCCATACCGTCGGAAAGGGTATCGTCCAACTTAACATTGTCGATAATGTATTAATTTTCTCGGCTCTGGGCGGAGCCATTATCTGGAATATAATTACGTGGTACTATGGTCTTCCCAGCAGTTCATCCCATGCGTTGATTGGAGGACTTATCGGCGCTGCTGTTATGAAGGCCGGAACAGGCACGCTGGTCTGGGCGGGCATTATAAAAACTACTGTTTTTATTGTCTTGTCGCCGGCCATTGGGATGGCGCTGGGTTTTATTTTTATGGTACTTTCCTTAAACCTCAATCGCAATTCCAATATGGCTCGATCCGACAAAATTTACCGGAAGTTGCAATTAGTTTCCGCCGCAATATATTCACTGGGACACGGGATGAATGATGCGCAAAAAACTATGGGAATTATTGCTATGGCTCTCTTCAGCAAAGGTCTTTTGGGGCCGACCTTTTATATCCCCGTCTGGATTATAATCGCCTGCTACACGGTTATAGCTCTGGGCACGATGTTTGGAGGCTGGCGCATTGTTAAAACGATGGGAACAAAGATTACCAAGCTGCAGCCTATCGGCGGCTTCAGCGCTGAAACAGCCGCCGCCTTCTCCATTATTGGAGCATCTTTTGCCGGAATACCGGTCAGCACCACCCACACCATTACCGGGGCTATCGTGGGCGTCGGGGCGACCAAGCGCATGAACGCCGTACGCTGGGGTGTCGCCGGCAATATCATCTGGGCCTGGATATTAACCATTCCTATTTCCGCCTCCATTTCCGCCCTTATTTACCTTGCATTAAAATATTTTTGCGGCTAATCTATATAAAAAAGGAGTAGTTATCTATGGCAGGAAAAGAACTGCCTTTTACCAAAAAGCAACTTGAAGAAATTATTAAAAAGTATCCTACGCCTTTCCACATTTATGATGAAAGAGCCATCCGCGAAAATGCGCGGGAATTTAAAAACGCCTTTTCGTGGAATGAAGGGTTTAAGGAATATTTTGCCGTTAAAGCCGCACCCAATCCTTATCTCATGAAAATTCTTCACAAGGAAGGTTTTGGGGCGGACTGCAGTTCACTAGCCGAATTGATTCTGTCCGAACAGACCGGTATCATCGGCGATGAAATCATGTTTACGTCCAACGACACGCCGGCGGATGAATTTCTCAAAGCAAAAGAGCTCGGTGCAATAATTAATCTGGATGACTTAAGCCATATCAAATACCTGGAGCAGTATGCGGGTTTGCCGGATCTGATCTGTTTCCGTTATAATCCCGGCCGCCTGAAAAAAGGCAACGTTATTATCGGCCATCCGGAGGACGCCAAGTACGGCTTCACCCACAAACAGTTGATGGAAGGCTATAAAATATGCCGGGATAAAGGGATCAAACGCTTTGGCATTCACACCATGGTGGCGTCCAACGAGCTGGAAGCCGGTTATTTTGTCGAAACGGCGGAGATTCTGTTTAATCTTATTGTGGAATTGAGCCACAAACTGAATATTCGTTTTGAATTTGTCAACATCGGCGGCGGCATAGGAATTCCCTATCGTCCTGAGCAGGAGCGCGTTGATCTTCAGGCCGTCAGCCGGGGCATCAGGGAAAAATATGAAAAGATAATTGTCGCCGCCGGACTGGCCCCCATTAAATTCTATACGGAATGCGGCCGTTATATCACCGGTCCCTACGGGTATCTTGTTACCCAGGTTTTGCACATCAAAAATACTTATAAAAGATTTGCCGGACTGGACGCCTGCATGGCCAATCTGATGCGACCGGCTCTTTACGGAGCTTACCACCACATTACCGTCGTGGGCAAAGAGAAAAAACCGCATGATATTATTTATGATGTGACGGGCTCGCTGTGCGAGAACAACGATAAATTTGCCATTGACCGCGTTTTACCTGAACTGCAGAGAGGCGACATCGTCGTTATTCATGATACGGGAGCGCACGGCTATGCCATGGGATTCAATTATAACGGTAAACTCCGCTCGGCGGAGCTGCTGCTGCGGGAAAATGGGGAAGTCGTTCCGATCCGTCGCGCCGAAACGGTAGATGATTATTTTGCCACCCTGGATTTTGCAGGATTGTCGTCTTTCCAGGTATGACGGCCTCGGAAAAAGTCGTGAAATTAACAAGCTTCAGACGACATCGGAAAAAAGTAGCAGGCAAGGCGCGCAAATACCGAGGAATGAAGCTTACTTAAGGTACGCGGCAATGACGCGGCATGAAGCGCCTCCGGCATACGCCGGATTCACTTAGCATCCGGCCTTTTTACGATGTCGTCAATTATCAGCGGTGATATCTTTTGTAGCCGGACCACACCCAAAAGGCGCCCCAGCCGACGGCGACAGGACCTATGGCGACATAGAGAAACAGCATTGAACAGTTTGTCCATGGCTGAAAATATACGGCCGCACCGGCGATCCAGAAGATAGTTACCAGGATAGCCAGACGCATCCAACCTGTCAGGGTTGTTATTATTGGGGGTCTATCCTGTTGAGGCGCAGGTTCTGTTTTTCGCCCCATGAACCGGGGAAGAAAAAAGAGAACAAGGGCGATTGCAGCCACCACTAGAAATTCTTGCATATCTCTTCTACCTGAATTTTCATTTCCTGATTGCCGCCTTCTTCGGCATATTTCCGGGAAATCACGTCGACAGCGCTATAACACATATTTATCAAGAATACTATTATTTGTAAGTTACTGAAAATGGTTCGGTAATTGCGAAGGGCGATTTTGAATATTCCACCTTTCCTGCATCCACCTGGCTGCCCAACATCACCCGGGAAAAAACGGACGGTCGGATCGTTTGGTCCGGCCGGAGCCATGTGATTGCGCGAAATGTTTAAGTTATATGATATCGAGGTATCAAGTTACCTGCTCTAACTGCCGATAACTCTACGAGTAATACTGGAAAACAAGTGCGCAACGGCATTGCTGAAGGCAACAACGAAGACAATTTAAACGAGATAAGTTATTGTATTCTGATTACTTATGCCGGGAAGACCACCCCTGACGGCTCATATTTTTGAGTTGCTCCCGAAAAAGGCTCTGCATGAAGAAATTTAAAAAATCTGCAATCACGGATTTCATTCTGGGCGTTGTTTTGACGCTGCTTGTGCTCATCGCTTTTTTCGCGTCCTGGGGGCCATTGGAAAAACTGGAATATGCAATATATGATTTAAACACCGTTCTGCGGGAAAAGAATTCCACGGCTCCCACAGTAATGGTAGCCATTGACGAACAAAGCATCGCCAATATTGGCCGCTGGCCCTGGCCCCGTGCCTATATTGCTTCGATGGTTGACCTGCTGCAGTCGTACAATGTCAAAGTGGTTGGTTTGGATATAATTTATTCGGGAAAAGACTCCAACCAGGGCATTCTCGAAATACGCAATCTGATCAACAACATAACCAACGACCCTGATTATGCGCAAAAAGGTTACGCGCCCGTTTTGGCATTGCTGAAAGAAACCGAAAAAAAGCTTGATAATGATGCTCTTTTGACCAATGCAATTGCCGCCGGTAAAAATGTTGTACTGCCGCTGTCCTTTACACCCGGCAAGCCCACCGGTAGAATTGCTGTCAGTCTGCCGGATTACCTGCAAAAAAATTCCATTTCCCATACAGGGGTAGATTACAGTATCACTGCCCGTGAAATGGCTCCCCCCGTACCCGAGTTTGCAGCGGCCTCCCAGGGATTAGGCCACGCTGCCTTCATTGCCGACAGCGACGGTACCGTGCGCAGTGCGCCATTGTTTATTAATTTTGAAGAGAGGATTTTTCCTTCTTTTGCCCTGCAACTGACTTTAAAATACCTCAATTTCGATTTGACCAATGTACAACTGGGCAAAGAGATAAAATTCGGCCGCAAAACAATTCCCTTATATGACAACAACAAGATGTTAATCAGTTTTACCGAAGGCATTCCTTGTTATTCATTTTTTGATGTAATCAACAAGAAAGTTGCACCGACTGTTTTCAAAGATAAGATAGTAATTATATCCCCAAGCACGGCGGGTTCGGGCCTGTTGAAAGATACCCCCACGGCGGCCGGCGTCAGCCCGGGGATCGTTATGGCCAATGTAATTGAAAATATTATCAACGATAACCACATAGAGCGACCGAACTGGGCAACTGCTCTCGAATTGATCATGATTGTTGTCTTCGGGTTGTATATAGCGCTGGTTATTCCCCAAATTAAAGCCGGTATCAGCGCCATTATCTCTTTATTCCTTCTTCTCGCCTGGACAGGCGCAACAATTTATCTTTTTGCCGCTCACGGGTATTGGATCAAATCATTTTATCCTGCATTCATATTAATTGTCGGTTCCCTGCTGATCATTACCAGGCATTATCTGCTGACGGAAAAAACCGGGGGCGGCATGGAAGCGGATGGTTTTGAAACAAACAAAATGCTGGGTTTATCTTTCCAGGGGCAGGGTTTGCTGGATCTGGCCTTCGATAAATTCCGGAAATGCCCCGTTGAGGAGGAATCGGTACAGGAATTGCTTTATAATCTGGGTCTGGATTTTGAAAGAAAACGCATGTTCAATAAAGCGGTGGCGGTTTATGAACATATTGCCCGGGCCGCTAATTTCAAAGATGTTAATGACCGCATTAAGAAGCTGAATGCAGCCGGACAAACGATTGTCTTCGGTCGGCCCGGAGTCAAAAAAGAAGCTACCATGATTATGGATAAAACCGAAATCAAACCTACCCTGGGCCGTTATGAAATTGTCCGGGAATTGGGGCGCGGTGCTATGGGCACGGTTTTTCTGGGTAAAGATCCGCGCATCAATCGTGAAGTAGCCATCAAGACGCTGAGATACGAGGAAATTGACTCGGAGCAGTTGGCGGAGGTGAAAAAAAGATTTTTCCGGGAGGCGGAGGCCGCCGGCAAATTGTCTCATCCAAATATTGTTACCATCTACGATGTCGGCGAGGATTATGACATTGCCTATATGGCCATGGAATTGCTCGACGGCTCCGATTTGACAAAATATTGCCGGAAAGAAAATCTCCTGCCGCAGGAAGAAATAATCCGCATCGTCTCCTGTGTTGCCGCAGCGCTCGATTATGCCCACGCCAACGGCATAGTGCACCGTGATATCAAGCCGGCAAACATTATGATCTTGAGTAATGGTGAGGTCAAAGTAGCGGATTTCGGAATTGCCCGTGTCATGTCCACGTCCAGGACGCAAACCGGCATTGTTCTCGGCACCCCCAGTTATATGTCGCCGGAACAAATTGCCGGCAAAAAAGTGGACGGCCGGTCTGATTTATTTTCACTGGGGGTTGTCTTATATGAACTCATTGCGGGAGAAAAACCTTTTCAAGGAGAGAGCATTGCGACCCTTATGTACAACATTACATCGTCTGCGCCTCCGTCACTTCAGGAACTTTCTTCCCGAATACCGGGGAAAATGTTTCCCATAGTGGAAAAGCTCCTGGCAAAAAATGTGGAAGAACGCTATCAGACCGGCAAATCTTTAGCAGACGACTTGCTTGCTTGCTTAAATAAGGAGGCTTAATTGGATTTCACTGCCGTCGGAAAAACTGATCGAGGGTTGGTTCGCGTCAATAACGAAGATGAATTTTATCTGGATGAAAAGTTGGGGCTTCTTGTTGTTGCCGATGGTATGGGCGGCCACGCATCGGGTGAGGTGGCCAGTAAATTAGCGGTCAATGTTATCCGCGATTATTTTCAAGGACCGCAAAAATTAATTGGTCGTTCCAATCCTGCTTATTCCGAAGCTACCAACAAGCTGAACTGCGCGATTCGCCTGGCCAATCAGGCAGTTTATGAAGTGGCGCAGAGTTCACCGGTATTAAAAGGTATGGGCACCACTATTGTGGCTGTCCTTTTGACAGGCAATAAATTGAGCATCGCCCATATAGGAGACAGCCGCGCCTATCTGATTCGCGCCGGCAATATCGACCAGCTGACTGACGATCATACAATGGTTAATGAACAGGTACGGCGCGATATTATCACAAAGGAAGAGGCGGATCGGTCGGAAATGAAGAATGTGCTCACAAAAGCACTGGGTATCAGCGCAAAAATGGAGGCAGATCTGGATGAACTTACCATGTTCGGCGATGATACTTTATTCTTGTGCACCGACGGACTGAATACTATGGTCACGGATGAGACTGTATTGAAAATCATTGCTCATACAGGCGACTTCGACGCCGCCTGTGATTTGTTGATTGATGCCGCCAACAAAAAGGGCGGCAAGGATAATATTACAGTGGTGATTGGTCATATTAAGAAGAAAAAATGGTATGCGGCTTTGTTTAAATTTTTGGAATTTTTTCGGAGGTGATAAATGGCAAAGGTCCTGCTTAAATACAAAGAAGCTGTTATCCAGGATTTGACACTGGATAAAGAAGTGACAACGATAGGACGAAAACCGGATAACGACATAATAATTGACAATCAGGCGGTTTCCGGACATCATGCACAGATTAAAAGACAGGGCGGCGATGTAATACTGGAAGACTTGGGAAGTCTGAACGGCACATATGTTAACAGCCAGAAAATATCCCGGGCCGAACTTTTCAACGGTGACATGGTTTTAATCGGAGTGCATACATTACTCGTCTCTTCCGATAAAAACAGGGAAGAAGAGAAGAAAAGTTTTGCCGTACGCGGTCGTTCCATGGATGAAACGATGGTTATTGCCCCGGACGATCAAAAGAAAATTCTGGCCGCCGCCGATAGAAGTGTCCCGGAGCCGTTGGGTGGTTTTTTTGTTGTCGAAGGATCAACAGAGCAAAGAGAATATGAACTGAAAGAAAAAGTCTCCGCTATCGGCAAGGAAGAAGGATCGGCCATCAGATTAAAAGGTTTTTTTACTCCCAAGCTGGCCGCTTTAGTCAACCGCCGCAAAGAAGGTTATTTTATTACTCCGTCCGGCGGCAGGGAATTGAGAATCAACGGCAGAGCAATAGATCGCCGCTATGATCTTAAAGATGGCGATATTGTAGAAGTCAGTAATATTAAATTGCAGTTTTACATCAAAGAATAAGGGCCGGGCAGAAAGATAATCAAGTGAATAGCAAAACAAATCAGGCGATAGGTGTATTCGACTCGGGTATCGGCGGCTTGACGGTCGTACGAGCCCTGATGGAACGCCTGCCTTTCGAAAACATCATCTATTTTGGAGATACCGCGCGAGTGCCTTACGGCACCAAATCCGTGGAGAACATCAACCGTTATGCCTGCCAGATCACCGAATATCTTCTGAAAAGAAATGTCAAGCTGCTGGTTGTTGCCTGCAATACGATGGCCGCCGTTGCCTATCAGGCAATCAAAGATTTATCAACCACACCGGTAATGGAGGTCATTGAGGCCAGCGCCCGCTGCGCCGTCGCGGAAACGCAGACAAAATCAATCGGTGTAATCGGTACTCCGGCAACAATCAACAGCAACGCTTATGCCCGGGCCATCCATCTTCTGGACAAGGGGATAAAGATTTATTCCCAGGCCTGCCCGCTTTTTGTCCCCCTGGTGGAAGAGGGCTGGTTCGATCATCCCGCCACCAGACTTATAGCCCAGGAATATTTAAAACCGGTGTTGGCCGAACAAATTGACGCCCTGGTTTTAGGATGCACCCACTATCCTCTTTTAAAATCATTATTGCAGGAGATTGTGGGACCAGAAATAAAGCTGATAGATTCGGCGGAGGCGATGGCCGATGCAACCGCCGATTTGCTGAACCGGCTCAATCTGGGAAATCAGAACCGGCAACCGCCGCAATATCTGTTTTGCGTCAGTGACGTACCCTACCGTTTTCAAACCATCGGTGAACGCTTTTTAGGCCGCACTTTAGGGCAGGTGGAGCTGGTCAGGTTTTAAAATAGATGTCCTTTCCCCATAATATCAGCGTTTTTCACCGCCGGTGCAAAAGCCCGTCGTCTTATTGCCGCAATAATTCCAAAGCAAATCCTTGACTTGTTATTTATATTGAAATACTTATTGCCGCTAGGCAGTTCATTACTTTCCCACAGCACGACTATAAATGACTTATGAAAATTCTTCTGGCCGGCTACAATATAGATTACGATCTGATTTGCGAACTTAAAGACAAGTGCGCGTTTGATGAGGATATTACACCGGAGACTCTTTCCGCAGCTTATGCCCGGATCAGCCGCAGCCCCAAATCAGTGGACGAGCTGCGTCAAATCGCCCGCAGGGAAGTAGATAAAGCGCGTAAATCAAACCGCAACATTGTTTTTGAAATGGGCCACAGTTCGGTGGCGGAGCATGCCGTTTTTAATATTGATATAATCGGTGTTTCCCGCCTGCTGGTCGAAGCAATTGAAAAGTTTCGCCTCTGCTCCTTTACGGAAAAATCACAGCGCTATGTTCTTTTTGATAAGGATTTTGTCATTCCGGAAGAAATTGAGAAGGCCAGCCTCGTTGATCTGTTCACGGCGACAATCGACATGCAGAACAATTATTACTCCGAACTCTACAGCCGGTTAAGGCCTTACGTCTTTGCCGAAAATAAAATTATCGCTGAAAATCCCGCCAACAAATCCATGCTGGAGGGCTGGGCCAAGGAAGATGCCCGTTATATAATTGCGCTGGCGACCCAAACCCAGTTGGGAATGACCATCAATGCGCGCAATCTGGAACTGATGCTGCGCAGACTGGCGGCGCTGCCCCTGGCCGAGGCGCGGGAGTACAGTAAAAATTTATACGCCGCAACCGCCGGCATAGCTCCATCGCTCATACGCTATACCGAAGCCACTGATTATGACCGGCTCACCGGCTCCAATCTGCACAGTCAGGCAGAGATTTTTACTGAAAAATATCCTCAACAACCACGCATGGGAAAATCTCCGGCGGTGCAATTGACTTTTGTCACCCCGGATGCCGATATTTCGGCGGCCGCTGCACTGCTTTTTTCAGCAGCCAAAGCAAGCCATTCTCAATGCCTGCGCCTGGCGCATTTAATGACTGCAAAAGAAAGAAAGGATTTGTTTAAAACGGCTTTTCAGAATTTGCAGGCGCATGATGCCGCACTGCGGGAGCTGGAAAATATCGATCTGCAGTTTGAATTGGTGGTAAGCGCCAGTTGTTTTGCACAGTTAAAAAGGCACCGGATGGCCACGGTAATTACTCAGGATTATGATCCCGGGCTGGGAGTTACAATTCCCGCCGCCGTCCGCGCAATCGGACAACAAAAACGGTTTCTGGAAATTATCGACAAGACTCAGGATGCTTATGAGCGGATTCGGAAAAAAGCTCCGCTTGCCGCGCCCTATGTCCTGACCAACGCGCACCGCAAGAGAGTCTTGATGAAATTAAACGCTCGGGAACTTTATCATTTGGCCCGACTGCGCTCGGATAGCCACGCCCAGTGGGACATCCGCAAACTTTCGGAAGAAATGCTGAAAAAGGCGAAAAAAGCCATGCCGCTGACTCTGATGCTGGCCTCTGGAAAAGATTGCTTTGCAGACCTGTACCAAAAAACCTTCCCCCATAGTTGACCGTATCCGGCAAAACGTGAAGGCATGACTGCAGATAAAAAACAACTATCCATCGTACTTTGCGCCACTACTCTGAGCGCTTTTATCACACCATTTATGGGTTCCAGCGTCAATGTCGCCCTGCCGGTCATGGCGCAGGATCTGTCCATGACCGCACTAACTTTGAGCTGGGTGCCCTCCTCTTTTCTTCTGGCCGCCGCTATTACTCTTGTTCCTCTGGGAAGACTGGCTGATATTTTCGGCCGGAAAAAATTTTTTTTCTGGGGCGCCATCATTTTTACTCTGGCTTCACTTCTGTGCTCCTGGTCACCGACGGCAACATTTCTTATTTTAGCCCGGATAATTCAGGGAATCGGCGGGGCTATGATCTTCAGCACCGGCACGGCAATATTGGTTGCCGCATTTCCCGTTCGGGAGCGGGGCGGAATACTGGGCATCAACATAGCGGCTGTTTATGTCGGACTGACAATTGGTCCCTTTGTCGGCGGCCTGTTGACGGAACAGTTGGGTTGGAGGTGTATTTTTCTTTTTACTGCGCTGTTCGGTTTCATGATGCTCCTGCTCATTCTTTTTATGGCGAAAGAGGAATGGCAGTCAGCCAACGGTGAACACTTTGACTTTACCGGCTCACTGCTTTACGCCATAGCGCTTTTTACCGTCATGTATGGTTTTTCTTTACTGCCCGCCCTGCAGGCAGGCGGGCTGATCCTCTTCGGCATTGTTTGCCTGTTTTTCTTCGTCCGGCATCAACTGAGGGTGCCTTATCCTCTGCTGAACATTCATCTTTTCCGGGATAATAGAGTTTTTGCTTTTTCCAATCTGGCTGCCTTGATCAATTACTGTGCGACGTTTGCAGTGACTTTCCTTTTGAGTCTTTATCTGCAGCACATTCAAGCGTTGACTCCTCTGCAGGCGGGGATGATATTGATCGCCGAACCGGCGGTGCAGGCTTCCTTTTCACCTCTTGCGGGACGGCTTTCCGACCGTTTTGAACCCGGAATCATCGCCTCCATCGGTATGGCGTTGAATGTTGCCGGTCTGATTCCCTTAATGTTTATTAATTTTGCCACCAGCATCAGCTATATAGTTTTTTGTCTGATCGTACTTGGTCTTGGTTTTGCGCTTTTTTCTTCTCCCAATGTAAACGCCGCAATGAGCGCCGTGGAAAATAAATACTACGGGATAGCTTCAGCCACACTGGCAACAATGCGAATGATAGGCCAGATGTTCAGCATGGGCATTACGATGCTCGTTTTCGCCGTATTTTTAGGAGACCGCCCGTTGGATCAGGCCGGCGGTCTTCTGTTGCAGAGCATTCAACTGATTTTTTTCATTCTGGGTATTTTATGTTGCGCCGGAATTTTTGCTTCATTGGCGCGGGGAAAAATTCATAAATGAAGCTGAATATTCTCAGTTTTTTTATCGGACTGGCCGCA
>Ga0116143_10003851_pt1 | contig 14790 bp, 12 predicted proteins | sample AD_UKC034_MetaG_FD_89745 | JGI IMG/M metagenome (GOLD analysis project Ga0116143, IMG submission 89745) | Active sludge microbial communities of municipal wastewater-treating anaerobic digesters from USA - AD_UKC034_MetaG | ecosystem: Engineered > Bioreactor > Anaerobic > Digestate | place: USA...
ACCACTGCCACCACCACATAAATGCGGCCGTTTTCTTTCATCATATCGGCCATTTCCGTTTTTTTATCCTGTGCAAAAGTGATAAGGGATAAAAAAAATGTTGCCAGCAAAGTGGTTATTTTTTTAGCACTATTCATGATAGCATCTTTTTTTCTTTCAGTAAAGTGAAACGGATTTTTAATGTAGCGATCCATACTCCCAGTAAGGTCCATCCGATAACGGCCGGGTAAAACACTATTCTCATAGATCCGCTGATATCATTTTTAACATCCAGCGCCGGGTTATCTTCATTGCCTGGGTGAAGGCTGGGTAATATCCTTGGTAATATCCAGATGGAAGGAAATAAAATAGCATAAGCAAAAATGTTATACACGGCGCTTATTCTTGCTTTTTTATCAATATCCTGTATTGAATCCCGCAGTATCAGGTAAGCAAAGTATACCAGCAATGCGATGGCAGCACCTATAAGTTTTGGGTCTCTTGCAATAGTGCTGAAAGAATTATAGGCAGGTTTATTGGGGTCGGCCCAGGTATAGGAAGCCCAGATAGCCCCGGTTGAATAACCAAGCAACCCAAAAACAATGGCTACGACGGCAAAATGCCTGGCATAAATATCATATTTCAGGTTGAAGGTCCGGAGATAACGAACGGCATTCACCACCGACACGGTAAAAAGGATCATCATGGCAAACCACATACAAACATGGAAGTACAGGTTTCGTATAGTTTCCTGCAACAGGGGCAGTCTTGGAACCTCTCCCAGGAAACCTGCCACCACAGTGTAACCAAGCAAGACAATACTTGCTATTTTCCACCAGGACTTGTGCATATAGTTTTTTGCGTCGGTCATCAGTTTGGCCAGGAAGATATATGGCCGGGTAAAGTGTGGCAAAATTAAGGTGATGCCGCTAAACGGGAGTAAAAATTCTTTTTATAGAGTATGTACTAAAAACACATGACTGATCAGTCTTTCCATAAGAATGGGAAGAGAATAACGGCCAGTAATATGATCATGGCATCGAGTGCTATTAATAGCAGCACAGTGGTGAGCGGAATGGTAAGCAGCGGTGCAAAAGCGGCATTGGAAAGCCGCATTAATAAAATTAGTTGTGGAATGATGATAGGAAAACCAAGTACGGCCATGATGGCCGCATTTTGTTGTGCTTTTGCCGCAATGGCAGCAAGAAAACTAAAAACAAGGCTCAGGCTCCATCCGCCAAGTAATACGAGACCAATGAACTGTCCAGCCTTTTCCATAGGATTGCCCAGAAAAAGAGTAAAGAGCAGCAGGCTCAGCAGGCTCATCACCAGCATTAACAGAGAATTGAAAAGAAGTTTGGCTAAAACAAATGCCACCGGGCTTGCAATGGAATAAAAGTAAAGCATCCGGCCCCGGTTCTCCTGTAAAAAACTCTTGGCCACGGCATTGATACAAATGAACAGCTGTATCACCCAGAACAGGCCGTTCCAAACCTTGCTTTCAGGCTCTTCAATAGCCATGAATAATACGAAAATAGTAGCGCCAATATATAATAGGATGCCATAAAAACTGTATTGCTGTCTTATTTCCAGCAGCAGGTCTTTTTTGAACAGTGTTAGTATATGGCGAAAGGAGCTGATAAAATTATTTGGGGGCAAAAATACTACTTACCGGTAGCTTCTGTCTTAGTTTATTGTTCTAATTTGCCAAAAAAAGTAAATGAAGAATATGAAATTTTTTATGCTCGCTGTTGCCGTTGCGGGTTTCAGCTTAATTGCAGGCTTGCAGTCCTGCCAGTCTACCAAGTCTGCCACGACTTCCAAAATGCTGAAATTTAATTTTGAGAAGGGTAAAGGATATGATTATGAGATGGATATTAATATGGACCAGGAAATAATGGGTACGCCGACTAAAATCGGGATGACGACTTATTATTCAATGGATGTAAAGGAAGATGACGGTAACATAAAAACGGTACAAACAAAATATGACCGTTTTAAAATGAATATGGATATGATGGGAATGAAGATAGATGTGGATACAGATGAGCCTACGGATATGAAAGGAGAAGTAAAAGATCCTTTTGAAATGGTTAACCGCCTGTTCAGTGCTATCAAAGGGCAGCAGTTTTCGATGAAAGTAAATGCAGAAGGAAAAGTGCTGGAAGTAAACGGTTTTAAAGAAATGGCAGAGACGATCATTTCTTCAATGGGACTGGATGCGGAAGAACAGAAGGAGGCAAGAGATAAAATGAAGTCTCAGTTTGATCAGCAGTTCAATGATAAGGTCATAAGAGAGCAGTTTGAGAGGGTTCTGTACATCTTTCCTAATAAAGAAGTAAAAGTGGGTGACAGTTGGGAAAAGACAACGGCTGTTGGCAGCGGGCTGAATGGCAATTTTGCGTCGACTTACACTGTTACAGATATTGAAGGAGATATGGTAACGCTGGATGAAAAATCGGTGATCGTCACTACAGATGATGGAGTGAAATTAAAAGGCAGTCAGAAAGGTACCCTGATCGTTGACAGTAAAACAGGGTTGGTAGTAAATGCTGATATGGAAATGGATTTAACAGCTACTACCAATGGGATTGGTATTGACATGAAAGGAAAAACAAAGATCAAGGGGAAAGCAAGGCAATAGGAGCAGCAAACTATAAATAGAAAAAGCGCCGCCCGGCGCTTTTTCTATTTATCATGATAGCATTTTCTGCAGCGGGGTTCGTACACATCTGTTGCACCAAGCATCACCTGGTCTTCATTAGGAATTTTACGATAAGAGTAATTGGCAATACTTCCGCAGCGCATACATATTGCATGCAGCTTGGTCACATAATCAGCTTTGGCCATAATATAGGGCATTTGTCCAAAGGGATTTCCGAGATAATCCATATCGAGTCCGGCCACAATAACCCTGATACCGCGGAAAGCCAACTCATCACACACATTAGCTATCTCTGCATCAAAGAACTGTGCTTCATCGATACCAATAACATCTACATCACCGGCCATCAGCAGTATCTTCTGAGAGTTGTCAATCGGGGTGGACTGAATGGCGTTAGTGTCATGTGAAACGATCTTTACTTCATCATACCGCACATCAATGGCAGGTTTGAATATCTCCACTTTTTGGTTGGCAATCTTTACTCTTTTCAGGCGGCGGATCAGCTCTTCTGTTTTGCCGCTGAACATAGACCCGCATATCACTTCTATGCTACCCCGGCGTTCCCCGCTTGTATTTGGCTCAATAAACATTGTTAAGATTTATTATGACTGTTGGGTGATTGATTTTATTGGCAAACTGTTTGTAACTTTAAAGGGTCTCAATTTTTTGCTGGCGCCAAATATAAATGAATGGAACGAATAGAAACCCTTATCAATAAATTAAAGGAACAATTTGAACACAAAGCCGATCCCTCCTTACTGCTCGGCACGGTTCAGTTGTTACAATTTGAATTAACAAAGGTAAAATCCGCTGCTCCCCAGGGTTTGGGCACGGCCAAAGTGGCCGTAGTATTGCCTGCTTCAGCAAGTACTGTGAGTACAATAGTCGAGGTTCCTGCTTCCTCACCGTATGAAAAATATGCTCCCCGCCCTCTGGAAAAGCAAACAACACAAGAAGTCAAAGAGGTTAGAGAAACCAGGGAGGTCAGAGAGACAGTATTGGTGGATAAAGGCTCGGTATCGGTGGTACAGAAGAATGGCCAGTTGGATATGGTATTTGACCCGATGACAGAGATACCCACCTTATCTCACCAGGTAAAAGAAAAAGAAGTTAATGATGCTACCGGACAGGAAGAATCATTAAATGACAAACTAAAACAGGGCAAAACTGAATTAATGGAAGTGCTGAAAGAAGCACCGGTAAAAGATCTGCGGAAAGCGGTTGGTATTAATGATCGTTTTTTATTCATCAACGAACTTTTCAGGGGCGATGAAAATATGTACGAGAGAAGTATTAAAACGATCAATAATTTTAATATTTATGCGGAAGCTGAGTACTGGATCAGCCGGGAGTTAAAAGTAAAACTTGGTTGGGATAGCAGCACCGGCACAGTTCAGCATTTCGATCAGTTGGTCAAGAGACGTTTTTCATGAATAAAATGAAGGATCATTTCGGAAGCTCCTTTATGTGATCGTACAAATTCTCCCGAAGCATTACTTCTGAACTCAAATTCATCTTCATTCGTCAGTAATGTTTCTATCAGCAACTTCAGCGTATAACCATCTTTTTTTTCATCTACAAATGGTAGTCCGCCACCAGATTTAACCAAACCAACAGCTTCAATATATTTATGATAATAGGGACCAAAGAGTACAATCTTATTATATACTGCTGCTTCAAGCACATTATGCAATCCCTTGGTTTTTAAACCGCCGCCAATATACGTAAGCCAGCCATATTTATATAGTCGGGAGAGTGTACCGACATTATCAATGATCAGCACTTTCGAAGAAGGTGCTGAATTAATAAGTGAAGAGAACCTTATCGCTGATGGAAATAACCGGGTGAGATATTCCAGGTGATTTTCATTTATTTCATGCGGGGCAATAATAAGGCTTAGTGAAGGATCATTCATTGCCGAAAAGGCGTTATGCAAAACTTCTTCATCTTCAGGCCAGGTACTGCCGGCAATAATGGCTTTGTTATTTCCGATAAATTCACTGATACCGGGTATGGGTTCAAATTTTTCTGCGATCTCAATTACCCTGTCAAAACGGGTATCGCCTGAAACAGTACAAATGTGTGACAGGCCGATGCTATTCATCAGCTCTTTTGATTCTTTGGTTTGCACAAAGATCTGATCAAATCTTGACAGCATCTTTCGTAGTATTCCCCCATACCACTTAAAGAAAGGCATATCTTTTCTGAATAATGCGGACACGAGCAGCAGGGGGATTTTCCTGTATTTTATCTTTTTAAGATAGTAGTGCCATAATTCATATTTTATAAAAATTACCAGTGAAGGATGCACTATTTCAAGAAACCGCCTGGCATTGTTAGGACCATCCATAGGTAAGTAAAATACCCAATCGACACCTTGATAATTCTTTTGTATTTCATACCCGGAAGGAGAGAAGAAAGTAAGGAGGATTTTGTAAGCCGGGTATTGGCGTTTAATTTTTTCAAGCAACGGTCTTCCTTGTTCGAATTCTCCCAGGGAAGCACAGTGCATCCAGATTATTTTTTCATTAACCGGTATAGCTTGTTCAAGCCTGCTGAAAATATTTTTCCTCCCTTTCACCCATTTATTGGCCTTTTGATTGGAGAAGGAGGCTATATGTACACCAGCCTGGAACAGCCAAAGAAATATATTATAAAAAAAGATAGCCAAACCGTTGTAATTGAATTGGTAACAAAAGTAAGGGCAATAGTGCAAACTAGCCTTATTTTACTATTTTTGCGGCACTTTAGCGAACCTAAACCCCATCTATGAGATCAATTCAAATGGTTGATACCCGGACCCAGTATCATAATATTAAAGATGAAGTAGATAAAGCCGTAATCGATGTAATGGAAAGTTCGGCTTTTATTAACGGCAAACCAGTTCAGGATTTTGCCAATAACCTGTCATTATACCTGGGTGTAAAACATACTATTCCCTGCGCTAACGGAACCGATGCGTTACAGATCGCTATGATGGCGTTGGGTTTGCAACCCGGGGATGAAGTTATTACTCCATCCTTTACTTATATAGCCACTACAGAAGTAATCGCATTGCTTAAGCTGAAACCTGTATTTGTGGAGGTAGATTCTAAAACTTTTTGTATTGACCCGGTTGCTATTGAAAAAGCAATCACATCTAAAACAAAGGCCATTGTTCCAGTTCACCTCTATGGGCATGCAGCGAAAATGGAAGAGATTATGGCAATTGCCAAAAAACATAACCTGTATGTGATAGAAGATAATGCACAGGCTATCGGATGTGATTATACTTTTACCGATGGTTCAAAAAAGAAAACAGGCACAATTGGTCATATTGGCTGCACTTCCTTCTATCCTTCTAAAAATTTAGGGGCTTTTGGTGATGGTGGCGCCATCTTTACCAATGATGATGAACTGGCCGTGAAGCTAAAAATGACAGCCAATCATGGTCAAAGTAAAAGGTATTATCATGATGTGGTGGGATGCAATAGCAGGCTCGATACTATACAGGCGGTAATCCTGGATATTAAACTAAAACACCTGGATGAGTATATTGTGGCAAGGAGGAAGGTAGCAGATTATTATGATAAGGCTTTTGCAGGAAATAAAAAGATACAAACACCTTATCGGGCACCTTATTCGCACCATGTTTTTCATCAGTATACTTTATTATTGGAAGGGGTGGATCGTGACGGACTAAACCAGTTTCTGGCAGAGCAACAGGTGCCTTCTATGATTTACTACCCGGTGCCGGGGCATAAACAAAAAATGTTTGCTCAATTTAATGCTGCTTCGCAGGAAATGCCGGTAACGGACTGGCTTACAGAGAGAGTTATCTCTTTGCCGATTCACACAGAAATGGATGAAGAACAATTATTATTTATTACCTCTAAAGTACTGGAGTATATAAATAAATAAATAAACCAAGTATTTACTAATCTATTAAACCTTAATGAAAAATGTACCAGGAACTAATTGACAAAAAAGCAAAACTGGCCGTCATCGGGTTAGGCTATGTAGGGCTTCCGATCGCATTAGAATTTGCACGCAAAATATCTGTTATCGGTTTTGACATAAGTGCAAAGCGGATTGACATGATGAAAAATGGCATCGACCCAAGTAATGAATTGGAAAAAGAGGCTTTTGAGCATTGCGATATAACTTTTACAGATTCATTGGATGTATTGCGGGAAGCAAAATTCTTTATCGTAGCTGTCCCTACTCCCGTTGATGATCATAATGTTCCCGACCTTACACCGGTGCAAAGAGCTTCTGAAACAGTAGGAAAGGTTGTAAAAAAGGGAGATTATGTTGTTTTTGAATCAACTGTTTATCCCGGATGTACAGAGGAAGATTGCTTACCTATCATTGAAAAATTATCTGGTTTAAAGAATGTTACTGATTTTAAGCTGGGTTATTCACCTGAGCGGATCAATCCCGGGGATAAAAATCATACCCTGGCGACGATTGTAAAAGTTGTGTCGGGTTGTGATGCTGAATCGCTGGGCGAAATAGCAAAAACATATGAGTTAGTGGTAAAAGCCGGAGTACACCGGGCTTCATCAATCAAAGTGGCCGAAGCTGCCAAGATTATTGAGAATACACAAAGGGATCTCAACATTGCCTTGATGAATGAACTGTCGCTGATCTTCGACAGAATGAATATCAATACCTATGAAGTATTGGAAGCAGCAGGCACAAAATGGAATTTTCTAAAATTTCAACCCGGCCTGGTGGGAGGTCATTGTATTGGTGTGGATCCTTATTATCTTACGTATAAGGCAAAAGAACTGGGCTATCATTCAGAAGTGATATTATCAGGAAGAAGCATCAATGATAATATGGGGAAATATGTAGCTAAAAAAGTAATCCAGCATATTATCAGGAATAGTGGTGATGTTAAATCAGCGAAAGTACTTATCAAGGGTGCCACCTTTAAGGAGGATGTTAGTGATATTCGTAATTCAAAAGTCAGTGATGTAATAAATGCATTAAAGGAGTTTTATGTAAATGTGGATGTTGAAGACCCACATGCTGATTCAAAAGAACTGGAACATGAGTATGGATTCGGGCTGGTGGAGAAAATAGCGAATGATTATGATGCGGTCATTATCCCGGTCCCGCATAAGCAATATAAAGATCTTGATGAGAGCTATTTTGCCAGTATCACTAAACCACATGCCATGGTAGCCGATCTGAAAGGTATTTACAGAAACAAAATTACTAACAGAACCTACTGGAGCTTGTAATATGCCATTCATTAAAACAGACTTTCCCGGACTTTTTGTGTATGAGCCTGCAGTGTTTGAAGATAGTCGTGGTTATTTCTTTGAATCCTATAGTGAGAAAACTTTTCAGCAACAGGGAATTAATATTCACTGGGTGCAGGATAACCAGTCGTCATCATGCTACGGAGTGATAAGGGGATTACATTACCAGCTTCCACCACATGACCAGACCAAACTGGTAAGGGCCCTCAGGGGGAAGATACTGGATGTAGTGGTGGATATCCGTAAAGGATCGCCGACCTATGGAAAAAGTTTTAGCAAGGTATTGTCTGCAAAAAATAAGAGACAGTTGCTGATTCCCAAAGGGTTTGCACATGGGTTTTCTGTGTTAAGTAAGAGGGCAGAAGTATTATATAAGTGCGATGGTTTTTATAATAAGGAAAGTGAAGGCGGTATTATCTATAATGATCCTGAGTTGAGTATTGACTGGAAAATACCGGCAGAAGAAGCTATTGTTTCTGATAAGGATAAGGTGTTGCCCACACTGGCAGATTGTAGAAATAGTTTTGTATTCGCCGGCTGATGACAATGAAACCAAAAATACTTGTTACAGGTTCTAATGGACAATTAGGCAAAGAGCTTAAACAACTGGAAGCTTCTTTTCCCCGGTTTGATTTTATTTTTTTATCAAGAGAAGATCTGCCTATTCATCATTTCGAGCTGGTACGCAATTTTTTTAAAGGGTATCATCCTCAATACCTGATCAACTGTGCTGCCTATACCGCTGTTGATAAAGCCGAATCGGAAAAGGAGCTGGCTTTCCAGGTAAATGCAGAAGCGGTAGGAGTCCTGGCCGCTGTTTGTAAGGAATACCAAACCCGTTTCATTCATATTTCCACTGATTATGTATTTGATGGTACCGCTACCACACCCTATACAGAAGATTCACCGGTAAACCCGCAATCAGTATATGGTGCTTCCAAATTGAAAGGAGAGAAAGAAGCCTTGCAATTCAACCCGGAGGCTGTCATCATCCGCACTTCATGGGTGTACTCTGAATTTGGGAAAAATTTTGTGAAGACCATGATCAAATTAATGAGCGAAAGAGAAGAATTGAATGTAGTGAATGACCAGGTGGGTTCTCCCACATATGCTGCCGACCTCGCTGATGCTATCCTCCAGATTATCTCATCAGGTAAATGGCATCCGGGGATATATCATTACAGCAATGAGGGGATTATCAGCTGGTATGATTTTGCTGTGGCAATAAAGGAATTGTCCGGCAGTAACTGTTCTGTAAAACCTATTCCAACTTCCCGGTATCCAACACCGGCAAAAAGACCAGCGTATTCAGTATTAGATAAAACAAAAATCCAGGCAGTCTTTGGCCTTCGGCTGAAAGACTGGAAATCAAGCCTTGCAACCTGTATTTCCCTTATAAAATGACAAAACCCCGCCGTTAAGCGGGGCTTCGTTGACCCATAAGGATTCGAACCTTAACAGACAGAACCAAAATCTGTAGTGCTACCATTACACCATGGGTCAATCCTCTTCCAATTTTTCAATTGGAGTGCAAAAATAGGGCTATATGCCTTTTCTCCCAAATGGTTTTTGAAAGAAATTATGTGGTTTGTGGCCTTTTAGCTCCTTCCTTTTCCTCTCTCACTTTTAGCTCTTTAATTTTATCTAATGCCCTTGCCACCACATCGCACATAATAGTGTACAGGGCGCCGGGTTTATGATTTTCATAGATATGATCCAGGGCCTGGTCTTCGTTAGGAATAGTCAGTACGGGTATAGAAGGATTTACTTTATTAATACCTTCTTTCAGCAAATCAATGATCTCGTCTGCAGTTCTTCCCCGGAGATTCTTATCGCACCGGATAATGATCTCATCAAAATAAGTAGCCGAAATTTCTCCCAGTTCACGGATATCTTCATCCCGGCGGTCACCGGTACCGCTGATAACTCCAATTTTCGCCGGGTAGTCCAGTTTGCTGACAAAATCACAAAGCAGCTTTAAGCCATGTGGGTTATGTGCAAAATCTGCCAGCATGGTAAAGTTCCTGAAGTGGAAAAAATTCAGGCGACCCGGTGTCAGGCTCTCACTCGGAATAAATGTTTGCAACCCGATTCGTATGTCATCAATGGTAATATCACGAAACAAATAAGCAGAGAGAACAGCCGGTAAACAGTTGTTGATATTATGCACGGCTTTAGCTTCATAAGTCAGTGGAATATCCCTGGCCGGCAGTACTCTTATCTTCCAGTTCCCTTTCATAATGGTGACATAACCATTTTCATACACACAGGCAAGACCATTATCATTGCAATGTTCTTTTATCCTGGGATTGGTTTCATCCATACTGAATAAGGCGATATTACATTTCAGGTCATGTTTCATTTTGTATACGAGATCATCATCTGCATTCAGTACTGCATACCCATGTGGAAATACAGTTTCGGGAACTACAGCTTTCACTTTCGCCATTGCTTCCACACTATTGATACCACCCAAACCAATATGATCTGCAGCTACATTGGTCACTACCGCCACTTCACAATTTTGAAAAGCCAGCCCTGCTTTTAAAATACCGCCCCTTGCACATTCCAGTACTGCAAAATCAACAGTCGGGTCTTTGAGTACAAAGGCTGATGAAATGGGGCCGGTACAGTCCCCTTTCATCATCAGTTGATTCTGGATGTACACACCATCAGAAGTGGTATATCCCACTTTTTTGCCGGCACTTTTGGCTATATGTGCTGTCAGTCTTGTAGTGGTTGTTTTTCCGTTTGTTCCTGTAATAGCAATGATGGGTATTCTTCCTGCACTGCCTTTTGGAAACAGCATATCAACAACAGGTTCAGCCACATTCCGGGGTAAACCTTCAGCCGGTTCTATATGCATACGGAAACCGGGTGCTGCATTTACTTCAAGGATGGCTCCCCCGTTTTCCGCAACAGGAGTTCTTAAATCCATTGCCATCACATCAATACCGCATATATCAAGTCCGATGATTTTAGCAATACGTTCAAACATGAAAATATTCGCCGGGTGTACCTCATCTGTCACATCTGTCGAAGTGCCACCAGTAGAAAGATTAGCAGTAGGTTTTAATAAAACTCTTTCCCCCTTTGCAGGAATATGTTCCAATGTAATATTGGCATCATCCAGCATCTTTTGAGTAAACTGGTCAACGGTGATTTGTGTCAGTACTTTCTCATGCCCATAACCACGGCGGGGATCTTTATTGGTCTCATCAATCAGCCATTGAATAGTATGTATGCCATCACCAACTACAGAAGCTGGTGTACGTAAGGCTGCGCAGATGAATTTATAATTGATCACCAAACAGCGGAAGTCATAGCCGGTAATAAATCGTTCTACAATTACGCTACGGCTGTAAACTTTGGCTGCTTCAAATGCTTTGATGGCCTGTTCCCTGTTGGTGATATTGGTGGTATTGCCCTTACCATGATTGCCATCGATTGGTTTTATCACCAATGGATAGCCAAATCTCTCTATTGCTTCATCCAGTCCGGCTTCTGTTCTTATCACTGTTCCCCTGGGTACAGGAATTTCAGCTGCTTCCAGTAAGGCCTTTGTTTCTTCTTTGTCACAGGCAATATCAACTGCAATATTACCGGTGGTCGATGCAATAGTGGCCCTTATTCTTTTTTGATTTACTCCATAACCGAGCTGCACCAGACTTTGTTTATTCAGCCTTATGTAAGGGATTCCTCTTTTGGCTGCTTCATCTACTATACAACCAGTGGAAGGGCCAAGTCTTGTGTCTTCTCTGATCTCCCGCATTTTTTGGATATCTTCCGACAGATCATATGCAGTTCCATCAATCAATGCCTGCGCAATTCTTACTGCAGCTCTCGCCGCATACACACCGGCATCTTCTTCCATGTAACTGAACACCACATAATAAACACCTTCTTTTTCTCCTTCAGGAGTTCTTGTTCTTCCAAAACCAGTATCCATTCCGGCCAGTGTCTGAATCTCCAAAGCTATATGCTCCACCACATGCCCCATCCAGGTGCCTTCGTCCACCCGTTGAAAAAAACCACCCGGTTCACCCACACTGCAGCGATGTTCATATAAGGAGGGAAGTAATTGTTCCAGCCGTTCCCTGAACCCCGGAATCTTATTGGTTGGCATATTCTCTTTCTCTTCCAGGTCCAGCTTCATCTGAATAAGTTTATTACGACGCACACTCCAGTAGTTGGGGCCTTTCAGCACTTTGATCTCAAGTATTTTCATATATGAAAAGTTGAAACCTGCCTACCGGCAGGCAGGTTGGAAGATAGTTTTTTTTATGTATGTAGCCAACACCTTTACTACAAACATCTACAGTTGAGTTAGCTTCTTTCTTTTCAGTACATTTAGGAGGATAAATCAATTATTATGTCAGGTACAAACCGCCGCCGTTTCTTGCACAAAGCAGGATTATTTTCAGCTACCGCTTTATTCTCGTCTCTTGCGCAACCTGCATGGAGCCGCAACCTTGAAAGAGCTTTCCGGGATGCAGAAGGAGTAGCTCCGGATGACCTGGCATCAGAAGAAGACTTCTGGTATTATATACAACAATCATTCACTGTTTCACCTTCGTTGATCAATTTAAATAATGGGGGTGTTTCACCGGCACCCAAAACAGTGCAGGATGCGATGAAAAGGTATTATGACCTCTGCAATGAGGCACCGAGTTTTTATATGTGGCGAACATTAGACCAGGGACGGGAACCATTGAGAAAAAACCTGGCGAAACTGGCAGGCTGTTCCCCGGAAGAAATTGCCATTAACAGAAACTCCTCCGAGGGATTGGAAACGATCATTTTTGGATTGCAGTTAAAAGCCGGGGATGAAGTGGTGGCGGCCAAACAGGATTATCCCAATATGATCAATGCCTATAAGCAAAGGGAGCTTCGTGACGGAATAAAAGTGATATGGATAAACCTTGATTTACCAAGTGAAGATGAAAATTATCTGGTACAACAATATGTAAATGCCTTTTCTGCTAAAACCAAGGTGGTACATATAACTCATATTATCAACTGGAACGGGCAGATATTACCAGTGAAGAAGATCGCAGCGGAAGCACATAAAAGAGGAATTGAAGTGGTGGTGGATGGTGCTCACAGTTTTGCTCATTTTGATTTTAACATACCAGGCCTGGATGCAGATTACTTTGCTGCCAGCCTGCATAAATGGTTATATGCCCCTATTGGCAGCGGGTTACTATATGTACGAAAAGAGAAGATCAAAAATATCTACCCGATGTTCGCAACTGGCGATAATCCTTTGAAGGACGATATCCGGAAATTTGAAGCGTTGGGGACTAGACCTTTCTTTATTGAGCAGGCTATTGGGAAGGCCATCGAGTTTCATGATATGATTGGAATAGAGCGGAAACAAAAAAGGCTGCATTACCTGAAGAATTACTGGATGGAAAAAGTAAAAGATATTCCCAAAGTGAAACTGAACACCTCACTTAATCCAAAATGGGGTTGTGCTATCGGTAATGTAGGTATAGAAGGCAGAAAGCCCAATGAATTAGATTCATTCCTGCTGGATAAATATAAAGTGCATGCTGTTGCTATAACATGGGAGAATATAGTGGGAGTAAGGGTGACGCCGAATGTGTATACAACAACTAAAAATTTAGATGTGCTGGTGGAGGGAATTATGCAATTTGCCAAAAGCTGAATCTTATTCTGAAAATTTTATGAGGAAAATTATACTGCTTGCTTTCCTGTTTCTTACAGCCTTTCTTTCTCATTCACAGATAACGGACATATCCTCTTTGTTAAAAGCAAAAGAGCTTAGAACAGATTATTACGAGATGATGGAAGCTGGTAGCTGGGTGCTATACCTGCCAATGGAATTCGGAAAATCCACTTTTTCATATAACCAGGAAAGTGCTATTCAAAAACTGAAAGAAGCTAGTATTGCCAGAATTGACCTGGTATATTCTGATTATCCAGCAGGCCAGGATTTTTCTCTTCTGAATAAAAAAAGATTTGAGAGCCTGAAAAAGGTTTTGCCCAAACTCTTTACTGAGGCGGATATTGAATTCAGGAAAGTCAGGCAAACAATTGCCAAAACAAGAAAGACAGCAGAAACATTGCAGCATGGATTCTTTATTTATTTCAGACCAAAGCCAACAAGAGAAGAATCAAAAAAGGAAATTGAAAAATTGAAGAAATCTATCAGTACCGGAGCTAAAGTTGCCGATGTTTCAAAAGATGAAACGGCTGTTGATTCCGTAATTAACAACTGGTGCGGTACTACAATAGTTATGGTTGATACCACAGGCTATTTGGAAGATAGTTCAGTAAACAATCCATGGCATATTCCCGGTGATATTCCCAGGATTGTCAAAAAATGGGCCGTAAAGGATTACTTGGTAAGCGGCCTGGACCCTGTTATCAAAGAGAAAGATTATACTGGTTGGGATTCTGTTTATCATATAGAAGTGGGCGGTGATTGCCCGGCTTACTCTTCTGACTTTTTTCTTTACCAACTGGCTGACTCAACAGTAAGCAGTGTATTCAACAGGCATAAATGGAACAAAGCAATGGTCATTGCCGATGTTACAGGCAGTATGTATCCTTATTCAGGTCAACTGCTTCAATGGCTTAAGCTAACTATGACCGATAAGGCCAAAAGGTATTTTCTTTTTTTCAATGATGGTGATAGTAAAGAGGATAAAGACAAGATAATAGGAAAAACAGGGGGTATATACACTGTTTTTTCTGATAGCTATGATGAGGTGGAGAAAACCATAGTAAAGGCCATGACAAATGGCGGAGGCGGGGATGCGCCGGAAAATAATATTGAAGCTTTGTTAGAAGCGGAGAAATTATGTGAAAAGTGTGATTCGGTAGTAATGATTGTTGATAACTGGGCTCCTGTGAAAGATATATCGT
>Ga0116143_10003860_pt1 | contig 14769 bp, 7 predicted proteins | sample AD_UKC034_MetaG_FD_89745 | JGI IMG/M metagenome (GOLD analysis project Ga0116143, IMG submission 89745) | Active sludge microbial communities of municipal wastewater-treating anaerobic digesters from USA - AD_UKC034_MetaG | ecosystem: Engineered > Bioreactor > Anaerobic > Digestate | place: USA...
ACCATCAACTCCGACAACATGGACGACTGGACGGCAGTCGAGGGCAAACTGGCCAAGGGGGAGATCGACATTCTCTTGATCTCACCCGAGCGCCTGGCGAACGAGCGCTTCCGTACGCAGGTGCTGGCTGGGATCGCTGCACGAATCTCGATGCTGGTCATCGACGAAGCGCACTGCATTTCCGACTGGGGCCACGACTTCCGCCCTCACTACCGCCTGCTCGAGCGGATCGTCAAGACGCTGCCGCCGAACCTGCGGCTGCTGGCCACCACGGCAACGGCGAACAACCGCGTGATGGAGGACCTTGCAGCCGTGCTCGGTCCGAAGCTCGAAGTCTCGCGTGGCGACTTGAATCGGACCTCGCTGTCCCTGCAAACGATTCGCTTGCCCAGCCAGGCCGAACGTCTGGCGTGGCTGGCGCAGCAACTCGCCGTGCTGCAGGGCCACGGCATCATCTACACGCTGACGGTTCGCGACGCCAACCAGGTCGCCGACTGGCTCAAGACCCGGGGCTTCAACGTCGAGGCCTACACGGGCGAAACGGGCGACCGTCGGGAGGCGCTGGAACAGGCGCTGCTCAACAACGAGGTCAAGGCGCTGGTTGCGACGACTGCGCTGGGCATGGGCTACGACAAGCCCGATTTGGCCTTCGTCATTCACTACCAGATGCCGGGCTCGGTCGTCGCCTACTACCAGCAAGTGGGCCGTGCTGGGCGTGCGCTGGACTCCGCCTACGGCGTACTGCTCAGCGGCCAGGAAGAGTCGGACATCACCGACTGGTTCATCCGAAGCGCGTTCCCGACCCGGCAGGAAGTCGCCGACGTCCTGGGCGCACTGGAGGAAGAAGCGAACGGTCTATCCGTCCCCGAGCTGCTGAGTCGCGTCAACCTGAGCAAGGGCCGCGTCGACAAGACGATCGCGCTGCTCTCCCTCGAAGCGCCAGCACCCATCGCCAAGCAAGGCACGAAGTGGCAGCTCACCGCCGCCACCGTGAGCGAGGCCTTCTGGGAGCGAGCCGAGCGACTCACAGCCCTGCGGCGTGACGAGCACCAGCAGATGCAGGACTACGTCAGTCTGCCCTTCGGTGAGCACATGGGCTTTCTGATCAGCGCGCTCGACGGCGACCCGAGTGTGGTCACACGGCCTGCGCTACCGCCGTTGCCAACGGACGTGGACGAGGCGCTGGTGCGGGACGCCATCGAATTCCTGCGCCGAACCAGCCTGCCCATCGAACCCCGCAAGAAATGGCCTGATGGGGGCATGCCTCAGTACGGCGTCAAAGGCTTCATTGCGCCTGGGCATCAAGCGCAGCCCGGCAAGGCCCTCTGCGTCTGGGGTGACGCTGGGTGGGGCGGCCTGGTCCGGCGAGGCAAGTACCACGACAGCAAGTTCGCCGACGACCTGGTTGGGGCCTGCGTGAAGATGGTTCGAGAATGGAACCCCCAGCCCAAGCCAACGTGGGTGACCTGCGTGCCCTCGCTGCGTCATCCCGACCTCGTCCCCAACTTTGCGAAGCGCTTGGCTGCGGCTCTGGGTCTGCCGTTTCATATGGTCATCGCGAAAACTGACGACAGGCCCGAACAGAAAACGATGGCAAACAGCACACAGCAGGCGCGCAACATCGATGGCTCGCTGGCACTCAACGGTCAGCCGGTGCCCCACGGGCCGGTGATCCTGGTCGATGACATGGTGGATTCACGCTGGACGCTGACCGTGGCCGCGTGGCTGCTGCGCAAGAACGGAAGCGGCGACGTCTACCCCATGGCGCTCTCTCAAACGGGACACGACGAATGACGCCCGCCCTGTCCCCCAACACCCAGGCGATCCTGCTGCTGACGGCGCCGCTGATCGCTGGACGCGGCACGCCTTCCGCGGATCTGCTGTCCCAGGGCGAATACAAGCGTCTTGCCCGTCACCTGCGGGAGATCCAACGCCAGCCCGCGGATCTCGTGTCGCCCGATGCGGCCGATCTCATGCGGGCCTGCCAGCCCGTTGTCGATGAAGCCCGACTGCAAAGCCTCCTGGGGCGAGGCTTCCTTCTGAGCCAAGTCATCGAACGCTGGCAAGCGCGTGCCATCTGGGTGGTCAGCCGCGCGGATGCCGAGTACCCCCGCCGCCTGAAGGTGCGCCTGCGCGAAGACGCCCCGGCGGTCCTCTACGGTTGCGGCGACATGGCCTTGCTGGAGTCGGGCGGCCTCGCCGTGGTCGGCTCTCGCCATGTGGACGACTCGTTGATCGACTACACGATGGCGGTGGGCCGGTTGGCGGCCCGGGCTGGAAGAACGCTCGTATCCGGCGGTGCCAAGGGCATCGACCAGGCAGCCATGCGCGGTGCGCTTGAAGCGGGAGGCAAGGTCAGCGGCGTGCTAGCGGACAGTCTGGAAAAGACGATCATGAACCGCGAGCACCGCAATCTGCTGCTCGATGGCCAGTTGGTGCTGATTTCGCCCTACGACCCGAGTGCGGGGTTCAACGTCGGCAACGCCATGCAGCGCAACAAGCTGATCTACGCGCTGGCCGATGCCTCACTGGTTGTCAGCTCCGATCTGAACAAGGGCGGCACCTGGACGGGTGCAGTCGAGCAACTGGACAAGCTCAAGTTCGTGCCCGTGTACGTTCGCTCCACGGGAGGTTCGACGCCCGGACTCGACGCCCTGCGCAGCAAGGGGGCGCTCCCCTGGCCGAACCCGCAAGACGCCGATGCGTTTGAAGCCGTGTTCGAGGTCGCTGCGCCCACGCCGGTGCCATCTCCGCAGTCAGGCCTTGAACTGTTTTCCGAAGACGGACCGTCGGGCGTTTCACCCACGACGCTCTCGGTCCCGGAGACAACACCGGCGATCGATGCACCAAACGAGCCAGTGCCGCCATCCGCCGCTGCACCCATCGGCGAACCGCATGAGCCGACGCCAGAGCCCGCTACATCGGCTGCACTGACACCCGAGGCCAACCCGGTTCCGACGACAGCATCCACACCCGCAGACACGCTGTTTGCGGCAGTCCGAGGAGTGATTCAGGAGCTGCTGAAGACCCCGATGAAGGACGCCGAGGTTGCCGTCGCGCTGGACGTGTCCAACGCTCAAGCCAAGGCTTGGCTGCAGCGTCTCGTCGATGAGGGCGTGATCGAGAAGCAGAAGAAGCCTGCAGGCTACATCGTCAAGCAGTCCAGCCTCTTCGAGTAGGCGACGACTGCAAGCCCCAGCAATGATTGATTGAACGAACAAGACCGGATTCCCTACATGCCCTTAACCCTGCCACAGCTGGAACGCCACCTCTTCAAAGCAGCCGACATCCTGCGCGGCAAGATGGACGCATCCGAGTTCAAGGAATACATCTTCGGGATGCTGTTCCTCAAGCGCTGCTCCGACGTGTTCGACCAGCACCGCGAGAAGATCATCAAAGAGGAACTGGCGGCAGGCTTGAGCGAGGCGGAAGCCATCGAGAGCGCCAACCAGAAAGACTGGTACATGGAGGAAGGCTCGTTCTGGGTGCCACCCCAGTCGCGCTACGAGTACCTGCTCAATGAGGCCCACCAGAACATCGGCGACTTCCTGAACAAGGCGCTGGCCGGTCTGGAGACTGGCAACACCAGTCTCTACGACGTGCTGGAGCACATCAACTTCACCCGCAAAGTCGGCCAGAGCAAGATACCCGACATCAAGCTGCGCTCGCTGATCAACCACTTCAGCCTGCACCGCCTGCGCAACGAAGACTTTGAGTTCCCGGATCTGCTGGGCGCTGCCTACGAGTACCTGATCGGCGACTTCGCCGACTCCGCCGGCAAGAAAGGCGGCGAGTTCTACACGCCGCGCTCGGTGGTGCGGATGATGGTTCGCCTGATCAAGCCCGAGCTGAAGCACCACATATACGACCCCTGCTGTGGCTCCGGCGGCATGCTGATCTCCGCCAAGGAGTACATCGACGAGCAAGGCCAGGAGGGGCGCAAGGCCAACCTCTACGGGCAAGAGGCCAACGGCACCGTGTGGTCCATCGCCAAGATGAACATGCTGCTGCACGGCATCAGCACTGCCGACCTGCACAACGAAGACACCCTGGCCAAGCCCCAGCACGTCAAGGGCGGTGAGTTGCGCCGCTTCGACCGCATCCTCACCAATCCGCCGTTCTCCCTTCCCTGGGGCACGACCGACAAAGACCAGAGCGGCCAGTCGGCCTGGGCACCGGAGTTCCGCGCCGAGCGTTTCAACTACGGCGAGGTGCCGCTGGGGGCCAAGAAGGCCGACCTGATGTTCCTGCAGCACATGGTCGCAGTTCTGGCCGATGGCGGGCAGATTGCCACCGTCATGCCGCACGGAGTGCTGTTCCGGGGCGGCGAGGAGCGAACCATCCGCGCCGGCATGATTGATGACGATCTCTTGGAAGCCGTCATCGGCATGGCCCCCAACTTGTTCTACGGAACGCCAATTCCCGCCTGTGTAATGGTCCTTCGCCAACGAGTGCAGAACGGCGCAGAGCGGGTCAGCGGCAAACCGAGGGAGCGCCAAGGCAAGGTGCTGTTTATCAACGCCGACCGCGAGTACTTCGAAGGCCGGGCGCAGAACTTCCTGATGCCCGAGCACATCGAGAAGATCGTCACCACCTTTGAGGCCTTCAAAGAGGAGCCGGGGTTCTCGGCGATCGTGGACATCGCCACGCTCAAGGCCAACGGCTACAACCTCAACATCCGCCGTTATGCCGACAACGCCCCGCCGCCTGAGCCGCATGACGTGCGCGCCCATCTGGTGGGTGGCGTCCCCAAGGCCGAAGTGGCGCACCCGGAAAAGAAGGCGCTGTTCGACGCGCACGGCCTGAACCCGATGGACATCTTCGTCGAGCGGGACGGCACGTACTACGACTTCAAGCCCAGCCTCACCGCAAAGACCGAGCTCAAGCCCGCCATCGAGTCCAACGCGGGACTGCAGGCCAAGGAAGCAGCGATCCGCGCCGCCTTCGAGGCCTGGTGGACCGCCCATAGCCAGCGCATCACCGATCTGGCGGGAGCACAGAGCTTCGTGGCCCTGCGCAACGAGCTACTCGCTAGCTTCAGCGGCTCACTGGAACAGATTGGGCTGCTCGACCCCTTCCAGGTGCGTGGCATCGTGGCCGGTTTCTGGAACCAGACCAAGTACGACTTCCTCACCCTGATGGCACGCGGCTCACACGGCGTGGTCGATGCCTGGCGCACCAGCATCGTCACCGCGCTCGAAGACAAGGCCAAGAAGGAAAGCCCCCTGGAACACAAGCTGGTCAAGTTCCTGATGGGCAACTTCGTCGATGAGATCGAGGACCTGGAAGCCAAGAAGGTCGAGCTCGAGGCCCAGATCAAGGCCAGCGACGCGAGCGAAGAGGAAGGCGGCGAAGACACTGAAGCCGCTGAGGCCGAAGACGACGACGCCGTGGATGAAGCCCAGCTCAGGGCCAAGAAGAAGGACCTTGAGGCCAAGATCAAAGAGATCGCCCGGGTCGTGAAAGCGATCGAGAGAGACAAGAAGGCCAGCGCCAGCGCCCTCAAGAAGCTCGACAAGCCCAAGACCCAGCAGGCGAACGCCGCCGAAATTGCCACCTTACAGGCCGAAATTGCTGCGCAAGACGCCGAATTGCTCGTCCAGGCTCAGAAGCAGCAAGCCATCGAGGCGACGCTGCAGCCCATCCTCGACCAGCTTGCGGTATTCGACGAACTGCGCAACGCCCTCAAGGACGTGAAGAAGGAGCTGGCTGACCGCAAGAAGGTCTTTGCCGACCACCTCAACTTAGCCGTTGACGGCCTAGCGCCCGAGGACGCCGCCAAGTTGCTGCTCACCATCCTGCACGAAGACATGAAGCGGATCGTGGAGCGTTACGTCACTGGCCAGCGTCAACTCATTGTGGCGGCGTTCGAGAACTGGTGGGACAAGTACAAGGTGACTCTGACCGACATTGAGCGAGATCGAGACGCTGCGGCCAACCAGCTCCAACGGTTCTTGAAAGGCCTGCACTATGTCTGATGAGATGCTGCAGGTTGAATACAAGCCACTGCGTGAGCTAGTCGCCCCCGTCAATACAAAGATCACGTTGGGGAAAGATCCTAGCAAACCCTACGTTGGACTTGAGAACATACCATCTCGTGCATCTCAGCTACTGAGTTGGGAAAAGTCTGATTCGTCGATTAGCACGAATGCAGTTTTCTCTGAAGGTGACGTACTTTTCGGAAAGCTGCGCCCGAACCTCCGAAAGTGTGTTGCCGCACCGTTTGACGGCTACTGTTCCACGGACGTTCTCGTCTTAAGAGCTTTGAATGGAATCGAGCCAGCGTTTGCTGTGCGCGTACTTCAGTCTGAAAAGGTCGGCGCTGCGGCTGAACGGTCCGCCATCGGTACAAAGATGCCTCGCACCGCCTGGGAACACCTGAGTGACGTTGCAGTGTTCTGTCCTGAGGGCGCCGAGCAAAGAATGGTGGCAGATGTTCTCGACATCCTCGATTCGACTATCCAGAAAACAACATCTATTGTCGAGAAGCTGAAACAGGTTAAAGAGGGCTTGCTCCACGATCTACTGACCCGCGGCATCGACGCCAATGGCGAATTGCGCCCTAGTTACGCTGACGCTCCACACCTATATCAAAGCTCGACAATCGGGTGGCGCCCGGCGGATTGGGAAGTCTGCCGTGTTGCATCAGTACTGGCCGGAATCGACGCCGGTAAGAGCCCAGACTGCCAAGATGTCCCCGCAAAGGGCGACCAGTGGGGAGTGCTGAAAGTCGGCGCAGTCCACCCTGATGGGCTGAGGCTGGATGAGAACAAGGTTGTCGAAGAGAACCGCCTGAAAAACCCTGCCTATCTCGTGCGAAACGGTGATCTTCTTCTCTCTCGGGCAAATACTTTCGAACTGGTCGGTCTGGTTTGCTATGTGACGAACAGTCCTCAGCGCCTAATGCTTTCGGACAAGACGATTCGTCTGTCGGTTAGGGCTAGCCGGATGACGACGCCCTTCCTGTTTTGGCAATTGCAGCACTCAACGACGCGGACGCAGATTGAGATCGCAGCGACCGGAACCAGCGGGAGCATGAAAAACATTAGCCAAGGTGGCGTCGAACGGCTCTGGGTCTCTCGTCCCCCGATCGACGAACAAGAAGAAATCACCAAGCGGCTGGTTGCGGCTGCAACTCGGCATCGTGATGAGCAGCAGAAGCTGTTAAAGATGCGCGAGTTGAAATTCGGCTTGATGGACGATCTGCTCACGGGTCACGTCCGCGTCACGCCCCTGTTGGCGCAATAAGCAGAAGGGCCAGACCATGGGATGGGAACTCAAAGACGTCGAAAAGCCGTTCGTCGAGCAACTGGAGGCCCTGGGGTGGATGCACATCTCAGGCAGCATCGACGAGCCCACTGTCACGGGCCGCACCAGCTTCACAGAGGTGATCCAGGAAGGCGTGCTGCGCGCCAAGCTGGCAGAGATCAATTTGCGCGAGGTGGATGGGGCATTCGTGCCCTGGCTGGACGAGGGCCGCATCTCTGAGGCAGTTGCGGCGATCACACGCATTGCACGGCCCAAGCTCATCGAAGCCAACCAGGCGGCAACGGAGTTGCTACTGCTGGGCATCACTGTCGACGGCCTACCGGGCTGGGATGGCGGGCGTGGCCAAACCATCCGCTTCATCGACTGGGACACGCCCGAGAACAACACCTTCACGGTTGTCAACCAGTACCGCGTGGACTGCCCGCCGGGCTACAACAGCGGCAAGGCCTTCATCGTGCCGGACCTGGTGCTGCTGGTGAACGGCATTCCGCTGGTGGTGGTGGAGTGCAAGAGTCCATCCGTCCCCGAGCCACTGAGTGAAGCGATCGACCAGTTGCGTCGCTACAGCAACCAGCGGCACGCCAACTACGAGGTGGAAGACAACGAGGGCAACGAGCCGCTGTTCTTCACCAACCAGCTGCTGATTGCGTCCAGCTTCGACGAAGCGCGGGTGGGCACCATCGGCGGCTTGTTCGAGCACTTTGCCAGCTGGAAGACCGTGACCCCGGCGCACGAAGAAGACATTGCCGCCAGCCTGGGGGTTGCCGCACTGTCCGAACAGCAGCGGTTGGTGGCGGGCATGCTCACCAAGGCAAACCTGCTGGACATCGTTCGCCACTTCACCCTGTTCATGCAGGCAGGCGGGCAGACCATCAAGGTGGCATGCCGCTATCAGCAGTTCCGCGCCGTCAACAAGGCGATTGAGCGCCTGCAGAGCGGCAAGACTCGCTTGCAGGATGGCGAGTACGACCGGCGCGGCGGTGTGATCTGGCACACCCAGGGTTCGGGCAAGTCGCTGACCATGGTGTTCCTGGTGCGCAAGCTGCGTACCAACGCCGCCCTGCGCCGCTTCAAGGTGGTGGTGGTCACCGACCGCAAAGACTTGCAGGACCAGCTCAGCGCCACCGCAACGCTGACCGGTGAAGTGGTGGAGGTGGCCACGTCGACGGTGGCCGTGCAGAAGCTGGTGCGCCGCAAGGGCCCCGGCCTGCTGTTTGCCACGATCCAGAAGTACCGTGACCCGGATGCCGCCGGTGAGCCGGGCCTGACCGAGGACGACATACCTGACGGCTGGCAAGACGGGCAGATGGGCGTGAAAGAACCTGCGGCGGCCTATGTGGCCAAGCCTGCGGCTAAGACCTACGAAGTGTTGAACGAGGACGACACCATCCTCGTGCTCGTCGATGAGGCCCACCGCACCCAGGCGGGTGACTTGCACGCCAACTTGCTGGCCGGGCTGCCCAACTGCGCGCGCATTGGCTTCACCGGCACGCCGATCATCATGGGTGACAAGAAGCGCACCCACGAGATCTTTGGCGAGTTCATCGACCGCTACACGATCAAAGAGGCCGAGGAAGACGGCGCGACCGTGCCCGTGCTGTACGAGGGGCGCACGGCGCAAGGTGCAGTCAAAGACGGGGCCAGCCTCGACGAGTTGTTCGAGGACCTGTTCCGCGATCGCAGTGCGGAGGAACTGGAGGCGATCAAGCAGAAGTACGCCACCAAGGGCCCGATCTTCGACGCCCCGCTGCTGATCGCAGACAAGGCGCGCGACATGCTGCGCCACTATGTGACCAACATCCTGCCCAACGGCTACAAGGCGCAAGTCGTGGCCTACAGCCGCCTGGCGGCGGTGCGTTACGTGGCTGCGTTTGAAGCCGCACGCGCCGAACTGCTCGCCGAGGCTGACGCGCTGCCGCCGGAAGACAAGGCGCTGGACGACGAGGCGCTGTGCCAGCGGCCGCCCAAGGTGCAGGCCATCGTGCAGGCCTGGCGCTACCGCGACACCCTGAAGAACATCGAGTTCGCGGCAGTGATCTCCGGCAGCAACAACGACGATCCGGCCTGGAAGCAATGGACGGACGCGGCGGCAAACGAGACGAGGATCAAGCGCTTCAAGAAGCCGCTGTTCCACACCAAGCCAGAGAAGACCGACCCGCTGGCCTTCCTGGTCGTGAAGTCGATGCTGTTGACCGGCTTCGATGCGCCGATTGAAGGCGTGATGTACCTCGATCGCCCAATCCGCGAGGCGGAATTGCTGCAGGCCATTGCCCGCGTGAACCGCACAGGGTTCGGCAAGCGCTGCGGCATCGTGGTGGACTACTACGGCGTCGCCCAGCACCTGAAGGAAGCCCTGGCCGCATACGCCGACGAGGACATTCAGGGTGCGCTGCAGAGCTTGAAGGACGAAGTGCCGGCGCTGCGCGATCGGCACCTACGCGTAGTGGACCTGTTCCGCAGCCGCGGCATCGAGTCACTGGATGACGTGGAGGCCTGCGTTGAAGTGCTGGCGGACGAACGGCTGCGCGCGGAATTCACCGTCAAGCTAAGCAGTTCCTCGGTTCGCTGGACATGGTGTTGCCGCGCCCGGAGGGCCTGCCCTTCTCGAAGGACGCCAAGACCCTCTCTTACATCTATGCCCGGGCCCGCAACCGCTACAAGGACACGCCGGTTCTGGGCAAGGACGTAGGCGCCAAGGTCCGCAAGCTGATCGACGACCATGTGATCTCGCTGGGTGTGGATCCCAAGATTCCGCCGATTGCACTGACCGACGCGGAGTTCGATTCGCATCTGTCGCGGCAGGCAAACGACCGCGCCAAGGCGTCCGAGATGGAACACGCCATCCGCTCGCACATCCGCAAGCATCTGGATGAGGACCCGGTGCTGTTTCGCAAGCTCAGCGAACGACTGAACGAGATCCTGAAGACGCTGGCGGACCAGTGGGATGACCTGATCGCAGCGTTGCAGAAGATCATCAGCGACATGCGCGCAGGCGCCTCCAGCGATGACGCTGGCCTGCCCGACATGCCTGAACACTACGTGCCGTTCCTGCGCATGCTGCTGGAGGCCGTGGTGGGCACCGAGCGCCCGAGCGATGAGCAATTGCTGAAGATTCGCGACCTGACAGTGGATCTCGTCGACATGATTGCCGGCGAACTGACCGACACCTTCTGGGAGCCACACAAGCGCCCGGCACAAGACGCTCTAGGGGCACGCATCTTCAGAACGCTGCGCACATCCCGTCTGGTTGCACCCGGTGATGTGTCAGCCCTGAAAGATCGCCTGCTTGAACTCGCCCGCGCCAATCATGAGAGGTTGACCAAGGCATGAGCGTGCTGACCGTAGACGATCTCTCCTTCGAACTGAAGCCGAGCACCCGGCGCAGGACCCTTCAGATCACCGTGGATCGCAGCGGTGAGTTGGTGCTGTCGGCACCGCCCGATGTCGAAGAGGAGCGCCTGCGCGAATTCGTTCTGGAAAAGCGCTTCTGGATCTACACCAAGCTGGCCGAGAAGGATCGCCTGCAGAAGGCCGTGCCGACCAAGAGCTATGTCGATGGCGAGGGCTTTCTGTACCTGGGGCGGAGCTATCGGCTGCGCTTGGTGGATAAGCAGGACGCAGCTTTGAAGTTGCTGAATGGCCGCTTCATGTTGCGCCGCGACCTGGCCGAGACCGCCCGGAGCCATTTGATTCAGTGGTACGGCGCCCGGGCCAAGGTATGGCTTTGGGACAAGGTGCAGGACTACGTGGCGCGCATGGAGGTCCAGCCCGTCGGCCTGAAAGTGCAGGACCTGGGCTACCGCTGGGGCTCATGCGGCAAAGGCGACTGGCTGTACTTCCACTGGAAGACCATCCTGCTGCCGCCACGCATTGCCGAGTACGTGGTCGTGCATGAACTGGCACATCTGCATCAACCGCATCACACGCCGGATTTCTGGCAGAGAGTCGAGCGAGCACTGCCTGACTTCGAACGGCGAAAGATCTGGTTGGCCGAGCACGGCATGGACGTAGAGGGAATTTGAGGCAATGGCACAGAACTATTTCAACAACGACCATTTCAAGCTGCTGAACAAATGGAAGGGGACGGTCTACGACAAGACCAACCCGGAGCAGCAGCGCGTCTATGAGGAGCTTGGGCAAGCCTACGACGTCACCAAGCACTGGGCCGAGGCGCTGCAACAGCAACTGTTCAAGGATGGGTGGACCAAGACGGTCCGCAAGCCCGCGGATCGCAGCGGGAAGTTCACCGCCTACAACTGGGCACGAATCTACCCAGAGCAGAAATCCCACAAGGGCTTGGCATACACCGTAGGCATTGATGCCGCTCTCGGCTTCATCGTCAAGATCGACCTCGTTGACACCCAGGTTAGCGACCCCGGTCTGCGCAAGAAGTATGAAGAGATTCGCGGCAGCTTCACGGCCTCCCCCATCGTGGCCATCAAGTCCATCGCAGATGGTCTGGCACTCGACTTCACGGCACTGGTGGATTGGAGCGCGGAAGCCATCAAGAATTTCAAGATCAGCTACGAGGATGTCGCCGAAAAGCTGGGGCTGTCCGCAGACGAGGACCACAAGAGCCTGCTGGCCCACTTCCAGGGACACGAGGACTTTGTTGAACGACAACCGCTGTGGACCAGTACCACGACTGAGCTGTTCGGTCGACTTGCTCGTGCAGTGAACGAAATGGGGCTGGACTGGTGGTTCACTCGGGCCACCAACAGCCAGCTGCGCTTCGGACGCAAGGAAAAGGGCGTGGTGAAAGGCGGCCCAGTCGGATGGCTGTTCTTGCGCAAGGACGGAATCCGGGTCAGTTGGTCCGCATTCGCCGGATTGGATGAGCTTGAGCCAACCGATCTGACGAGCGAGCTTGTTCAGCTCTTCGAGGCCGCCGACAAGGACGAAGGCAGTTGGCCATCCAAGCTCGGGGCGCGCTCTGGACGCAACGGCTACTGGCCCGACGACTACGACATTGAAGACGAGCCCAAGAGCGACAAGCCGCCCAAAAATGTCATCTACTACGGCCCACCCGGCACCGGCAAGACGTTCGATTTGCAGGCCCTGCTCGTGTCTGATTACACCGATGCAGAGTATGGCGAGCGCTACGAGTTCGTCACCTTCCACCAGTCCTATGGGTATGAAGAGTTCGTGGAGGGCCTGCGCCCCGTCATAACCAGGCGGGGCAAGAAACGTGCGGCGGACAGCGAGGCAGTCTCCGCCTCGAATGGGGAGGTGCGCTACGAGATCAAACCAGGCGCCTTCTTGAGGCTGTGTGACCGGGCGCGGAAGAACCCGTCGCGGCAGTACGCGATGGTGATCGATGAGATCAATCGCGGGAACATCAGCAAGATTTTCGGCGAGCTCATCACACTCGTGGAAGTCGATAAGCGCGAGGGCGCGAAGTATCCCGTCGCCGTGACGTTGCCGTATTCCGCAGAGAGTTTCAGCGTGCCGTCGAATGTTGACGTCATCGGGACGATGAATACGGCAGACCGCTCGTTGGCACTGGTCGATACCGCGCTTCGCCGCCGCTTCGAGTTCATCGAGTCGATGCCCAAGCCCTCGGTTCTGGCTGGCACCATCGTCTCTCACAACGGCGTGGACATCAACATCGAGCAGATGCTGACCATGCTGAACAAGCGGATCGAGGCCCTGTACGACCGCGACCACACGGTGGGACATGCCTACTTCACACGCATCAAAGACCTGAAAGATGCCGATCGCTTCAATGAGTTGAGGACCGTGTTCAGGAACAAAATCATTCCGCTCTTGGAGGAGTATTTCTTCGAGGACTGGCAGAAGATTCGACTGGTTCTGGGCGATAACCAGAAGGCCAAGCAGGACCACCAATTCGTGCATGAAATCGGCCGCGAGGAGGACCTGCTGGCTCTCTTCGGCCGCGAGCACGAGCTGGATCAGTACGCGATTCGTTCTCGCTACCAGTTGAACGCAGCCGCGCTCGATCAGCCGGACGCCTACGTCGGCATCTATGCGCCCAAACCTTCCGTGACCGCCGGATGAATTCCCTGATGATCTTTGAGTTCGACAAGGTCGTCGAAGCAAAGGCCGGAGCGGTCGGACTTGCTGTGCCCAAACGTGTCTTCGCCTGGCTGGACATGCAGTCCCTGCGAAATGATGACGATGCCCCTGGTTGGCTCAAGCCGACCCACCTGAGCGGCCAGCGGGCCATTCAGGTCACCAGCTATGTGGGCGTCATTCGCGCCCCATGCGGATTTCAGATCGAGGTACTGCCAAAGACTGGGAGGAATACGTCACCTGACGAAGCACGCGCGCTCCTCATCGAGATGTTGAAGTGCCTGGCCGGGTTTCGGCACATCAAGACAGCCAACGCGGACTTGGTCGCTGAGCGCATGCCCCTCCTGGAGGTCTTCATCCAGCAGTTCCTGTTGGCCGTCGGTTCGCTCGTCAAGCGCGGACTGCGCAGTGACTATGTCGCGCGACAGGACAACCTCTTTGCACTTCGTGGGCGGTTGTTGGTGGCACGGCAGATCTCCCAGAATCTGGTCAGGCGTGACCGATTTTTTACCGAGCATGACGAGTTTTCGCAGGACCGTGCAGAGAACCGCCTGATTCACACGGCGCTTCGCCATGTTCTGACTCTGTGCCGATCGCAGGAAAGCCAGCGTGTCGCACGCGAACTCAGCTTTGTCTTTTCAGATGTTCCGCCGTCAGCCGATGTTGCCCAAGACATTCAGCGAATCAGGCTGGATCGAGGCATGGGCTACTACGAGTCTGCACTGGACTGGGCCAAGCTGATCCTGCAGGGTCTCAGCCCCATCTCTGGGATGGGAAGTCACCATGCCCCGTCGCTGTTGTTTCCGATGGAAGCAGTGTTCGAGGCCTATGTCGAGAAGCACTTGGCAAGGCAGTTGCGCGCTGACTTCGTCCTGAAGGCACAGGCAAGCAGCCAGCACCTCGTTGCGCACGATGACCAGCGATGGTTCCGCTTGAAGCCCGACCTGTTGGTAAAGCAGAAGCAAACCACGCGCTTGGTCCTGGATACGAAGTGGAAGCTGCTGGATGCGGCAAAGAAAAACGGGCGCGAGAAATACCAACTCAGCCAGGCCGACTTCTATCAGCTGTACGCCTACGGTCACCACTACCTGGACGGCACCGGGGACATCGTATTGATCTATCCAAAGACGGACACCTTCACAGAGCCGTTGCCAGTCTTTGACTTTCCGAAGGCCATCGGGATGCGCCTTTGGGTGCTGCCGTTTTGCCTCAAGGAGCGTCGCCTGAAGTTGCCAGCTGCCCTGCAACTTCAGTCGGTCTTCGTCGGGGAGAGCAGCAATGCATCGCAGGCCGAAGACTTCAATGCGGTACCGGCGTGACAGGAACGAAGGGGGACTACAACTGTGGCACTTAACCTTGGCAAATCGGTCGTCGACTTCCTGACGGCACACCCCGAAGAGAAGTTCTCCGCGCGACAGATTGCCGAGTGGATCTTCACGACCTTCCCAGCCGAGTGCCACGCCAAGA
>Ga0116143_10003862_pt1 | contig 14765 bp, 15 predicted proteins | sample AD_UKC034_MetaG_FD_89745 | JGI IMG/M metagenome (GOLD analysis project Ga0116143, IMG submission 89745) | Active sludge microbial communities of municipal wastewater-treating anaerobic digesters from USA - AD_UKC034_MetaG | ecosystem: Engineered > Bioreactor > Anaerobic > Digestate | place: USA...
CGCGCGCTGGTGCGCCCCCGGCGCGACCATCAAGGGGCGCCCGGGCGGCAGCTTCCGGGCGAGCGTCGACCGCATCGGCGTGATCGATGCGCATATCGACGTGTTCGATGCGGGGCGCCGCCTGCGTCTGATCCACATGGAACAGGACGACCTGCCGGCGCAGGGCGTCACGCTGATCGACGACTTCCTGCTCGAGGCCGACGGCGCCACGACGATCGTCCGGCTGCTCGGCTCGGGCTATCCGGACGACAAGATCTGGGACCCCTACTTCCTGCGCCTGCGCACGAGCTGGGAGCGCGCGCTGGCGCGGCTCAAGGTGTATCTCGACAAGAACCTCGACAAGGAGGCGAAATGACAGGTTTCATCCTGCGGGCCGTGATCGCGGCCTTTGGACTGTGGCTGGCCTCGGCCTGGGTCGACGGCTTCTCCATCACGACCACGCCGACGCTGCTGATCGCCGCCGCACTGCTCGGCGTCGTGAACGCGACCATCCGCCCCATTGCGATCGTCCTCACCTTCCCGATCACCATCGTGACGCTCGGCATATTTCTGCTGGTGATCAATGCGGGGATGCTGGGCCTCGTGGCCTGGGCGCTGCCGGACTTCTCGATCGCCGGTTTCTGGTCTGCGCTGCTGGGCGCGATCATCGTCAGCATCGTGTCGTGGATCGGCACGTGGTTCGTCGGCTCGAGCCTCAAGGTCGACGCGATCCGCCGCTGACGTCAGCCGGGTGATTCGGGCGTCGCGACTTCCTCGGGCCAGTTGACCAGTACCACTCCGGCCAGGATCACCGCCATGCCCGCAAGCTCGATGCCGGTGAGGTGCTCGCCCAGCACCCACCAGCCGAGCAGCGTCGCGAGCGCAGGATTCACGTAGCCGTAGGTCGCCACCCGCGCCGGCGACGTGTGTTGCGCGAGCCAGGCGTAGGCCGTGTAGGCGAGGCAGGAGCTGAACACCGTCAGGTAGAACATGGCCATCAGGCCGATCGGCGACCAGGTCCATTCGCGATGCTCGCCGAGTCCCAGCCCGATCGCGGTGAGGATCACGCCGCCGACGAACATCTGCAGGCCGGTGAACGCGAGGATGTCGAGCGACTTGCGCGCATTGCGGAAGTAGATCGTGCCCGCCGCCCAGCCGACGCAGCCCGTCAGGATTGCGAGTTGCGGCAGCACGTTCGTGGTGACGAAGCCCTCGCGCGGCCAGACGATCGCCAGCGTGCCGGCGAAGCCGAGCCCGAGGCCGATCGCCGTGCGCGCATCGATCGGGTGTCCGCGTGCGCCATAGAGTCCGAAGATCGCGATCCAGAACGAAGAGGTGACATTGAGCAACGCAGTCTGGTTCGAGGGCACCCATTGCATCGCCCAGACGTTGGCGCCGTTCGACACGGCGACGGAGAGCAGCGCCATGACGAGCAGCTGGCGCGCGTCGGTGGCGTCGAGCCTGATGCGCTCACCGCGCGCGTGGGCGATCGCGGTGAGCGCGACGCCGGCAATGACGAAGCGAATGCCGGCGAACAGGAACGGCGGCAGGCGATGCACGCCGAGCGAGGTGAACAGATAGCTCGATCCCCACACGATGTACACGATCGCGAAGGACACGATCATGCGAGTGCGGAAAGCAGCGGCGGCGGCGGGCATGGGCGCGGCGATCCTGCCGGAGTGTCAGGCGCTGTGCCGCGCTCTCGCGGCCTTGAAGCGCGCGAGACTCGCGGCCGGCCACGTCTGCCTCGGATCGTAGAATTCCGTCACCGCGAGCGCGCCCTCGGGGATCACCACCCAGGGCTGCTTCGTCGAGGTGTAGATGTGGATGTCGGGCGGCACGCGGTCCGGCTCGTCGAGCGTACCGACGCGCACAAAGCTGATCGCGGGACCCGCGCCCGCATAGTGGCTCCAGAGCGCGACCTGGCAGGCGGGACAGCGTGCGATGCGCTGTCCCTTGCCGCTGAGCGAGGGCGTCTCGACCAGCAGCGGCGTGCCGGCGAGCAGCGTGACGCGATCGGCCTCGACCATCGCGTTCAGCGCAAAGGCGGAACCCGTCTCACGCTGGCACCAGCGGCAGTGGCAGCAGTGTACGAACAGCGGCGCCACCTCGATCCGGTAACGGATCGCGCGACAGCCGCAGCCGCCCTCGAGAGGTGTCCATGCAGCGTCGGTCATGACTGTGCGAACAGCGGCAGGCCTGCCGCGGCAAGTGCGCCTTCGATCTCGAGCAGGCGGCGTTTGGTATCGACGCCGCCATGGGCCGAGAAACCGCCCGTGCGCTGGCCGGCCGCAAGCACGCGATGACACGGAATGATGATCGGAACCGGGTTCGCGCCGAGCGACTGGCCGACGGCGCGCGCGGCGCCGGGTTCGCCGAGTTGCGCGGCGATCTCGCCGTAACTTGCGGTCGTGCCCGCCGGAATGGCGCGCGCCGCCTCATAGACGCGGCGGTCGAACTCCGGGCGTCCCGAGAGGTCGAGGCGCGTCGCCCTGAAATCGGCCGGCGTGCCGGCCAGCAGCGCGACCATGGCATCGATCGCCTGCTGAACCTCCGCCGGTGGCGTCAGCTCGACGGCGCGCGGGAAGCGCTTGCCCAGCCGCGTGCGCGTCGCCGCCTCGTCGGCTTCCGGCAGCTGTACGCCGCAGATGCCGCGGTCGGTCCACGCGACACCGCAGGCCCCGAGGGAGGTCCCGAAAAACGCCATGCCATCCATGCGGCCGTATTGTACGGCGGCCGGTGGCCGCGCGCGTTGCCCGGCGGTGGTGGCGCGGTTCCCGGCGGTACTGGCGCGGTACCCGGCGGTGCTCAGGTCAGGGCGACGAACTCACCCTCGAAGCGCCCCGCGACGGCCCCGCCATACTCCAGTGACGCGAGCACCGCTATCCGCGCCTTGCCCCGGCGCCGCAGCAGCCTGACGAAGGGATCCCAGGACTCCGCAGTCGCCAGGGTGGCGCGTGCGGTGAAAGTGCCGTCGATCGGCTGCAGGTATTCCATTACGTTGCGCTGGATCACCAGCCGGCTCTCGATCGACTCGTCGTGCAGCCGTACGTGCAGCAGCGACCACGCCGACAGGATCGCGAGCGCCGAGACACTGCCGCCAAAGGCGGTGCCACGGTGATTGACGTTCGGCGCGAGCGGCGCGGACAGCAGGACCGAGCCGGCGCCGGCGTCGAGCACGTCGAGGTCCATCGCCGCCGCGAGCGGGATACGCCGGCGCAGGTAATCGCGCAGTGCGCGAGCCTCGACGGCGGCCGCTCTCTCTTCGCTCATTGCCCGCGCGCCGCGCCCCCATCGTCCCGCGAGGCGACGCGGTAGAGCCACCAGCCGAGCGCCGCGATCATCAGGATGCCGAGCCAGGCGCCGAAGTGCAGCGACTCCGGCAGCGCGAGCACATCGCGGTTGGCCGTCATCACGATCGGGATCGCGATCACGATACCCATCAGCGCCTCGCCGGTGATCATGCCGGCGCCGAACAGCACGCCGTTGTCGGTCGCGCGTTCCGCCTCGCTCTCTCCGTTCCTGCCGCCGCGCGCGCGTTTGACGAAATGCGCGAGCAGGCCGCCGAGGAAGATCGGCGTGGTGTACTCGAGCGGCAGGTAGATGCCGACCGCCACGGCGAGCACCGGCGCGCGGAAGTGCGAGCCACGCGCCTGCAGCACGAGGTCGAGGATGATGATGCCGATGCCGATCGCGATGCCGATCGCGACCATGTCCCATGGCAGCTGCCCGCCGAACATGCCCGTGGCCACCGCCGCCATCAGCGTGGCCTGCGGCGCGAGCAACGGATTCGGGTGCTCCACCGAAGCCGTGCCGATGCCGTACGCGGTGTTCAGCAGGTCCAGCACCGGCGCCATGACGAGCGCGCAGGACACCGCGCCGATCGCCAGCATCACCTGCTGGCGCCACGGCGTGGCGCCGACCAGCTGGCCGCACTTGAGGTCCTGCAGATTGTCGCCGCCGACCGCGGCCGCGCAGCACACGACTGCGCCGATCATGATCGCCGCGACCGGACCGAGCGGTGCGGTGCGGCCCATCAGTAACCACAGCACGAACGAAGCGAACAGGATCGTGCAGATCGTGATGCCCGAGACCGGATTGTTCGACGAACCGATCAGGCCGGCCATGTAGGCCGACACCGAACAGAAGACGAAGCCGGCGACGATCATGATGATCGTCATCGGAACGCTGACGCCCCAGCTGCCGGCGATCGCCTGGTAGAGCAGCGCGAGCGGAATCGTGAACAGCACGATGCCGATCAACACGAGGTTCATCGGCAGGTCGCGCTCGGTGTCGGCGATCATCGCGCCGGCCCCCGCGCGGGCGGCCGCGAGCCCGCTCTTCACGCCCGAGAGCAGCGAACTGCGCAGACTGATCACGGCCCAGATGCCTCCGATCAGCATCGCACCGACGCCCATGTAGCGGATCTTCGCCGCCCAGATCGCATAGGCCGCGTCGCCGGCGGAGAGCCCCTGCAGCGCGGCCGCCATCGCCGGATCGCTGGGGGCGAACTGCGAGGCATACAGCGGAATCGCGATGTTCCACGAAATGATGCCGCCGCCGACGATCAGGATGCCGACATTGAGGCCGACGATGTAACCGACGCCGAGCAGCGCCGGCGAGAGGTTCGCGGCGATATAAGCCAACCCCTTGCCGACGAAGCCCGCGGCGGCGGCAGTATCGGGGATCAGTCGCAGGCCGCTGCCGGCGAGCAGCTTGACCAGGCCACCGCCGACCGCCGCACCGATCAGGATCTTGAGGCCCTGCGACGGATTCGCGCCGGCCTTGAGCACCTCGGCGGCCGCGACGCCCTCGGGAAACTTAAGCTTCTGCTCGATGATCAGCGAGCGGCGCAGCGGCACCGAAAACAGCACACCGAGGATGCCGCCGAGGCCGGCGATCGCGAGCACCCAGGAATACTTGAAGTCGGTCCAGTACTCGAGGATCACGAGCGCCGGGATCGTGAAGATCACGCCCGCCGCGATCGAAGCGGCTGCCGAAGCGCCGGTCGCGACGATGTTGTTCTCGAGGATCGTGCCGCCGCCGAGCATGCGCAGCATGCCCATCGAGATGACGGCCGCCGGAATCGCCGACGCGATCGTGAGTCCTGCGAACAGGCCGAGATAGGTGTTGGCTGCCGCGAGGATCATCGCGAGCACGATCGACAGTGTGATCGCGCGCAGCGAAAGCTGGGCGGTAGCGGTCATGGAGCCCCCGATTGTTGTTGAGTGCCTTGGTGCGGGAGCTTACGGCCAGAAACGTCGGATGGCTAACGCGGTGTGCGGCCTGGCTGCCCAGGCGGATGACATATGTTGCCTGGTGAAGGCCGCGCTGTACCTGGCCGACGTCATCTACACGGTCATGCTGTGGCGCGCCGCCGAAGAAGGTCAGCGGCGCGCCACGAGCAAGCGAGCTGATGGCCGTGCGGGCTCACCACCCGCAGGTCTGTCCCTCGTTCTGCTGCGCGAGCCAGTCCTGCAGCGGCTGGAAGTACTCGAGGATCGCCGCGGCGTCCATCTGGCGCGTGCCGGTGAGTTTCTCGAGCGTGTCCTGCCAGGGTTCGCTCTGGCCGAGCTTCAGCATCGCGGCGAATCGCTCGCCCGCCGCCTTGCTGCCGAAGATCGAGCATTCGTGCAGCGGGCCTTCGAAGCCGGCCGCGTCGCACAGCGCCTTCTGGAACTGGAACTGGATGATGAACGAGAGGAAGTAGCGCGTGTACGGCGTGTTGCCGGGCACGTGGTACTTGGCGCCGGGATCGAAGTCCTCTTCGCTGCGCGCCACCGGCGGCGCGACGCCCTGGTACTGCGTGCGCAGGGCCCACCACGACTTGTTGTAGTCCGCGGGGGCGATCTCGCCGGAGAACACTTTCCAGCGCCACTCGTCGATGACTTTGCCGAACGGCAGGAACGCGACTTTCTCGGTCGCCATTTTCATCTGCTGGTTGATCACCGCTTCGGGCGAGGGTTTCACGGCGCTGACGAGGCCGATGCGATGCAGGTAGCCGGGCGTCACCGACAGGTTGACCGTGTCGCCGATCGCTTCGTGGAAGCCGTCGTGCGCGCCGCCCTGGAACAGCGGCGGCTGGTCGTTGTACCAGAGGTAGTAATAGACGTGGCCGAGTTCGTGGTAGATCGTGAACAGGTCTTCCTCGTTCGGGCGCATGCACATCTTGATGCGCACGTCGTCCTCGGTGTCCATGTCCCAGGCGCTGGCGTGGCACACGACTTCGCGATCGCGCGGGCGTACGAGCATCGAGCGCTCCCAGAATTTCGCGGGCAGCGCCGGGAAGCCGATCGAGGTGTAGAACGTCTCCGCGGACTTCGTCATCCGTTCGGCGCTCCAGTTCTGCCGCGCGAGTTCGCGGTCGGCGGATTCGATGCTCGCTTTCGGGTAGGGCTTGAGGATGTCGTCGTAGACCTTGTTCCAGGTCTGCGCCCACATGTTGCCGAGCAGGTGCGCCGGTATCGGCTTGCCGGCGGGCACCTTGTCCTCGCCGTACTGCGCGGCGAGGCGGCCGCGCGCGTAGCACTGCATCGCGCCGTAGAGCGGCTTGACCTGCTCCCACAGCCGCGTGGCTTCGACCGCGAACTCATCGGGCGGCATGTCGTAGCCCGAGCGCCACATCGCGCCGAGGTCGGCGAAGCCGAATTCGCGCGCGCCCTCGTTGGCGAGTTCGACGAAGCGCTGGTACTTCGCACGCATCGGCCGCGCGGTGTCGTGCCAGCCCACCCAGGCCTGCTCGAGCTCGGAGTAATTGCGGCTCTTGGCGAGTGTATCGGAGAGCTGGTCCAGGTTCAGGCAGCTGTCGGGGCCGGTGGGACAGTACTTGCCCTCGCCGTACATCGCATCGAGGCTCGCGAGGATGCCGGTCAGTTCCGCGCGCCGCTCCGGATCGGCCGGCGCGGGCGCGGAGGTCTGCTGCGTCAGCAGGTGCAGCGCGCGCCGCGTCGCAGGACTCGCCTCGGCGTTGGCGTAGGCCTTCGACTTCTCTATCGTCGTGCTGAGGAACTCCTGGTAGCGGGCGTTCGAGCGCGCGCTGAGGAACTGCGTGTCCGGCGTGATGTTGGTCGCCTGGGTCCACTCGGCCGCCGCCAGCTCCCGCGTAATGGGGATCAGGTCCTCGTTCACCTGCGCGACGAACTCGTCCGCGCTCTGCGTGGGTGCCGTCGCCGGCGGCTCGCGCGTACAACCGGCGAGTGCGGCGGCGATCAGGGCCATGCCTGCCAGGCGCTTCATTTCACACCTCCCATCAGACGCTTCGCGTAGGGTGAGATCAGGAACATCACCAGGCCGCCCATCGCGCCCCACCAGAAGATGCCGAGGAACTGGTTCGGCATCGCGGCAAGGTTGTTCGGATCGAACTCGCCGGCGAACTGGCCCGCCAGGTTGTTGCCGATCGCGGTGGCGAGGAACCAGACGCCGAGCGCCTGGCCGACGAAGCGCGCCGGTGCGAGCTTCGACATCGAGGACAGGCCGACCGGCGACAGGCACAGCTCGCCGAACGTGTGGAACAGGTAGGTGAGGATCAGCCAGGTCGGCAGCACCTTCTCGCCGGCGACCACATACTGCGCGGCGAAGTACATCACCACGAAGCCGATGCCCATCAGGACCAGGCCCAGGGCGAACTTCACCGGCGCCGACGGATCGAGGTTGCGCTGGCCGAGCCAGACCCACAGGGCCGCGAATATCGGCGAGAAAATGATGATGAACAGCGGATTGATGTTCTGCAGCACGCCCGCCGGCATCAGCCAGCCGCCGATCTGCCGGTCGGTGTGGCGGTCGGCGAAGATGTTGAGCGAGGCGCCCGCCTGCTCGAAGCCGGCCCAGAACATCGCGCAGGCGATGAACAGCGCGATCATCACGACCACGCGCTTGCGTTCGATCGTGTCGAGCCCGGCGAAGAACAGCATGTAGGCGAAGTAGCCGACCGTGAAGGCGACGATCGCCCAGAAGGATTTCTTCAGCAGCCACACGGGGTCGATCCGGATGTGCCCGAGGATCGCGAGTGCGACGATCGCGAATATCGCGGCGGTCACCGCCGCGACGATCCACCAGGCGCGGCGCGTGGCGCCGGCATCGGCGTGCACCATGCCCGGTTCGAGTCCCGCATGGCCGAGGAAGCGGCGCGTGAACGCGAACTGGATCAGGCCGAGCAGCATGCCGATGGCAGGCGCCGCGAAACCCATGCTCCAGCCGTAACGCGCGGCGAGGATCGGCACGATCGTCGAACCGAGGAACGCGCCGACGTTGATGCCCATGTAGAAGATCGAGAAACCGGCATCTCGACGCGAACCGCCCTCCGGATACAGCTGCGCGACGATCGCGCTGATGTTGGGCTTCAGCAGTCCGACACCGCACACGATCAGCATCAGGCCGAGGAAGAACAGCTGCGTCGAGCCGGTGGCGAGCAGGCCGTTGCCGACCATGATGAAGATGCCGCCCCACCAGACCGCGCGTTGCGCGCCGGTCAGCCGGTCGGCTATCCAGCCGCCCGCCAGCGACAACAGATAGGTGCCGGAAATGTACAGGCCGTAGATCGCATTACCGGTGCGATCGTCGATGCCGAGGCCGCCGCTGTCGATCGAGGCGACGAGGAACAGCACCAGGATCGCGCGCATGCCGTAGTAGGTGAAGCGTTCCCACATCTCAGTGAAGAACAGCGTGGCGAGTCCCTTCGGGTGCCCGAAGAAGCCCTTGCCTGAATCCCCCGCGACCACCGTAGTCGACATCGAATCAGCCATTGTCAGGCTCTCTTTTTGTGGCGAGCGCCGTGGCGCTGCAATGGCGCGGAAGTGTGACTGATGTTGCCGTGCCCCAGCAAGGCGGCGTTATGTCGTGCTCGCCCGCATTTTCGTCATGATGCGCGCCATCACGATTCCGCCCTCGTACAGCAGGTACATCGGGATCGCCATGATGCTCTGGGAGATGGCGTCGGGCGGGGTGAGGAACGCCGCCACGACGAAAATGCCGATCAGCACGTAGCCGCGCATGGCGGTGAGCTTTTCGGCCGGCACCAGCCCCGTGATCACCACCAGCACCACCGCGATCGGCATCTCGAAGGCGATGCCGAAGGCGAAGAACATGGTCAGCATGAAATCCATGTAGCTCGCGATGTCGGTCATCATCACCACGCCTTGCGGCGTCGTGTTGGCAAAAAAGGCGAACATCACCGGGAACACGAACATGTAGGCGAATCCGGCGCCGATATAGAACAGCAGGATCGAGGAAACGAGCAGCGGCAGGCCGAAGCGGCGCTCGCGCCGGTAAAGGCCCGGGGCAACGAATGCCCACACCTGGTACAGCACGACCGGCATCGCGATGAACAGCGCGACGAAGAAGGCGAGCTTGAACGGTGTCATGAACGGTGAGATCACGTTGGTCGCGATCATCGTGGCGCCGGCCGGCAGCTGCGCGAGCAGCGGGCGCGCGAGGAAGGTGAAGATTTCCTCTTTGAAGTAGGCGCACGGCACGAACACGATGATCACGGCGACGAAGGCGCGCAGCACCCGATCGCGCAGCTCGAGCAGGTGCGAGATCAGCGTGCCTTCGGCGAGACGCTCAGGTTCCTCGCTCATCGTCCGCTCGGTGCTGGCTGTCAGGCTCCGCGCCCGCGTCCGCGTGGCTCACATCCGCGCGTGCCACGTCGTCGTCTGGCTGGTAGTACTTCCCGGGCGGCGGGCTGTCGGCTGGGGGCGCGTCGGCCACGGGAGCGTCGTCCGGGGGCGTGGAGGCCGGAGCCGAGGAGGCTGGCGGCGGAGCGTCCGGCGCAGCCGCGGCCGGTTTGCGTGGCGGCGTGTCCTCGAGGATCGCCTCGCTCTCGAGTTGCTCGCGGAACTGGCGCGCCATGGCGCGCGCGCGGCCGATCCAGCGGCCGACCTGGTTGGCCACTCGCGGCAGTTTCTCGGGACCGAGCACGACCAGTGCAAGTGCAAAGATCAGCAGCAGCTCGGTGAAGCCGACCTCGAACATGGCGGCAGCGCGCGCCGCTCAGGCGCCGCGGTTGATCTTGCTGTCGGTGTCGCTCTTGGCGACTTCGGGGAACTCGGCATCCTTCTCGGCCGACTTGATCTGCTTCACCTCGTCGGCGCTGTCCTCGGCCTCGCCCTCGCTGACCGATTTCTTGAAGCCGCGCACCGCCGCGCCCAGATCGGAACCGATCGTGCGCAGTTTCTTCGCGCCGAATACCAGCAGCACCACCAGCAGGATGATGATGAGCTCGCGCATCCCAATACCCATATGAACCTCGACAAGCGCACCCGTGCGCAAACCCGGGATGATAGGCCAAAAGAGGCGCCGAGGACGGGAAAGTTCCGTGTCAGCCGGCGTGCGCTTCGAGCCAGAATGTGACTGGCCCGTCGTTTTCGAGCGCCACCCGCATGTGTGCGCCGAACTCGCCGGTTGCCACCTCCGGATGGCGCCGTCGCGCCTCCGCGACGAACTGCCCGAACAGCGCCTGCGCGGCTTCGGGAGCCGCGGCAGTACTGAAGCCCGCGCGCGCGCCCTTGCGCGTATCGGCCGCCAGCGTGAATTGCGGCACGAGCAGCAGGCCGCCCCCGGTGTCCGCGAGCGAGCGGTTCATGCGCCCGTCCTCGTCAGGGAATACCCGATACCCGAGCACGCGCTCGAGCAGGCGGCTGCCACAGGCTGGCGTGTCGAGCGCCTGCACGCCGATGAGGGCGAGAATGCCGCGCCCTATGCGACCCACGAGCCGGCCCTCGACCGTGACTTCGGCGAAATTGACCCGTTGAATCAATGCGATCATGTCGGCGCCGATCGTGCCATCCGGCCGCCCTGCGGGGAACCCGGTAGTGGCAATTGGGCAGTCCACCCCGTACCATTTGCCGCTGATTTCAGCAGGGGTCAGACATGTCGCTCGCCAGCCGGACCGCAACCGCATTCGCACTCGCCACATTTCTCGCGGGCTCGGTGGGGGTCGCGCATGCGCAGGGCAATGCCGAACGCGGCAAGGTTCTCGCCCAGACCTGCCTCGGCTGCCACGCGGTCGAGAACTACAAGAACAGCTATCCCACCTATCCGGTGCCGAAGCTGCGCGGCCAGCACGCCGAGTACCTCGAAGTGGCGCTGCGCGGCTACCAGGCGGGGGAGCGTTCGCACGCCACGATGCACGCGCACGCCGCGTCGCTGTCCGAGCAGGAAATCGCCGATATCGCGGCCTTCCTCGGTGGCGAGGCGGTCCAGCCCACCGGCAAGCCGGCGGCAGCCAATGCGCCGGAAGCCGCGGCGGTCTGTGTCGCCTGCCACGGCAACGATGGCGTGGGTGTGTTGCCCGCCTATCCCACGTTGACCGGCCAGCACATCGAATACCTCAAGCGCGCACTCACCGACTACAAGTCGGGCGCCCGCAAGAATCCGATCATGGCCGGTTTCGTCGCGACGCTGAGCGCCAAGGACATCGAGGCACTCGCCGCTTACTACGGCAAGATGGGCCCGGGGCTCGAGACGGTCGAGCTGCGCAAATCGCGTTTCAGCGCCCGCTGAGGAGCCAGCTTCCGCCGAGGCATCAGCTGCCGGAGAGGCGCTGGAGGAACGCCGCCGCCACGCTCATCCACGCGTCGCGGTTCGCCTTGCGACGAAACACGTGCGCCTCCTCTTTCGCGAGCACGTACCAGACCTCGGCGCCGTTGCCGCGCACGGTGGTGACGAGGCGCTCGGCCTCGAACGCCGGTGCGACGAGATCCTGTGCACCCTGCACGACCAGCAGCGGCCGGCGCAGCGCGCGCGCATTCGGGATGCGCGAATAATTCGTCATGCCCGCAAGGCTGATGCCGCCGGCGACGCGATCGCCGTACTGGGCGAGCGAGCCCAGCGCAACCTGCGCGCCCTGCGATTCACCCATCAGCACGACGCGCGAGCGGTCGAGATCGCGCTGCACGCCGATCCACACCAGCAGTGAGCCGATGTCGCGCACCGCATCCTCGCGGCGCACGCTCTCGCCGAGCATCTCGAAGCTGCGACCGTAGCCCGGTGCACCGCGCACGTTCGGCGCGATGACCGCGTAGCCGAGCACGTTGACCGCAAACTGCGTGAATGCATCGAAGCCGGGCCGGTACTGCTCGTTCGGCCCGCTCGCGATGCGCACGAGCACGGGGTGCGGCCCGGGCGTGCGCGGCCGGTAGACCCACGCGGGCAACGCACGCGTGCTGCCGTTGGCGCGATCCCAGCCGGGGAAGCTGATGAATTCGGGCGCGACGAGCGCGGCCCTGTCGATCGGGCCCAGCTCGCTGCGCGTCCAGCGCGCGACGGTGTTGCTCGCCGGCTCGTAGACCCAGGCGTCGGCCGGCTCGGTGGCGCCTTCGGCGGTAAGCGCGAGGCGCCGGCCCGCGGGGTCGAACGCGAGATCGGCGATGCGGCCCTCGGGCAGCCCCTGAGGTGCGAGCTCCATGCGCGCGATCTGGTCGATCACCGACAGCCGGCTCACGCCCGCGGCATTCGCGACGAACGCCAGGTAGCGCCCGTCGGCCGAGGCCGCGAAGCTCTCGATGTCCCACGGCACGTTGTCGGTGATCGTGGTCAACTGGCTGGTCGCGGGGTCGAGACGATGGAGCCGTGCGAACTCGTCGAATTGCGCGATCAGGTAGACGTTGCGCCCGTCCGGCGCGAATCGCGCCGCGACCACGCGCCGCGGCGGCGTCGGCAATGCGATCGCGGTAACGCCGCCCGTATTCACGTCAGCGAACCACAGTTCGCTGTGCTGCGAGTTGGCCTCGTCCTGGATCAGCAGCCGGCCGCCGTCGGGCGACCACGCTAGCGGTCGCCAACTCTTGATGCCGGCCGCGACGAGCAGGCGCGGCTGCAGGTTGCCGCCCGGTTCGAACGCGAGGATTTCCTGGTGCACGCCATCGGCACTGGCGGCCTGGAAGGCGACTGTCCTGCCGTCCGGCGACCAGGTCAGCGCGTCCGGCTGCACGCGCGGCGCCGCGATGCGCGGGGTGCTGCGGTCGGCAAATCGCAGCGCACGCAGCTGTGGCACCGCGCCGGGCCCGGCGGTGACATAGGCTACGCCCGCGGCGCCGCTCGCCGCACTGCTCGCGGCGGCGATCACCGGATCGTCGCCGAAGGTGAGCTGTTCGCGCGCGCCGAGCGGCGCGGCGACGCGATGCAACTGCGCGATCTCGCCGAAGCGCGTGGTGACGAGCAACGCACCGTCCGGCAGCCAGCCCGCCACCGTGGCCGAACGCCCCGCGAGCCACGGCGTGATGCGCTCGACGAGCGCGGGACTCGCCTGGATGACGCCGTCGAAGGTCAGGTTGCCGCGCTCCTCGCGCGCCGCGTGCGCGGGCAGTGTTGCCATCGCGACCAGTGCGCTGACGGCAGCGCAGGCCAAGGCCGTATATGATCGTTGCATCCGGATATGGTGACATACATGGGAGCACAATCGATGACGCGAAAACTCGCTGCGATGCTGATGATTGCCGTCCTCGGCGGCGGCGCGACTTTCGCCGCCGCAAGCAGCGAAGCCGACCTCGTGCTGGTGGCCGGGGCCACCGGGCGCACCGGTGTGCATATCGTGACCCAGCTCGTCGACCAGGGTTACCGGGTGCGCGCCCTGGTGCGCGATGAGGCCAAGGCGCGCGCGACCTTGCCGCAGAGCGCCGAGTTCGTGGTCGGCGACGTGCGCGATCCTGCGACCCTGGCGCCGGCCATGAAAGGCGTCACGCGCGTGATCTCGACGATCGGTGGCGGAGCCCTCAGGCCGGTGCCGGGCAACGGTCCGGACGAAATCGACCGCCAGGGCAACATCAACCTCGTCGACGCCGCGAAGGCGGCCGGCGTCACGCAGTTCGTGCTCGTCTCCTCGAGCGGTGTGGACCATGCCGAGACCTATCCCGCGCCGTTCATGCGGCCGATCCTCGCTGCCAAACGCGCGAGCGAGGATTACCTGCGCGCGAGCGGCCTGCCCTACACGATCGTGCGACCGGGCGGCCTCAGGGACGCGCCGGGCGAGCACACGCGCATCGTGCTGCGCCAGAAAGTCGGCGCCGAGGTCAGCTGGGTTGCGCGCGCGGATGTCGCGCGCGTGTGCATCGCGGCGCTCGGCAACGAGGCGGCGCTCGGCAAGACATTCGACGTCTCGGCGGTGGCCGGTGAGCCGGTGGGTGACCTCGCGCCACTGTTCGCGGCGCTGTCGGCCGACCCGGTACCTGCGAAATAGCGATCGATGCGTGGGCCGGACGACATCACGGCCATCGACGCGGGCTACGTGCGCCCGCAGATGGCCGCGATCCACGTGATCGAGCACCGCGGCCGCGCAGCGCTGGTCGACACGGGCACGGCCCATTCCGTGCCGCGCGTGCTCGCTGCGCTCGCGTCGCTGGGTCGCGAGCCCGCGGACGTGGACTATGTGCTGCTGACGCACGTGCATCTCGACCACGCGGGCGGCGCCGGCGCCTTCATGCGCGCATTGCCGAACGCCACGCTCGTCGTGCATCCGCGCGGTGCGCCGCACATGATCGATCCGGCGAAGCTGATCGCCGCCTCGATCGAGGTCTACGGCGAGTCACGCTATCGCGAACTGTATGGCGAGATCGTGCCCATCGATGCCGCGCGCGTGCACGTGACCCAGGACGGCGAGCAACTCGATCTCGCCGGCCGCGTGCTCGAGTTCTGGTTCACGCCCGGGCATGCGATGCATCACCAGGCGATCGCCGACCCTGCGTCCCGCACCGTGTTCACCGGTGACACCTTCGGCCTGTCGTACCGCGAGTTTGACACCGCGCGCGGAGCATTCATCTTCCCGACGACGACGCCGACCCAGTTCGACCCGC
>Ga0116143_10003866_pt1 | contig 14757 bp, 14 predicted proteins | sample AD_UKC034_MetaG_FD_89745 | JGI IMG/M metagenome (GOLD analysis project Ga0116143, IMG submission 89745) | Active sludge microbial communities of municipal wastewater-treating anaerobic digesters from USA - AD_UKC034_MetaG | ecosystem: Engineered > Bioreactor > Anaerobic > Digestate | place: USA...
GTGTCAGACCCGCAGCGCCTGTGCGTTCTGGATGCAGATGCGCTATCCATTTTTGAAGACGACGTAAAAACATTTTATAAAACTCTAGGAAAGCATTGCATCCTGACCCCGCACGAAGGCGAGTTTGAGCGTATCTTCCCGAATTTCCACGGTAGCAAAGTCGAACGCGCCGCCGCCGCCGCCGCCAAGACCGGAGCGATCATCGTCCTCAAAGGGGCCGACACGGTTGTCGCCGCGCCCGATGGCCGTGCAGTCGTCAATACGACCGGTTCAGGGTGGCTGGCCACCGCGGGAACAGGGGATGTTCTGGCGGGCATGGTTGCGGGCCTCGCGGCACGTCGCGTTCTGACGCCGTTCGAAGCCGCTTGCGCCGCCGTGTGGATGCACGGAAAGGCCTCGGAATTGGCCGGCCCCGGTATGATTTCCGAAGACCTCGCCAGTGAAATACCATCGGTTCTGAAATTTCTGGCGGATGACGGAGAGGAAGAAGACTCCTCTACTGACGAATAATCCTGCAATCCTATAGTTTTCCCTTGGCTTGGTAGTCGTTCTGCGCTAAAAGACGGGGCTGTTTCCGCGGATGTGGCGAAACTGGTAGACGCACCAGACTTAGGATCTGGCGCCTTACGGCGTGGGGGTTCAAATCCCTTCATCCGCACCATAAATATTAAACTGGAAAGTGAAGAAAAGAATGCAAGTATCTGTTTTGAAAGAAGAAGGGTTGACCAGAGAGATCGAGGTTGTGGTTCCTTCCACAGCCATTAAGAAAAAGGTTGAAACCGAACTCGTGGCTTATGGCCAGCGCGCCAAAATCGACGGATTCCGTCCGGGCAAAATCCCGATGCCTGTTCTGAAGAAACATTACGGCCAGATGATTTTGGGCAACGTGCTCGACAAGCTGGTTCAGGAAACGGCGTCCGACGCTCTGAAGCAAAAAGAAATCCGTCCGGCCATGCAGCCGAAAATCGAATTGAAAGACGGCGAAGAATTCGACGAGAACAAAGACCTGACCTATACGATGAAAGTTGAAGTTCTGCCGACTTTCGCGGTCATGGACCTTGCGAAAGTAGCCGTTGAAAAACCGGTTGCCAAAGTCGAGGACAAAGTCATTCAGGAAACGCTTGAAAATATCGCAAAAAACAACCGCGATTTCGTGAAGGTTGAAGAAGCTCGTGGAGCCAAAACCGGCGATGTGTGCGTCGTTGATTTCCACGGCAAAACCAAAGACGGAGTTGAACTTCCGGGCATGTCCGGCCATGACATGAATGTCGAACTGGGCAGCGGTCAATTGATCCCCGGTTTCGAAGACCAGCTGATCGGCCACAAAGTCGGCGATCACGTGGATGTAGATGTAACCTTCCCCGAAGATTACGGTGTGAAAGAACTCGCAGGCAAGCCGACCATCTTCCATGTCGATATCAAGGAACTCCGCACACCGGAAGACGTGAAGATCGACGATGCTCTGGCCCAAAAATTACGCTTTGAAAATGTCGATACATTGAAAGACGCTGTGGTCAAAGAAATCTCGAAAGACTACGACCAACTTTCTCGTTTGCGCCTGAAACGAGCTTTGCTTGATGTTCTTGATGAAAACCACAGCTTCGACCTGCCACCGTCAATGGTCGAGATGGAATACAACGCCATCGTCCGCCAGATGGAGCAAGAGAAGAAACAAGCTGGGGAAGACATCACCGACGCGGATAAAGACGAACTGAAACCGATTGCCGAGCGTCGCGTGCGTTTGGGGCTGGTTCTGGCTGAAATCGGCCGAGCCAACACAATTGAAGTCTCTCAGGAAGAGCTCTACAAAGCGATCTATGCCGAAGCTCGTAAGTTCCCGGGCCAAGAGCAACAGGTTCTGGAATTCTATTCCAAAAACCCGCAAGTGATCGAATCCTTCCGCGCCCCGATCTACGAAGACAAGGTTGTGGATTTCATCCTGACCAAAGCTAAAGTCTCGGACAAGGAAGTCTCGATTGACGACTTGACCGCCGAAGACGAGGATGGGGAATTGGCCGCCAAGCCTAAGAAAAAAGCGGCAGCTAAAAAGAAATAGGATAAAAAGTTAAACCCCCGATGCACGTCGGGGGTTTTTGTTTATGGCAATGTAAAATCAGCAGCTCGACCCTTGCAACATCCCACCTCACGGGCTAATCTTGACCCGTTCTATTAAACCCACCCTCTGATTCGACTATTCTTAAAGGCAATAAAATGAGAGACCGCGACCCGATTGACGTTTACAATAACTACCTCGTTCCGACTGTGATCGAGCAAACCAACCGTGGTGAGCGCGCGTTTGATATTTATTCGCGCCTGTTGAAAGAGCGCATCATTTTCCTTGTCGGCGGAGTGAACGATAACGTCTCCTCGCTGATCTGTGCCCAGCTGCTGTTCCTTGAGTCTGAAAACCCGACTAAGGACATCTACTTCTATATCAACTCGCCGGGGGGCGTGGTTAGCTCCGGTTTGGCGATGTACGACACGATGCAATATATCAAGCCGGACGTGGCCACCGTCTGTATCGGTCAGGCTTGCTCTATGGGCTCGTTCCTGCTGATGGCGGGCGCCAAGGAAAAACGTTTCTGCCTGCCTAATTCCCGCATCATGATCCACCAGCCATCTGGTGGAGCGCAGGGGATGGCCTCGGACATCGAAATTCAGGCTCAGGAGATCATCCGTTTGAAAAAGATCCTGACCGAAGCCTATGTCACCCACACCGGCCAGAAATACAAACTTCTGGAAGAACTGATGGACCGTGACAAATGGCTCTCGGCAGATGAAGCCAAAGACCTCGGTCTGGTCGACCACGTTGTCAAATCCCGCGACGACGTGAAGCCAAAAACCGATAAATAATAGGCGTACTCGCTATTATTAGGGTTGTTTACCCCCAAAAATGGCCTAAAAGAGGCCATTTTTTATCAGAATTAGCCATATTTGATCGAATTTTAGGCAATTTGATCGACTTGCCCCTTGTTTTTTGGGTCGCATTAACCAATTGGTTAAGCTACACAGTATATGCTCTAACTTGGATCAAGATTCCTTAAAGGTCGTCTCATGCTCGGTTTTAAAATGACAGATTCCTCCCAAAATTACCCCGTTCTACCGCTGCGCGACATAGTGGTGTTCCCGCATATGATTGTGCCGTTGTTCGTCGGTCGTGAAAAGTCGGTGGCAGCCCTCGAAAAAGTCATGGATGCGGGAAAGCAGATTCTGCTGGTTACCCAGAAATCCCCTTCGGTTGACGATCCGATGCCGGGCGACTTATATGATGTCGGAACGGTCGGAACAATCTTGCAGCTTTTGAAATTGCCTGACGGCACGGTGAAAGTTCTGGTCGAAGGCGAACGCCGTGCGCGTGTTTCGAAATTCACTTCGACCGATCCGTACCTTGAAGGTGAAGCGATTCTGTTTGAAGAAGGGAAAACCTCGTCCTCAGAACTCGAATCTTTGGCTCGCGCGGTTGTGACTCAGTTTGAAGAGTATGTGAAAATCAATAAAAAGATTCCACCTGAAGTCATTGTGTCGATCAGCCAAATCGAAGAGCCGTCGAAACTCGCAGATACTATCGCCTCGCACCTGACTCTAAAAATTGAAGAGAAGCAAAAACTCCTCGAAGTTCCAACTGTTGTTGATGCTTTGGAGCAAATTTTCTCGCTGATGGAAGGCGAGATTGGAGTCTTGCAGGTTGAAAAACGCATCCGTGGCCGCGTCAAACGCCAGATGGAAAAAACCCAGCGCGAATATTATCTGAACGAACAGATGAAGGCCATTCAGAAAGAGCTGGGTGACGGAGAGGGTGGTTCAGGCGAGCTGGAAGAACTCGAAAAACGCATCAACCAGACAAAGTTCTCGAAAGAAGCCAAGGAAAAAGCTCTGGGTGAACTGAAAAAACTGAAAATGATGTCGCCGATGTCGGCCGAAGCAACCGTCGTGCGCAACTATCTCGACTGGCTGCTCTCGGTCCCGTGGAAAAAAGCCACCAAAGTCAAAAAGGATATCAAGGCCGCCGAGAAAATCCTCAATACCGATCACTATTCGCTCGAAAAAGTGAAAGACCGGATTTTGGAATATCTGGCCGTTCAACAACGTGCCAACAAACTCAAGGGGCCCATCCTGTGCCTCGTCGGGCCTCCCGGTGTCGGTAAAACATCGTTGGGTCAATCAATCGCCAAGGCCACGAACCGCAATTTCGTGCGTATTTCCCTAGGTGGTGTGCGTGATGAAAGCGAAATCCGCGGCCACCGCCGCACCTATATCGGGGCGATGCCGGGTAAAATTATTCAGGGCATGAAAAAAGCGAAGAGCTCGAATCCGCTCTTCCTATTGGACGAGATCGACAAGCTGGCTTCGGATTGGAGAGGAGACCCAAGCTCGGCTCTGCTCGAAGTGCTCGATCCCGAACAAAATGCAACCTTCAACGATCACTATCTGGAAACGGATTACGATTTGTCGGACGTGATGTTTATTTGCACGGCCAACTCGCTCAATATGCCGCGTCCGCTTCTGGACCGGATGGAGATCATTCGTATTTCCGGTTACACCGAAGATGAAAAACTCCAGATCGTCAAACAGCATTTGATTGCCAAGCAAATGAAGAATGCCGGTTTGAAGAAAAAAGAATTCTCGATCACCGATGCCGCCCTGCGTGATCTGATCCGTTTTTATACGCGCGAAGCCGGTGTGCGGAATTTGGAACGCGAATTGGCAAATCTGTGCCGCAAAGCAACCAAAGAAATCCTCCAGAAAAAACGTGAAAGCCTGCACATCACGCCAAAGAATCTTGGCAAATATGCGGGCGTCCGTCGCTATAGCTTTGGCGAAGTCGAAGAGATCAACCGCATCGGTGTGGTCAACGGTCTGGCCTATACAGAGGTCGGTGGTGATCTGCTCTCGATTGAAGCGGTGACGATGCCGGGTAAAGACGGCAAAGTTTCGACGACCGGGAACCTGAAAGAAGTGATGAAAGAATCCATTACCGTGGCCGAGATGCTGATTAAATCACGCTCGAACCAATTGGGCATTTCCTATGATGCCTTAAAGGAAATGAACATCCACGTTCACGTTCCCGAAGGCGCAACACCGAAAGACGGACCGTCTGCCGGCGCGGCAATGGTCACGGCGATTGTATCGGCGCTGACCGGAATTGAAGTGCGTCGCGATATCGCGATGACAGGAGAGGTGAACCTTCGTGGATACGTTACTGAGATCGGTGGATTGAAAGAGAAATTATTGGCCGCGTTGCGTGGCGGAATTACCAAGGTTCTGATTCCGAAAGACAACGCCAAGGACTTGGAGGATATCCCTCAAAACGTCAAAAAAGGCTTGGAAATCGTGGCTGTGGGAACGATTGAAGAAGTGCTGTCCCATGCTCTTGTGACCATGCCGGAACCCATCCAGCCTGTGGATAACAGCGAAAAAGAGGCCAAAATCGACGAAATATCCCCAAAAACCGCAGAAAATGGGGAAAAAGGTGTAATTCGTCATTGAGATTTTTGTTTAAAGAGCATAAAAATTGATTCTGCGAATCGCTGCCCAACCTTGATTTTCAAGGGATAGCGGAGGTCCGCGGAATTATTTTTTAACTCAACTTTCTAACCCGAGGGGTTACTATGAACAAATCTGAATTGGTTGAAGCCGTTGCGAAAAAAACCGACATGACCAAAGCTGCTGCTCAAGAAGCTATCGAAGCAACGATTGAGTGCATCTCCAAAGCCTTGAAAAAAGGCGACGAAGTACGTCTGGTCGGCTTCGGAACTTTCTCTGTAGCAAAACGCGCTGCTTCCACTGGTCGCAACCCACGCACCGGTGAAGCCATCAAGATCCCTGCTTCCAAACAACCTAAGTTCAAAGCAGGTAAAGAACTGAAAGATACCGTTAACGGACGTTAGTCCCTGTAACGCTAAAAGATTTGGCAGCCCGATCCACGTGGTCGGGCTGTTTTTTTATGGGTTTATGGTGATTTTTTACGCTTGATCTTGGTCGAAAAACTTTGTAGAAAGCTGATCTCTGATGCGCGCTTAGCTCAGCGGTAGAGCAACTCGTTTACACCGAGTGGGTCGGGAGTTCAATCCTCTCAGCGCGCACCATTCTTCCCAGAAACAAATAAGGCCGGATAGTACCGGCCCTTTGTTTTGTATTAGCGGCTTTGTCCGGGACCGTACAGTTTAAAAGCACCATATTGTCCGAGGGGCTGAACGATGGGCGCGGAAATACGGGTTTCCCCATCTTTCATGCCGATTTCTTCGCAAGTGCCTACGGCGTATCCCCCACTTTTCCAGTCGGTAATGTTTACAAGTATGGCCGATCCATATTTAGGTACGATCTCTGTTCTGTTTTGGTACGGTGCAGCCATCAAGGTATCCGCCGAATAACTGCCGTTGCGCCCGAACTGAATGGTAAGAGGCTCCAGCTTCGCTGGTCTCCCCCATGCTTTATCCCAGTAATAATCGGCTGTTTCAGAAACATCACGCCCGCGAACAAGACGGGCGGATTTAAGTTCGAACGCAAATTCATTGCCCTCGGTACGGCTATAGATGGTGGCAACACTCTTTTCAGCATCAAGAATGCAGATATCACGAGGGGGCGAACCTGCTTGTGCGGAGCCGACTGATGCAGAAAAAGTGGCTCCAATTGCCAGAGTCTTAAGAAAATTTCCCATGATGACACCTCAGTATTTTGCCGTTTAATTCGGATTGTCCGGCCAAACTACATGAAAAAGCCAGAAAAGTCCAACTTTTTCATAAGAATTTAGTAAGTTTTGAGGCGGGAATAGAGGGGCTGGGCCTCTGCGGGGAGAGGCAGAAGGCTCTCGGCACTGTAAGGGCTCAAAAGCGGGGTCACGGTCACCAGACGCCCATAGGGGTCTACCACAGCCGAAACCCCCGTATTGGCCGAGCGGACGACGGGAACACCTTCCTCGATCGCGCGGTAAATAGCATGGGCCAGATGCTGGTATGGACCGGCCGAAACCCCGTACCACGCATCATTGGTGACGTTGACGATCCATTCCGGCCTTTGCGGATTGTCACTGGTCACTTCACCGGGAAAAATAACCTCATAACAGACCAGCGGGCTGAAAGGGGGAATATCATCAAGCATAACGGTTCGCGGTCCCGGTCCCTCGACAAAACCGGAAAAATTCGTGATCGGCCCGATGGGAATATATTTCTGGAACGGAATGTATTCGCCGAATGGTACCAGATGGAATTTGTCGAAGCTGAAAATCTGGTGAACATCCTGATCCAGCGCAACCAGACTGTTATGATACCCATGCGTATCCTTGAGCAACGCACCGGTCAGAACATAGGTCGGCTCGCGGAAATGCATCAACGCCCCGCGCATGGCCTCGACCGCCTGCGGCGTGTCAAGATGATGGTAGGTAATGGCAGTTTCCGGCATAACCAGAACGCGAACCGGATTCGGCCCCTTGGGGGATAGTTTGGCATCCGCTCGAACAATGGTCAGTAGATCGCGGTAATTGTCCCACATCTTTTCGCTGTTCCATTTATCGGCCTGTACGATATTGGGCTGGATAATCTGGACCACGACATTGTTATTATATTCGGTCGGGTGAGCGGCTAGACGTTGCGCCCCGAACATATAAAGACCGACGGCAACGGCAATCGCCGCAACCAGAAAACCATAACGGACTACTTTCGGGCTTTCCCCTTTCCACGCAAAGGCCGGAACCGAGAACATGAAAATCGTCAGGAACGAAAGCGTGTAAACGCCGCCGATAGACAGGAATTGAAGCATTGCTAAATTGCCGGTCCACGTCATGCCGAACAAATTCCATGGAAATCCGGTAAATAACCGCCCGCGCAAATATTCGAACAGCATCATAGCGACAAGATAAACCAGAAAAGCCAGAAGGCTGCGCCCGCCGCGCAAACTGCGCGAGATCAAAGCGGCAAACGCCGGATAAAAGGAGAAGAGGGCAGGTAAGCCCACCACAGCGAGCGGATAGGCCCAGAGATACGGGTTGCCGTCCACCAGCAACGCATTGCCGATCCAGTAAAGACTAAAAACAAAATACCCGAATCCGAATAACCATCCGGCGGCAAAAGATTTCCAGCGGGCCTGACGCGAAAAGTCGGTCAGGATAATCCAGAAAAAACTAAGGGCAATCAGAAGCGACGGCCACAGATAAAGCGGCCCCATCCCGCCGCCGCCAACGGCCCCCATCAAAAAACAGGACAGAAAGCGCCCCGCGGTGGTGGTAGGAAAAAAGGAACGGGACAAAAACCGCATAACCTAGTCCTGAGCGGTAGGAGGAGGTGATAGAGGCTTTCTCACACGAATGCGGGTCACGCGCCGCGGATCGGCTTCCATGATCTCGAACACAAATCCGGTTTCTTCATGGGTGATGACTTCACCGCGCGCGGGAACGCGCCCCGACAAGGTAAAGATAAACCGACCGAGCGTATCGGACAAATCGCGTTCTTCGGCGCTCAATATCTGTCCGAACTTTCCTTCGAAATCCGAAATCTCCATACGCGCATCGGTGATAAAGCTTCCATCCTTGTCCTCGATGAGATCGGGGATATCGGCTTTGTCGAATTCGTCCTGAACTTCGCCGATAATGCTGCCGATCAGATCGCCGATGGTGACTAACCCGTCAATCCCGCCATACTCATCAACGACAAACACCATTTGTTGCCGTGTTTCGCGCATCATCATCAGCAAATCGAACACCGGCATGGCAGGGGACACAACCGGAGCTTCGCGCGCCAGAGTTTTGATCTGGATGTCCTGCTTTTTGACAAGGGCCTCAAGCACGTCCTTGAGGTGAATGACCCCGACAATATCGTCGAGCGTATCGCGGTACACCGGAATACGGTTGTGGTGTTTCTGCGCAAGCAAATCGAGAAATTCGTCAGGCGGAGTGGAAAGATCGATAGCAACGATATCTGCGCGCGGGACCATCACATCTTCAGCGGTCATGTCGCGCAGTTCAAGGATGTTGCTGAGCAGGGAAAGTTCGTGTGAAACACCGCTGCCACTGGCCTCGGAACTCGACGACATTTCCTCGATATATTCTTCAAGAGCTTCACGAAGTCCTTCATCGCCTTCGGGCCGTGTAGCCTTCATGAATTTTTTTAGCCATACCAATACGCCTCCACCTGATTGCGGAGTCTCAATGGACTGGGGGCTGGAGGAGGGCGGATCGGTCTGTTCTGGTTCTGCGGACGACATGATGTCAGTTTCTTAGCATTAAATATAAGGGTTGGAAATACCTGCTTTTTTAAGGATTTTGATTTCGAGGGCTTCCATCTCCTCTGCCATATCGTCTTCGATATGATCATACCCCAAAAGATGAAGGAATCCGTGGACAATCATATGGGAAAAATGGGCTTTAAAAGGCTTGCCCTGCTCAAGAGCTTCGCGTTTTACCGTCTCGAACGCCACAATAATGTCACCGACCGGAGCTTCACCGATCCCCGCAGGAATATCGCCCAAAGACTCCCAGTCCGGAAAGGACAGGACATTGGTCGGTTTGTCCTTGCCGCGGTGCTCGCGGTTGAGAATACGGATGGAGGCATCATCGGTAAGGGTCACGCTGACTTCCGGCACAAACCCGCGTGGACGGTTTGGCACATTGGTCCAAGCCATCTCGATCAATTCGGGAACCAAGCTTTTGGCCCCCAAACGCGCTCTCCCCCACAGGGGAGAGTCGAACAGGGTATCGACATGAGACTTACTGTTACTTTTTGGCATTTTTAGAATCGTAGGCGTGAAGGATTTTGCCAACCAGCTTGTGACGAACCACATCGGCATTCGTGAATTCAACGAAAGCAATTTCTTCAATATCGCGCAGAATATTCATAGATTCATGGAGTCCTGAAGTTTGCCCGTCGATCAGGTCGGTCTGGCTTGGGTCACCGGTAATCACCATTCGCGAATTCTCTCCCATCCGGCTCAGGAACATTTTCATTTGCGCCGAGGTGGTGTTTTGTGCTTCGTCAAGCATCACCCACGCGTGCGATAGGGTGCGCCCGCGCATAAAGGCCAGCGGTGCGATTTCGATCTCGCCGCGCTCCAGCATTTTTTCAACACGCTCGCCGCCCATAAAATCATAGAGCGCATCATAAATTGGACGCAGATACGGGTCGATTTTCTCGCGCATATCCCCCGGAAGAAAGCCGAGCTTCTCGCCAGCCTCGACCGCAGGGCGGCAAAAGACCATGCGTTCAATCAAACCTTTTTCGTACATCTCGACACCGACGGCGACCGCCAGATAGGTTTTACCGGTCCCCGCAGGTCCGATGCCGTAAACCATTTCCTTTTTGCGCAGGGCCTCGACATAGGTTGCCTGATTTTTCGTGCGCGGAACCAGAGAACGTTTTTTGGTCTGGATTGCATTTTTATCGTCAAGCGCGGGAGATGACGGAAGAGCGGCAACATCGAATGTCATGGCAGAAGAAGACTCTCCTTTCGGGGGATGTTCAAAGAAACGGATCACTGCGTCGATATCGGCGGGCGACACCATCGCATGGGGGTGCTTTTTCTGAACACGCCCCCAAAGGCTGTTGAGGACATGCTCGGCCACCTGTACATTTTTGCTGTCGCCGGAAATAGCCAGCGTATTGCCGCGGTCGGCAATATGAACATCAAGGGCATGTTCGAGGTAATGAATGTTGGCGTTATGCTCGCCGTACAGAAACGGGATCAGGGACAGGTCGTTGAATTCAAGAACTGATATGGTCAGGCTCCTCTGTTGTCTGAAGACTAATTATAGCACGAAACCTTAAAAATCAAAAAACAAACCGGAAAATCAGGGGAAAGGTGTGTGATCGGGAAGAGGGGGCGGGAGGCCGTCGTGGGGCATGCCGATCCTGACTTTATTTATATATTTCAATAATTTATAAGGATTGCGGATGGCTGGAAGCGTAACGTCCCCGACAAAACGGGAGTCCAGATGGATTTCCCCGTAATTCAGCAAAGCCCCCAATATGCCGTGATGAACCCGTTCTTCCTTGATTTCGGCCAAATCAAGTTCTTCGACCGTGACAAAGAAAAATCCGACTTTATAGATGACGCGGTGGCTGGTCAGGGCAATTTCTGTTCCCAGAAATTTGAGAATATGAATCCATAACACCATGACCCCAACCGTCAGCATCATAAAAAACAACGCATATTCTTTTGAAAGACTTTCAGGGATCAGAAACGGAACACGGACCACGGAGGATAGTTGATACAAACCGTACCACAGCCCGAAATTGAGAATAATCCCCCCGATAGACAGCAGAACAAACCACAAAAACCCTTGAAGAACGTAAATCCAGTGAATACGGGCGATATAGACGATCCGCTCGTCGTTTCCCGAAATATGCTTGGCAATAAAACTCATAATACCCCCTTATGGGTCACGCGGCCTCATTCTGCTCCTGTTTGACCTCGCCATGCAAGGCCATTTGTCCGGCGCTGGTCACAACAACATCCAGAATTTGCCCGACCACCCGTTTAGGGGCTTTGACATGGATCGACTGGTTGTGTTCTGTCCGGCCATGGGCTTGACCGTCGCGAACGCCTTCGTCGTCAAACAGGACCGGTATGGTTTTGCCGATAAACGACTGGTTAAAGGCCAGTGATTGTGAAGTAATGAGGGATTGCAATCTGGCAAGTCTGGCATCTTTGACATCTTCACGGACCAAACCTTGCATATTGGCTGCCGGAGTGCCGGGCCGTGCAGAATATTTGAACGAATAAGCCGATCCATACCCGACCTTTTCCACCAGATTATAGGTAGCCTCGAAATCCTCGTCCGTTTCGCCCGGAAAGCCCACGATAAAGTCCGACGAAAACATAATGTCGGGCCGCGCATCACGGAACCGCGCCAGAACGTCGAGATAAGACTGCGCCGTATGCTTGCGGTTCATGGCTTTGAGAATTTTATCTGACCCGCTTTGAACGGGAAGATGCAAATACGGCATAACTTTTTCAAGATCGCGGTGCGCCGCAATCAGATCGTCTTGTACGTCATTGGGGTGGGACGTCATATAGCGCAACCGCTCGACTCCCTGGAAATCATTAAGTTCTTGCAACAAGCGGCCAAGTCCCCATGTCTTGCCATCAGGCCCTTCGCCGTGAAAGGCATTCACATTCTGGCCGAGCAGGGTGATATCCTTGACGCCACTGGAAATCAACCGTTTGGCCTCATTCAGAATATCGGCCACAGGACGGGAATATTCCGATCCGCGCGTGTAGGGAACGACACAAAACGTACAGAATTTATCGCACCCCTCCTGAACGGAAAGAAAGGCCGATGGTCCGTTCACCGCATTTTCCTGCGGCAGGTGGTCAAACTTCTCTTCAACAGGCATATCGGTATTGATAATACGTTTTGATCCGTAAGCCCCCGTGATCTGCGCGATCATTTCAGGAAGCTGGTGATAGGTTTGCGGCCCGAACACCAGATCGACATACCGCGCGCGGGAAAGGATGACATCCCCTTCGGCTTGTGCCACGCAGCCGGCCACCGCCAGAACCATCTGCCCACCGTCTTTTTCCCTTTGCTGCTTGAGCGGACGAATCCGCCCCAGATCGGAAAAGACCTTGTCGGTGGCTTTTTCGCGAATATGACAGGTGTTGAGGATTACCATATCGGCATCCTTTGGCTCATCGGCAGACGAATACCCCAGCGGGCGGAGAATGTCTTCCATACGCTTGGTGTCATAGGAATTCATCTGACAGCCATAGGTCTTGATATAGAGTTTTTTCGTGGTGTTGGTCATGCGCGTTTAAAGCACGATCAGTAGGGAAAAATCAATAGAAACCGCTACTTTTTGGGCTGGTTTGGGCGCTGGAGTTCATAGATTCCGCAAACTCCCTCTTGGCAGACAGGCCAAGGTAGGGTCATGGCGGCTTGGGTGTGGCATCCGCGCATTTTGGGGCGCTTGCCCCTCTGCAGAATGGTTTGCTGGGCATCATTGTATCTAAGACGGTTGACAGATGTCTGGGTACAGTCATAGGGGATGGGCATGCACTCGATGCTGGTCTCGCATTCCTGATATTCTGCAGGCATGTTGAGCTTGATGTCGTCTAGGCGGACCAGATTGGCAGTGGGGGTGGGCTGGCCTTCAACTTGTTGAGGTTCTCCTTCTGTTTCTGCCTTTTGCAGCAACATAGTCGGAGAAGGCTCAAACATGCCAGAAAAAAACCATCTTTCTCCGACTTGAGGCGTGAACACACGGCACGAAGTCGTTGGCGGCAATTCTGTGACATACCCGCCGGCCATCACGCCTTTGAATGGATGCTCGACAAAGACGGAAACCTCGCCATTATCAACGCTCAGGATTTTGCCGATAAAAACGACAGGCTCCCTCATCAGAACTTGCTCGAATGTCAGATTGGGGGGGGGTGGCTTGCAGGCCCAGGCAGGAGACTGGATCATAAGGAGGATTGTCAGGCAAAGAGCCGTAAAAATTTTTGTCATGACTTCATTTCCTCCGGATTGGTGATATAGTGACGGAAACCATTTTAACTCATATCCGGTAAAGCCTCTATGAAAAAAACAATTTTGGCCCTAGGAACCATGCTGCCCGCTGAGATGGAGGAATTGGAGAGGGATTACCAGCTGATCCGCTTGTGGAAAGAGCCCGATCCCGAAGCAACACTCCAGAAAATTAAATCTGATGTTCAGGTCATCCTTTCGGCGTTCAATGGCATGCAGGTGACGCGCACGATTATTGAGGAACTACCCAATCTCGAACTGATCGCCCAATTCGGGGCAGGGGTGAACAATATCGACCTTCAGTCAGCTAAGGACCGAATGGTCGCGGTCAGTAGCACACCAGATACCCCCATGAATGACACGGCAGACACGGCGATGTCGCTGATTTTGGCAACACTGAGACGGATTGTGGAGGCCGATGTATTTGTCCGCATCGGTAAATGGCCTGCTGGAGGATTTCCTGCTGCGACCACATTAACCGGTAAAAAAGTCGGGATTATCGGGATGGGCCGGATCGGGCAGGCGATTGCCCGCCGCTGCACGGCGTTCGAAATGGAAGTGGTCTATCAGGGCCCCAGCCGGAAGGCGGACTTACCCTATGACTACTACGACAATATCGAGAAAATGGCATCCGAGGTCGATCTTCTGGTTTGTTCTTGTATCGGGGGGGCTGAAACGCACCACATCATCAATCTCCCCGTTCTGAAGGCGCTTGGCTCCAAAGGAACGCTGATCAACGTCGCCCGTGGCACAGTTGTCGATACCGAAAGCTTGCTGATCGCCCTCTCGAACAGGTATATTGGAGGAGCTGGCCTTGATGTTTATGAAAATGAGCCTCATGTGCCCGAAGCGCTAATTTCGATGGACAACGTGGTGCTTTTACCCCATATAGGGGGCAACACAGCCGAGACCAAAACGGCAATGGGCAAATTGGTGATTGCGAATATCAAGGCCCACTTTAATGGTGAGCCGTTGATCACGCCGGTAGCAGCCTAAAGGCAATATGAGGGTAGATTGAAAAATATTATTCTATTTCTGTTAATTGTTGCGTTTTCTTCACCCGCTTTCTCAAAATGCTATACCATGAAAGAGGCCGAGGCCGAACAAGGCATTCGCATCCACAGCGAATTGATGGTGATTGGCCTGAATTGCCAGCACCTCTGGCCAAAAAACCAGACGAATCTCTATAAACAGTACCAGCAATTCACCAACAAAAACTCCCGCCTTTTTTCAGAATACGAACAGACCCTTCTGAGCCTCTACAAAAGTGAAGGGGTCAAGAACCCTGAAAGCCACCTGCACCA
>Ga0116143_10003867_pt1 | contig 14753 bp, 7 predicted proteins | sample AD_UKC034_MetaG_FD_89745 | JGI IMG/M metagenome (GOLD analysis project Ga0116143, IMG submission 89745) | Active sludge microbial communities of municipal wastewater-treating anaerobic digesters from USA - AD_UKC034_MetaG | ecosystem: Engineered > Bioreactor > Anaerobic > Digestate | place: USA...
TGCTGCTGCAACGATGTTGCGCAAACAGAATATTACGACGGACATCTATCCTGAGCCTGCGAAACTCCAGAAGCAGATGCGCTATGCCAATCAATTGAAGGTCCCGTACGTCGCGATCATCGGGGAGAATGAGATGAAGCAGGATATCGTCACCGTGAAGGACATGAAGAGCGGTGAACAGAAGGCCGTGAAGCAGGACGAGCTGATCGGATCGCTGCACTGAGCCAGATACGAGAAAGAAGAAGGGCGGGCCATCGGCCCGCCCTTCCTGTTGTCCATCACGTTGATCAACGAACGACCACCGGACGCACGCTGCGACCAGCCTCCGTGGTGATCACCACGCTGTAGGTGCCCGACGCGAGCACACCGGCGAGTTGAAGCGTCGTACGCTCCCCGTTCGTGAAGTTCACGTTCGCTGCATGCACCATCCGACCGGTCATGTCCACGATCGAGACGGAACCACGACCCTCCAGCTGGCTGCCTTGGATGCTGATGTCGCCGTTGGTCGGGTTCGGGAAGATGCTCCAATCGTTCGCGCTCAGCTCGTTGACCGCGGTGCCTTCCATCACCACCACGGTGTAGTCTTCCACGTCACCGTAGGTCGCGATGCCGCAGGGGAGCAGGTCACCCGTGTACATCAGGCGCACACGCATCCGCGTGGAACCCAGTTCAGCCGTTCCAGGTACGCTCACCATGCCGGAGAAGGTCGCGGCTTCATCGGCGGTCGCCAGTTCGGTCATCTCCCCTTCATCCTCGAAGTCACCGTCCTGGTTCCAATCGATCCATACCGCGCACTGGTCCCCATCGTAGAACGCATCGGGGTTGTTCGTGACCAGGATGCTCACGTCGGTGCCGCGGTCCACGCTGGTGGTCAGGTCCGTGAAGTCCTGGTAGGTCGGCCCGCAATCCGAGTCGTTGTTGATGGTACCGAACTGCACATTGGTGGCGTACTCATCACACCCTTCGGAAGCGGCGGCGCAGTACGTGTCACACTCGGTGGCGATCACGCCGATCGTGTATGCACCGGCCGGTGCTTGCGGCGCTGCACCGGGTACGAGCACCACATAGGTGCCGGCGGCGAGCTGGGCGAAGGTGACCGTGCATGCGTCCGAGGAACCGAGGATGGGGTCCGCGAAACCTTCGCAGTCCATGGCGATCACATCGGCGAACTGGGTGAACTCCGAACCGTCCATGCAGTAGTTCAGCGTTACATCGGCGCATTCGGTCAAGGTGAAGGCATGCCACACGGCCACCAGGCCGAAGTCGGTGTCCAGGGTCGCCCCTTCGTTGTTGCCGGTGAATTCGATGCTGCCACCAACGGTCAGGGCTTGCGGTGCTGCGTTCGCGCAATCATCATTGGCGGGAGGTGCTACACCATCCGTCACGCAAATGGTGAAGGTCAGGTCCTCAGGTACGGGTGAGGAGTAGTAGTAAACGCGGATCAGGTAGGTGTTCCCGGCGCTCGTCGGGATCGTAAGCGATTCCGTTAGGTCCAGGATCCCGGATCCGGGGTCGGGGAAGTTGAGGTCGCTGCAACCCAGTGGGGTCGGGTCACCGCAGTCGCCGGTGAAGGCCTCGACGACCACATCATAGTCTGCGTTCCCCAGGACATCGATCCGGGAGTAGGAGCTGGTCGCTTCGAACGAATACCACACATCGAACGCATCGGGTGAGGTGTACAGGCCGCAGTTCTCCGAGGCGGGCAAGGATTCGGTGGCGCCTTCGCTGTCCCCAGCGATCGTGGTGCAGGTCGCTCCCACCGTGAGCGGGATGGCATCGGCGCATTCATCGTTGGCCGGGGCGTTCCCGCGCTGTGCGTGCGTGGCGTCCCGTCGGTTCTCCATGCCCGGTTTCGCGGACTGTGCGCCCGCGAGGGTGGTCATGGAAGCCAACAGGATGGAAAGAGGTAAGGTGTAGTTGTTCAACATGTGTCAGGTTTATCGAGGGCGCAAAGTTCCGTTCTGAGCCCGGGTATCCGGACCATCCCCGGAGTGAATGGTGCGTGCGGTTCATTCCGGGACCGATGGGTCATCGACGGAGAAGTGCTGCGAACGGATCGATGCTCGCATCTTTGGGCCTCTCATCCACCAGAAGCGCATGGCCAAGAAGAAGACACGAGCGGCGAAGCAGGTTGACCAATTGGCATTGATCACCACGCTGGGCATGGACCTGGAGACCTTCGTTCGTGCGCTGGATAGCGGTGCGCAACTGGCTTTGGCCCCCGATGCGCAAAAGGCCGTGGAACGTGCGCATCGCTACCTGAAGGATAGGCTGAAGCGCAGCGATGCACCCATCTACGGCGTGAACACGGGCTTCGGTTCGTTGTACGACAAGTCCATCGCGCGCAAGGACCTCGCCCAGTTGCAACGGAACCTGGTGATGAGCCATGCCTGTGGGAGCGGTGAGCCTGTACCTGCTCAGGTGGTCAGGGCCATGCTGGTCCTGAAGGTGCAGAACATGGCCTTCGGCCATAGCGCCGTGGCGCCGGCCACGGTGCAGCGCTTCATCGACATGTACAATGCCGATATGCTGCCAGTGGTGTACGAACGCGGATCCCTGGGTGCCTCGGGTGATCTGGCCCCTCTGGCGCACCTCAGCCTTCCCTTGCTCGGACTGGGCGAGGTGGTGCTGGCCGGCAAACGAATGAAGAGCGCACAGGCGTTGAAGAAGTTGGGGTGGAAGCCGCTGGAGCTGGGACCGAAAGAGGGTCTCGCCCTGCTGAACGGCACCCAGTTCATGAACGCCTATGCCGCATTGCTCGTGCAGAAGGCCACGCGCCTGGCGCAACTGGCCGATGTGATCGGAGCGGTGTCCCTCGATGCGTACGACGGTCGGCTCGAGCCCTTCCATGCTTCGGTGCATGCGGTGCGTCCACATCCCGGACAGGCGGTGGTGGCCGGCCATTTCCGGGAGTTGCTGCGCGGCAGTGCGCTGATCAAGCGGGCGAAGGCGCATGTGCAGGATCCCTATTCGTTCCGGTGCATCCCGCAGGTGCACGGTGCCTCGCGCGATGCGATCGCCTACGCGGAGCGTGTGGTGGGACGTGAATTGGAGGCCGTGACCGACAATCCCACCGTGTTCGATGACGAGGACCTGATCATCAGCGCAGGCAACTTCCATGGTCAGCCACTGGCCCTGGCCCTGGACTTCCTGGCGATCGCGGTGGCCGAGTTGGGAAGCATCAGCGAACGCCGCATTTACAAGTTGATCAGCGGCCAACGCGGGCTGCCGGCCTTCCTCGTGGCGGAGCCCGGGCTGAACAGCGGCTTCATGATCCCGCAGTATACCGCGGCTTCGCTCGTGAGCGCGAACAAGCAACGCGCGATGCCCAACAGCGTGGACACCATCGACAGCAGCAACGGACAGGAGGATCACGTGAGCATGGGCGCTGCCGCGGCCATCAAGACCTGGCAGGTGGTGCAGGACGTGGAACGCGTGCTGGCCATCGAGTTGTTCACAGCCGCACAGGCGTTGGAGTTCCGGCGGCCCGAACGAAGTTCAGCGCGGCTCGAGTCCTTCGTTGCCGCCTTTCGGGAACGTGTACCCTTCGTGAAAGTGGACACTGTGATGCATGACCTGATGGAGGAGGCGCTCGCGTTCGTCCGTACGGTGCCGATCAGCTAATGGACGCCTACCTGCTACCCGGGCTGGGTGCGGACCATCGGCTCTTCACGCGACTAAAGCTGGATGTCGCAGCCGTCCATCACCTGGATCATCCCATCGTGCCTAGAGGTGCGCCCTTGAAGGACTTCGCGGAAGCCTTGGAACCTCGGATCGACGCATCGCGGCCGCATGTCCTCATCGGAGTGAGCATGGGCGGGATGGTGGCCCAGGAGCTCGCCGCCATCACGCGGCCAGCCCAGGTCATCCTCATCTCCAGTTGGAAGGGACCCGAAGAAATGCCCTGGTCCATCCGTCTGTTGCGTGGCACTCACCCGGAGCGTGTGCTCACACGTGCGGTGATCACCAGAAGCCTTCCCATGGTGCGGTGGGAGATGGGGGTGTCAGGACCCGAGGAGACCGCGCTCTTTGACGCCTTGGTGAAGGCCTGTCCCGTGGAAAGCCTGAAGACGCAGATCAACGCCTGCCTCACGTGGCCCGGTCCCGAGCATTCGGTGGATAAGCTCGTACACATCCACGGCGACAAGGATCGTCTGATGCCCATCGGGTCGATCAAAGAGCCCGTGGTCATCAAGGGCGGCACGCACTTCATGGTCTTCAACAAGGCCCGGGAGGTGGGCGCTGCCGTGAACGAAGCCCTCGCTGGCCTTCCGTCCGTCAGCCCTTCAGCTTGAAGACGATCGGCAGGTTGTAGTGGACGTCCACCTCGCGCTTGTTGAAGCGGCCGGGCTTCCACTTGATCATCTTCCGCACCACGCGCAAGGCCTCGGCATCCATGGTGGGGCTCACGCCTTGCAGGATGCGGACGTCGGTGACCGAACCATCCGAACGGATGATGAAGCCCACGGTGACGCGACCCTCACGACGTGCGTCGATGTCGATGTCAGGATAGTGCACTTCGTTGCGCAGGTACTTGTACAAGGCTGGGTCCCCGCCCGGGTACTCCGGCATGGCTTCCAGTTCCCATCCGTTCTTCACCCCGACGTCGGATCCACCGCCCGTATCACCACCACCTCCGCCACCAGGTGCCGGGTCGGGTGCCGGGTCGCCGCCCTTGCCTGGGCCGGGGGCCGGCTCAGGGTCGGAGGGTAGGCTGTCCACGGCAAGCTGCGGAATGGAATCCACCGCGACAACGGGTCCGATGCCCTTGGAGCCACCACTGGCCGGCTTCGGGGTCGGGGGGGTGGGAGTGGGGTCGGCCTTCTTTGGAAAGATCACGTCCACCACCTTCAGCACATGGTCATCGATGGGGACGATCGGTACGATGGGGGGAGCGACCACCGCACCGGTGAACAGACGGGGAACCGCCACCGCAGCGCCGAGGAGGCCGATGGCGACCGCGAAGGCGAGCAGCATGGTGCGGTGATGCTCGCGCCGCATCGCGTAAGCGCCGTAGTCCTTGTTCCGGTCCATGAAGACGAGCTCGTTGCGCTGTGCCGACAGCACATTGGTCCAGCCGGACTCCGCGGCCAGCAGGATGGCGATGGATAGAACGATGAGGATGGCAAGCAGGGTGATCATGACATCGGTGGTTTGTGGTGCAACGGACGGCCCGCTTGTTGTTGTACACGCAAGACCGGTAATGCGTTCGATCAGCGAGGAACGGTGGCTTTTCGGGAAGGAGCGTGAGGCAACGATCGTCCCCCTTGCACCGTCTTCTTCACAACGAACCCGTTGGTATCCAAGCCCTCGGACCCGCTCTCCCCGCTTGCGAGGCCGGTACTTTCGTTCACTGGACCATTCGTGTTGGACCTGAAGCGGTTGTTCATAGTCGTCTCCGTGCTCGGAACGGGAGCCATCGCTCCGGTCTTCGGCCAATGCACCGCCGATGCCGGACCGGCCACGGCTGCGGTATGCGGTGGTCAGCCGCTCACCCTAAGCGGATCCGGCACTGGCGCGGCCCCCCTGAGCTACAGTTGGTCCGGATCCTCCAACATCACCAACGGGAACAGTGCGAACGCCACCTTCCTGCAGCCCGTTCCGGTGAACGGTGCCTTGTCGGTCAACCTGACGCTCACTGTCACGGACGCCAACGGCTGTGTGGCCACGGATGCGATAGCGGTCACGGTGAACGTCACGCCGCGCGCTTCCCTGACCAGTCCCGACGGTAACCCGGACCTGTATATCGCGCCCGATGGGAGCAGCTTCGCCCTATGTGGTACGGGGCTCGGGACCTATGCCTTCCAATTCGCCGATGCGAGCACGGCCCAGCCTGGCGCCAGCTATAACGTTGATTGGGGCACGCCGCCTTCGCCTTATGCGCCGCCTGCGGGTGGTTGGTCGCAGAACCACGACTATCCGATCGGGCTGCACACGATCAATTACACCGTATCCGGCCCCGGTGCATGTTCCCATACGGCCACCTATTCCGTCTTCCTCGGAAGCAATCCTTCCGTGGGGACCAGCAATCCGGGGAATACCGTGGTGTGCTCGGGTACCGAACTGGTGTTCCCGTTGAACAACACATCCGGCAATTCCCCGGGCACGATCTACGAGGTGGATTATGGCGATGGCAATGGCACCTCCTTCACGCACCCACCGCCGGCCAGCGTTTCCTATGGATATCCGAACACCAACTGTCCTGGTGCGCCATACATCTTCCGGGTGGATGCGATCACGCCTTGTCCGATCACCTCCTTCGCCACGGCGGGCCCCATCTACATCACGGACCAGCCGCAGGCTTCCTTCACCATGTCCACGGATACGGCCTGCGCGAACAGCTCGGTGACCTTCACCAACACGAGTACCGGTGTGGGTGGTCCGGGATGCACACAGCCGCTGCGCGTCTGGTCGATCTCCCCTGCAACAGGCTGGAACGCGACGGGACTGGGTGCCTTGAACGGCAGCACACAGCCCAACCAGTGGACGAACGGATCGAACAGCATCGGTGTGCAGTTCACCCAACCGGGTACCTATTGCATCACCTTGAACGTGGGCAACAACCTGTGTGGCACCGACGAGGTGGAGCATTGCGTGTGCATCGAAGGGCCGCCCCAACCTGCCTTCACCATGGCACCGCAGACCGGCTGTGCTCCGTTCACCGGCATCGTGGACAACACGAGCGCGAGCCCGAACAGCTGCCTCACCACCTTCGATTGGTCCGTGACGACCTCCGGGGGAGCTTGTGGAAGTGGGCCGGCGTGGAACTTTACCGGTGGAACGAACGCCAGCTCGGTGGAGCCGCAATTCCAGTTCACGCAGGCCGGGACCTATTCGGTGCGACTGGAGGCCACGAACAGCTGCGGCACCTTCCAGCAGACCGAGGTGATCACCGCCCACGCACCACCACAAGTGGAGGTGGCCGCGCTCGGTGCCGGTACCTGTGCTGGTGATTGTGTGGACCCGAGCGCCGTGGTGCAGGATTGCGGTGCACCGATCGATACCTATGCCTGGAGCTTCAGCGGCGGTACCCCAAATACGGCCAATACGCTCGCACCTCCTTCCATCTGTTACAACACAGCGACCAGCTCGACCATCTCGCTCACGGTGACCAACGCGTGTGGTTCCGCAACGGATGTGACGACCCTTGGCGTGGGAACGGTACCAGCCGCACCGGTGATCGCCTCGAACAGTCCTGTTTGCGCCGGCCAGATCCTATCTCTTTCGGCCAATGCCATACCCGGCTTGACCTACCAATGGACCGGCCCCAACGGCTTCAGCTCCGATCAACCGGCGGTGACCATACAGAACGTCACGGCGGCAAGTGCCGGCACGTACCAGGTGGTGGCGATCACCAACGGTTGCGCAGGGCCCTCGGCAACGGTGGATGTGCAGATCATTCCGGCCCCGGCGCTCACCGTCACACCGTCCAGTGCCGCGATCTGCAACGGTGCTTCAGCAAGCTTCACGGTGAGTGGAGCGGGGAACTATCAGTGGTATATCGGTAACACCTTGGTCGGTACCGGTCCGCTCTTCAATACGAGCCCTGCGATCAGCACCACATACACCGTAACGGGCAGCACGGGTGGCTGTCCCGGTAGCGCCACCGTGCCGGTCACGGTATTCCCCATCACCAACGTGAACGCCGGTGCCGACCGCATCGAATGCGACCAGGCGATCCCGGTGAACTTGAACGGCTTCCCTTCTCCGGGCACTTGGAGCGGTACGAATGTCACGTCCGCGGGGGTGTTCACGCCGGTACCCGACCAACTCGGACCGGTGACGCTCACGTACACCCACGTGGATGGGAACGGTTGCACCAATTCGGATCAGATGGTCATTACCGTGCAGGACCTGGTGGTGGTGGCCGATGCGGGGAATGACGTGACCCTCTGCGAGGGTGGTCCTGCGGTGAACCTGCCCGCTTCACCCGCTGGCGGTACCTGGAGCGGAGCCACTTCCAACGGTCTGTTCACACCGAGCGCGGCAGGCAGCTTCACGGCGACCTACAGCTACGGAACCGGAACCTGTGCGACATCGGATCAAGTGGGCATCGAGGTGCTGCCGGCACCAGTGCTCAACCTCAGCGCTGTTCCCACGCTATGCATCGATGCCGCAGCCGTGCCGCTCAATGCCACACCGATAGGAGGGACCTGGAGCGGGGATGGCGTGAACGGTCCTCCCTACACCTTCGATCCAGCATTGGCTGGCACGGGCTCCCATACCCTGACCTATTCCTACACCGACGCGGCTGGTTGCACAAGTGCGAACACCGTGCAAGCGATCGTCAACGCATTGCCCGTGGTGGATGCCGGAAGCGATGTGCAACTGTGCGACCAACCGATCCCGTTCCAACTTTCGGCTTCACCATCTGGAGGAACGTGGAGCGCGAATACGTTCAATGTGACGCCGCAAGGTGCGATCACCCCTGCGGGCGTCGGATCCGATGTGCTCACGTACGGCTTCGTGGATGGTGCGGGATGCAGCGGAAGCGACCAGATCACGGTGACGGTGGTGCCGATCACCGAACCGGCCTTCGCGGGGAACGATACGGCGGTCTGCGTGAACAGCGGTGCGCTGCAATTGGTCGGATCACCAGCCGGTGGTTCCTGGTCGGGAGCGGGGGTCTCGTCGAGCGGCGAGTTCGCTGCGGATGTCGTCGGCTCCTTCACACTGACCTATGCGCACGGTGCAGAGACCTGCCTGATACAGGATCAGGTGACGGTGGTGGTGCATGTCCTGCCCGTGGTGGACGCGGGTCCGGAGATAGCGCTGTGTCAGGATGATGGTGCTCAAGTGCTCATGGCCGACCCACCGGGAGGAAGTTGGAGCGGCACCGGGGTCGATGCGGCTGGCAACTTCGATCCGATGCAGGCCTTACCTGGCGGCAATACGGTGAACTATGCCTACACCGATCCAGCCACGGGTTGCAGCAACAGCACGAGCACCCTCGTAACGGTGAACCCGCTGCCCCAAGCGGCGATGGACCATGACCCCGTGGCCTGTGTGAACGTGCCGTTCGCCTTCGTGAACAGCAGCTCCGGTGCCACCGCGTATGAATGGGACTTTGGGGACGGGACCACCTCCTTCTCCGCATCGCCCCAACATAGCTACACAGTCCCCGGTACATACGACGTACGGCTTATCGCGATCACCGGAGCGGATTGTCGCGATACGGTATACAGTTCGCTCGAGGTGTGGGAGGGACCGCAGGCTTCCTTCGCCCTCACCACGGAGCTCGGTTGTGGTCCCTTGGAAGTGGACTTCACCAACACATCGACCGGTGAGGGCCTGTCCTTTGCCTGGGAGTTCGGTGGCCTTGGAGGATCCGCGGAAGAAGCGCCTGGGCCGTTCACCTTCCCGCCAGCAGCCACGGATTCCGTCAGCTACCCGATCACCCTGACCGTGACGAACGCATGCGGCCAGGTCACTGCGGATGGGGAGGTGACCGTGCTGCCTTTACCCGTGGCGGAGTTCGGACCCAGTTTGGACATGTATTGTTCCAGCGCGCCTGTTCCCTTCGGCAATGCGAGTTACGGCGCACCCTCCTTCTTCGAGTGGCAGTTCGGAGATGGCGCGATCAGCAACGACAATGGATCGACGGTGACGCATGTGTACGTGACGGACGAGGATCCGATGGAGGTGACGGTGATGCTCGTGGCGGGGAACATCTGCGGAAGTGACACGGCGTACCGGACGATCACCATCCTGCCGAACCAGGTGAACGCCTTCTTCAACGCCGATCCGGTGCAGGGTTGTGCGCCGGTGACGGTGGAATTGACGCAGTTCAGTGTGGGGGATACGGCCTTCTACTGGGACCTCGGGGATGGCAACATCAGCAGCGCACATGATCTCTCATGGACCTACCCGGCACCCGGGACCTATGCGATCGAGCTCTTCGCCTTCGGCTGTGGTTCGGATTCGATGACGACGGAGATCACCGTGTTCCCCGGCCCGGCCGTCGACTTCACCTTCCAGCCAACGAGCGCTTGCGCCGGTCTTCCCTTCCAGTTCGATGGCACGGCCACGGATGTGAGCGGGGTGGTCTGGGACTTTGGTGATGGTGAGGGTTCCACCTTGTCCGACCCGGAACATGTGTTCACCGGGAGCGGGACGTTCCAGGTATCGCTCACCGGCACAGCGGTGGGCAGTGGCTGCACCACCACGGTCACCCAACCGGTATTGGTGCTTGCCGCGCCGCAGGCGTCCTTCGTCGCCGATCCCATGACCGGCTGTGTGCCACTGGAAGTCACCTTCGATAATACCAGCAACGGGACCGACTACGCACAATGGGACTTCGGCGATGGCAACTCGTCGGCCAACATGGATCCGTTCCATACCTACGCCATTCCCGGGACCTATCAGGTGCGTCTGGTCGCAGAAGCGCAGAATGATTGCAGGGATACGGCCTACACGACGATCATCGTGTATCCGTTGCCTGTCGCCGGGTTCGAGCTTTCCCAATACAGTTCTTGTGAATCCTCGACCACCGTACAGACGATCAATAATTCTTCAGGAGCGATCGGCTATGTGTGGGACCTCGGCAACGGAACGACCAGTGGCCTCAACCAACCCGATGTGACCTACACCCAACCGGGCAACTACCCGATCACCCTGACCGTGACGGACCAACACGGCTGCGCGGACAGTGCGACGGACACCTTCATCCAATACCCGACACCTGCTGCGGCCTTCACCACGGAACCTGAACCGGGTTGTGCCGGCTATCCCATCGCCTTCCTCAACGGCTCGGTGAACGGTGTCGGTTACCACTGGAACTTCGGGGATGGTCACACGAGCAATACCGACTTCCCGCTGCATACCTATGCTGTTCCGGGGGTCTACGATGTGGGCTTGATCACGTTCGGAGCCGGCGGTTGCTCGGACACCCTGGAGGTGGTGGAAGCCGTGCACGTCCTGGAGCGCCCATTGGCGGCCTTCGCATACGACACTTTGCAGAGCATCGCACATGCCTTGCAATTCCGCAACGAGAGCGAAGGTGCCGTTTCGTACACCTGGGACTTCGGCGATGGCGAGACCACGGAAGCGCGGCACCCGATCCACATCTTCCCGGCGGATGGAGGCGGATTCGTGGTGTGCCTGGTGGCGGTGAACGACCTGGGCTGTCCCGATACCGTCTGCACCAGCTTGTACGTGCCCGGTGATCCGAACATCTTCGTGCCGAACGCCTTCACGCCGAACGACGATGCCCGCAACGACACCTTCCGCCCGATCCTCAACGGCTTCGTGGGCTGGAACTATCGCTTCATGGTCTTCGATCGGTGGGGCCTGCCCGCGTTCGACACCCGCGACCGCAATGTCGCCTGGGATGGTACCCGCAACGGGGTGGATTCGCCCGTGGACGTCTATGTGTGGAAGGTGGTCGTGGAACGCGACGGCGATGCGCGCGACTTCACCGGTCATGTCTCGCTGGTCCGCTGATCGTACTTTCGGCGCATGAGCCGTGTGACCGTGAACGAAGCTGCGCGGGCAGCGTTGCGCGCCGCGTTGACGGAGGGTGATCTGCTCGATTCCCACGAGGACCTCGAACGCTATGGTCGGGACGAGACCGAGGACCTGTTGCATGCCCCCGATGTCGTCGTGCGGCCGCGCAGCACCGATGAAGTGGCGCGCGTGGTGCGCGTTTGCGCTGAGCACCACCTCCCGATCACGCCGATCGGAGGACGCACGGGCTTAAGCGGTGGCGCCCTTTCCGTGCATGGTGGTGTGGGCCTCGCGCTGGACCGTATGGACCGCATCGAACACATCGATGAGCACAACCTGCAGGTGATGGTGCAGCCGGGTGTGATCACGCAGGTGCTCGTGGATGCCGTGGCTGCCAAAGGGCTCTATTATGCACCCGACCCGAGCAGCAAGGGCAGCTGCACCATCGGCGGCAACCTGGCGGAGAACGCAGGAGGCCCGCGTGCCGTGAAGTACGGCGTCACCCGGGACAACGTCCTGAACCTGGAGGTGGTGCTGCCCAGCGGAGAAGTGATCTGGACCGGCGCCAATACCTTGAAGAACGCGACCGGCTATGACCTCACACGCCTCATGGTGGGTAGCGAGGGCACCCTGGGCGTCATTACCAAGGCTGTATTGCGTCTGCTTCCACTGCCGAAAGCCTCCCGCCTGATGCTCGTGCCCTTCGACAGCGCCATCAAGGCATGCGAGGCCGTGAGCGCGGTGTTCCGGGCGGGCATCACCCCGAGCGCCCTGGAATTCATGGAGCGTGATGCGATCGACTTCACGATGGCACATGTGGAGGGGATCACCATTCCGGTGCCCGATGCGGTGCAGGCACACCTGTTGATCGAGGTGGACGGGCTGCATGAGGAAGTGCTGCTGCGCGAATGCGAGATGATACTGGAGGTGATGGAAGCCCACGGCTGCGGAGAGGTGCTCTTTGCCGAGACCAGTGCCGAGGTGGATGCGCTCTGGCGCTTGCGACGCAATGTGGCTGTGGCGGTGAAGGCGCATACGGTGTACAAGGAGGAGGATACCGTGGTGCCGCGTTATGCCCTGCCGCAGCTGCTTGCGGGAGTGAAGGCCATCGGCAAGAAGTACGGCTTCCGTTCCATCTGCTATGGCCACGCCGGCGATGGCAACCTGCACATCAACATCGTGAAGGACGGCCTCTCCGACCAGTTCTGGAAAGAGGACCTGCCCAAGGCGATCCGCGAACTGTTCACGCTCACCGTATCACTCGGCGGAACATTGAGCGGGGAGCACGGCATCGGCCTGGTGCAGCGGCCCTACATGGACATCGCCTTCGATCGCACCCAGCTCGAGCTCATGCGCGGCATCAAGCGCGTCTTCGACCCGCAGGGCATCATGAACCCCGGAAAGGTGCTGCCGGATACGGTGGAATAAAAAAGGGGCACCGCAATGCGATGCCCCTCTCCGTTGGATAGTGGATGATCAGCGAGCCACTTGGAACGGGACCGTGTACGACCGGCCACCGCCGATCATCTGCAGGAGGTAGGACCCGTTGGCCACAGCGGACAATGGGATGTGCATCCGTCCATTCTTCAGGCTGATGGCAGAAAGGTCCATCACCTTGCGGCCAGAGAGATCGGTGATCGTGCTGGAAAGGTGGTCCTTCATCTCGTTCCCGACCGCAACGAACAGCTCGTTCGAGGCGGGGTTCGGCCAAGCCAGGATGTTCTCCGTAGTTCCTGCATTCGACAGGCCCACATTGATGTGAACGGGCAGCTCCTGCAATGGGCCGCCCTCGGGGAACGCCGCCCATAGACCGAAGCGCGGACCGCCACTGTTCGAGGAGGGATCTTCGAAGCCGGAGGCTAACACGGTGACGGCCAGGCCCTCCCAATGTTCCGTGGCCACAGAGGCATCGTACGATCCGATAGGCTCCCCACCTCCATCAACCACTTCCAGGACGATATCCTCGACCGGGATATCGGCATAGCCAGAGAATCCGCCATAAGCCAGATCATCAGCCAGTGTCCCCAGTCCTCCTGCGTCGTCATTCACATCGATCGGGTCCGCCGCGTCCGTTGAACCGTGGTGGAAGATCAACTTCACGGTTTCCATGTCGGGCGCGATCTCCGATGCGCTGGGGCGAACATCCAGCGATAGTGGGATAGCCGGTTCGTATCCGGTGGCACTTGCGATACCGTTTATCACGGCAATGTGGGACCGCTCGGGTACCGCGTCCAGGTCGAATTCTTCGAAGGCATCGAAGACATTCGTGCTATTCCCAGGGGCGATGCCAACGACGTTCGCGTTATCAGGGTCGACATCCATGAACGCGGTGGCCGTTCGGAAGGGGAGGTTGTCGATGAGCAATGAGCCGTCCAGGTATATGTCGATGGTGGAAAGTGCTCCGTCCGCACTGTTATTGATCCACTGCACGCGCGTGGGCCTGACCTCCTGACCGATCAGCTCGATGAGTTCGCCACCGCCCGGCTCGGCAAGCCATAGCCCGAAGTCCGGTCCATTCTGGTTCATTAAAGGATCCATGAAGCCGGATGCCACCACCACGACCGCTCTGTCCAGTAGCCCCAACGGTCCCAAGGGTGCGGTGTAGGCGTAGGTCCCGGCACCTTCAAAGGTCAGTTCGAGTGAAAGGTTCGCCGTGGGGAGGCTCAGGTAGTCCACGAACTCCCCATATGGTAAGGAACCAAAGAGGCTGCCGAACGGCAGGGCCACCTCCTCCAGACCGAATGCGGGCGCATCGGTGCTCCCATGGACCACGAGCATGTCCGTCGACCCTGGGGACAATGCGTTCTCACGGGCAGGAGAGAACACGGCAAGGGAGAGCTCCGGTGCGGGTTGATAGCCTGCAGGCGAGATGATCCCGTTCACCACGGCCACATATTGTTCTCCTTCACTGAGCGAGAGTTCAAAGGAAGCGATCACATCGCCGGAACCCGTACTGTTGGAAGGTGCGATGCCGACCTCCAGGTTGGATCCCGTGGGAACGTTCAGGAAAGCAGTGGCTGTACGGAACGCCATGTCGTCCTGGCTCAGTTCACCGTTCAGGTACACGTCCACGGTACTGGCGGCCAGATCTGCGCAGTTGTGGATCAATTGAACCTGGGCCGTCTGAGCCGAGGTGTTGGCTGCCAGAAGGGCGAACCACGCTGTCAGAAAGGGGAGGGAGTGTCCAAGTCGTGTCATGCGATGTCCGGTTTGGGGAGTTCGTTGGTCAAGGACTGGTAAGGTCCGTTCGAGGGCCGTCAAGATAAGCACGTCATCAGCGCCTTCGTCACCCGCACCTCACCGCACCA
>Ga0116143_10003868_pt1 | contig 14748 bp, 12 predicted proteins | sample AD_UKC034_MetaG_FD_89745 | JGI IMG/M metagenome (GOLD analysis project Ga0116143, IMG submission 89745) | Active sludge microbial communities of municipal wastewater-treating anaerobic digesters from USA - AD_UKC034_MetaG | ecosystem: Engineered > Bioreactor > Anaerobic > Digestate | place: USA...
ATCCTCCTGAAAGCCCTCGCCGATCGCCTCGCTGAAGCCTTCGCGGAAAAGCTGCACGAGATCGTGCGTGAAGAGCTGTGGGGTTACGAGGCTTCACCCTTCACCAACGAGCAACTCATCAAGGAAGAATACCAGGGCATCCGTCCGGCACCGGGCTACCCCGCTTGCCCGGACCACACCGAGAAGCCCGAGCTCTTCCGCCTGCTGGATGCCACAAAACATACCGGCATCACCCTCACCGAGGGGTTGGCCATGAGCCCGGCCGCAGCGGTGAGCGGTTGGTATTTCGCGCACCCGAAGACCAAGTACTTCGGCGTGGGCCGTGTGGCAAGGGACCAGGTGGAGGACTTGGCGCGGCGCAAGGGCGAGAGCGTGGAGTGGATGGAGAAGTGGCTGGGGAGCAACCTGGCCTACTGAACCTTCTTATCCCCATCCACGTATGCACGGGCCGACATGTTCCGTCCGCTACTCTCCACCTGCGCGGCAATGCTGACCTTGGGCCTATGCGCCCAGGGCGATGACCGATTCACCCAGGAGAACGGCGATTGCACGGGTGCGATCATGATCGAGGACTCCTTCTATGTGGCGGCCCACCCCGTGCGCGGCTTCGGCAACAAGCTGGAGATCAAGGAGAATTCCTCGGACCACAAACAATGGTTCGAGCGGGAGCACCACACCACCTGGTACAAGTTCCGGGTGCCGGTCCAATGCAAGCTCACGATGGACATCATACCTCGTGACCCCACGGACGACATCGACTTCATCATCTTCGAGGGAGCCATTCCAGGCATCTGTGACAAGATCGCCAGTAAGCAGGTGGTACCCGTCCGATCCAACATCTCGCGGAACGACCCGAACATCGGCTCACGCTGTGGGCTTAGCAAGGAAGCCCCGGATGCCTTCGTGCGATCGGGTGTCGGCGCGAGCTACAGCAGTGCATTGGAGGTGGAAGCCGGTCAACTCTTCTACCTCGTGGTGGACCACCAGAACCCGCCGCGGGCCGGCTATCAGATCCGCTTCCACTACGACCCTCCACCGCCGCCACCGCCCGTGGAGGAGAAGAAACAGCAGCTGCAGCAACTGGTGATCAACATCAGCGATGCGAAGACCGGTGCCCCGGTGAACGCGACGCTGGCGATCGATGGTATGGAGTTCGACAAGGTGGTCGAGGCCAAGGGAAAGAGCACCTACGAGTACGACATGGCCATGTACCGCAATCTGAAGATCGGGTGCACGAACAAGGGCTACATGTTCACTACGGTGCGGGTGAGGGGTACTACCGATCCCACGATCACGGTGGACATCAAGCTCACCCCCATCAGCGCGGGTGAAAGGGTCGTCCTGGACGACATCCGCTTCGTGGGCAACGAGGACAAGGTGATGCGCCAATCTGAAGCCTCCCTTCTACTCCTCCTGCGCTTCATGCAGGAGAACCCGAAGGTGAGGATCGAGGTGCAGGGTCATGTGAACGGCCCCACCTTCAAGAATAAGAAGGAGTTCATCGACCTGAGCACGGCCCGCGCCAAGACCGTGTATGACTTCCTCCTGGTGAACGACGTGGATCCCGAGCGCATCTCCTACCAAGGCCTGGGCAACAGCCAGATGCTCTATCCGGAACCGAAGAACAAGGAGCAGAGCGAGGCCAACCGCCGCGTGGAAGTGAAGGTGTTGGGCACCTAGCACCCACCTTCCGGCCCGCACATCCACCGTTCGTCATAAGCCCGGGCACCACCCCGTTCATCCCGGTACTTTTGGGATCGTACGCGACACCCGCACGTTCATGCGAACCCTGCTGCTTTCCCTTTTCCTTCCCTTGGTGCAACCGGCCCTGGCCCAAGGGACCTGGACCCTGCAACAATGCCTGGCCCGGGCCGAGGAGCGCAACCTGGCCGTGCTCAACGCCGCCCTGGACGCCCAACTGGCCGGGGAGAATAAGGACCGCACCTATTGGGACCTCCTGCCTGACCTCAACGGGGTGGCCACCCACGGTTACAACTACGGCCGTGTGATCGATCGCTTCACCAACACCTTCGCGACCGATCGGGTACGGACCAACAATTTCTACCTCAGCAGCCAGCTCGATCTGTTCCGCGGATTGAGCAAGCAGAACAGCATCAAACAGGCCCGGTTCGATGCCGATGCCGCCATGAAAGGCTTGGAGGCCGCCCGGAACGACGTGCGCGTGAGCGTGGTGCAGGCCTTCCTGAACGTATTGGGCCTGCGGGAGCGCATCGCTGCAGCGGAAGCACAGGCGGCCAACACACGCGCGCAGATCGAACGGGTGCGTGCACTGGTCGAGGGTGGTCGGGTGGCGCGTGCCGAACAACTCACCCTGGAAGCCCAACTGGCCCAGGAGGAGTTCAACGTCACTGATGTGCGCAACCAGCACGACCAGCAGATGCTCGTCCTCGGCCGAACGATGCAGCTGGAAGCGACCGAAATGATGGCCTTTGACATCGTGGCACCCGCGATCAGTGATCTCGAAGTGGTGGCGCCGACCGCGTCGGAGCATCAAGTGCTGGAGAATGTCCTGCGTACACACCCGGCCTACGCACAGGCGGAACTACAGGTCCGCAGCGCTGAGAAGTCGGTCGCCATCACTCAAGCGGGACGACTGCCTTCGCTTTCCCTGAGCGGCTCCCTCGGCACCGGATACAGCGGCCGCGATATCCGCACGGTGGGTGACCCGGTGATCGGTGACCCGGTGATCATCGGCGCCACGGCGGGTGGGGAGGTGGTCTACGCCCCGAACATCTCCTACAACACGGAGCTCACCCCCTTCAGCACCCAGCTGGACCAGAACCTGAACCAGAGCATCGGGTTCACGCTCAACATCCCCATCTTCAACAACATGCGCAACCACTATGCGGTGCAGCAGGCGCGTGTGCAGCAGGAGAAGACCAGGAACGGCATGACCAGTTTGCGCAATGACCTGCAGCGCAACGTACTGGATGCGCTGGTGCAGCAACGATCCGCGCACCGCCAATTCCTGGCCGCTTCAAAGGCCGTGGAAAGCGGTACCGTGGCCTTGGAGTTCGCGCAGGAACGCTACGACCAAGGGGTGATCACGGTGATCGAGCTGAACACCGCGAAGACCAACCTGAACAACTCGACCGCGAACCTGATCAACGCCAAGTACCAGTACCTGATGGCCAGCAAGTACCTGGACATCCTGCAGGGGATCCCGGTGAGCTTGTGACGGGACTGGTGGCGATCTTCGCGCCGTGCCGCTCATCCTTTGTATCGAGACCGCGACCAAACTGTGCTCCGTTACCCTGGGGCGTGATGGTCATATCCTCGCCCATCGCGACCTGGAGAGCGAGAAGCATGTCCACGCCGAAAAGGTGAACGTTTTCATCGAGGAGGTGATGCGTGAAGCAGGCCTTGCATTGAAGGAACTGGACGCTGTTGCGGTCGGCATCGGCCCGGGTTCATACACGGGACTCCGCATCGGAACGAGCGCCGCAAAGGGCTTGTGCTATGCCTTGAACATCCCCATCATCGGGATCGGCACCTTGGACACGCTCGTGGCTTCTGCGGAACGATCCGGAGCAGAGCTCAGCGGGCACCTCTGGCCCATGGTCGATGCGCGTCGAATGGAGGTGTTCACCAGACGTGTTTCCGCCGATGGTGATCAACACATGACAGCCACTCCTGTCGTGCTCGATGCTGAATGGATCGCGGTGCACACCCCTGCTACGGTATTCGGTGATGGCGCCGACAAAGCCGTGGCATTGTGGGGGAACGCGCCTGGCATGGTGCATGTACCCGGGATCAGGCCGATAGCGGCTGCGATGATCCCCCTTGCTGAGAAGCGGTTCAAGGCAGGTGACTTCGATGACCTTGCTTACCTGGTCCCCGACTACGGCAAGGCCGCCAATGTCACCCAGCCACGCAAGCGCCCGACCGCATGATCATCGGGCTTCAGGACTTTCGGCTCCGCACTCCCTTCTTCGAAAGGTCGGAGTCGAGCCACGCAGTGTAAACCTCCTCCAGTTCGGCGTACCAATCGGCGCCATACTGCCGGGTGAGCGCATCCTTCAGGAAACGGAACACCGGAACGTCAAGCTTCGCGCCACAGGTACAGGCCGGCTTGCAGATGGGCCACTTGTGGTAGTTCAATCCGTCGTGCTCGGCGAGCTTCACCACGCGTATCGGGTACAGGTGGCAGCTGATGGGCTTGCGGAAGTCGACCGCGCCATCCTTCCAGGCCTTCTCGATGCCGCAGAGCGCAATGCCGTTCTCGAAGATGGTGAAGGCGCACTCGCCGCGGCCTTCGACCAAGGTGGTCACCAGATCACCGTCGTCGTCCACCTCGCTCACACCATGTTCTTCGATCACGCGCTGTCCCTTTTCCGGGATGTACGGCTTGATCTTCGGCCAGAGCTTCTTCAGCTTCTCAGCCTCCTCCTTCTCCAACGGGGCGCCGCTCTCGCCCGCCACGCAGCAGGCGCCCTTGCAGGCGTTGAGGTCGCAGACGAAGCGTTTCTCGAAGAGGTCCTCGCTGAGGAGCGTGCCACGGTGTTCGATCACGCCGCGAATCTAGTCGCATACCGGCTCGTGATGGTCCTTCTCGCATCTTTGCACCCGCGACGCTGAAGGTTTCCAGAGCGCTCGCCCATCATCATGAGCACCAACGAGGATAAACTCAAGACCTTGATCGGCCATGCCAAGGAGTATGGTTACGTGTTCCCCAGCAGCGAGATCTACGATGGCCTGAGCGCCACCTACGATTACGGTCCGTATGGGGTCGAGCTGAAGAACAACATCCGCCGCTACTGGTGGGAGGCCATGACCAAGCTCCACGAGAACATCGTGGGGATCGATGCGGCCATCTTCATGCACCCCACCACCTGGAAGGCCAGCGGTCACGTGGATGCGTTCAACGATCCGCTGATCGACAATAAGGATAGTAAGAAGCGCTACCGCGCCGACGTGCTACTCGAAGAGCACATGGCCAAGTACGCCGACAAGATCGAGAAGGAAGTGGAGAAGGGGCGGAAGAAATTCGGCGATGCCTTCGATGAGGCGCAGTTCCGCGCCACCAACCCGAACGTGAAGCGCAGCCAGGAGCGCATCGATGCGGTGGAAGGCCGCATGAAGGCCGCCCTGGAAGCGAACGACCTGGTGGGTCTTCGCCAGCTGATCATCGACGAGGAGATCAAGTGCCCCGTGAGCGGCACGGGCAACTGGACGGATGTGCGCCAGTTCAACCTGATGTTCGCCACCGAGCTCGGCAGTGTGAGCGGCGAGAGCAGCACGATCTACCTGCGGCCCGAGACCGCCCAGGGCATCTTCGTGAACTTCCTGAACGTGCAGAAGAGCGCGCGCATGAAGCTGCCCTTCGGCATCGCGCAGACCGGGAAAGCCTTCCGCAACGAGATCGTGGCCCGGCAGTTCATCTTCCGCATGCGCGAGTTCGAGCAGATGGAGATGCAGTTCTTCATCAAGCCCGGCACGCAACAGGAATGGTACGAGTACTGGAAGGAGAAGCGCATGGCCTGGCACCGCGCGTTAGGGCTGCCCGCCGAGAACTACCGCTATCACGACCACATCAAGCTGGCGCACTACGCCGATGCGGCCTGCGACATCGAGTTCAAGTTCCCCATGGGCTTCAAGGAACTGGAGGGCATCCACAGCCGCACCGACTTCGACCTCGGCAACCATGAGAAGTTCAGCGGCAAGAAGCTGCGCTACTTCGATACCGAGACCAACGAGAGCTACGTGCCCTACGTGCTGGAGACGTCGATCGGCCTGGATCGCATGTTCCTCGCGATCCTGAGCGCAGCTTACACAGCAGAGCCTCTGGAGACCGGCGAAACGCGTGAGGTGCTGCGCATCCCTGCACCGCTGGCTCCTGTGAAAGTCGCCGTGCTGCCGCTGATCAAGAAGGACGGCCTGCCCGAGAAGGCCCGTGCGATCATCCACGGACTGAAGCTCTCGCACAATTGCCAGTATGACGACAAGGACAGCATCGGCAAGCGCTACCGCAGGCAGGACGCCATCGGCACACCGTATTGCATCACCGTGGACCACGATACGCTGAACGACGATGCAGTGACCATCCGCGAGCGCGACAGCATGCAGCAGGAGCGCGTGAAGATCGATGAGGTGGAGCGGATCGTGGGTGAGAAGGTGGATATGAAGGAGTTGTTGGGGCGGTTGTAGCCGGTCGGGTAACTTTCTCCGAAGCCTTCCGTCCCACAACGACTCCATCCCATCCTGGTCCATGCGCATTGTCGTGTTCCCCTTGGCCATACTGGCTTTCGGCCTGTGCGCCCAGCAACCCATTTCGGCTGCCATCGATCTCCGCGACCAGACCAACGACCGGCTGGAGGTGGAACTTATCGTGCCTACCCTCTCGACCAACGGTCCACTGGTATTCGCGCTTCCTCGCATCGTTCCGGGCATCTATGGCATCATGGACCATGGGAGGTTGGTGGGCGATGTAGAGGCGTACAACGTCGTCGGGGAACCCTTGCCCGTGCAACGACTGGAATTGGGTCGGTGGGGAATTCCACAACCCGATGGCCTGCACCGGATCACCTATTCCGTGGACGACGGTTGGGAGGAATTCGACATCCGTTCCCTCATGGGCAACTACCGCTCAACGGAGGGAACGCTGGATCCCGATGCGACCGTGATGAACCACAACACGGTGATCGGCTATCTCGAAGGTTTCGAGGACATCCCCTACACCGTGGAACTGAAGAAGCCAGCGACGCATTACGCGGCCACGAGCCTGCCGCGGTCCGAGGAAACACCTGAAGCGATCACCTTCCAGGCAATGAGCTACCGCCATCTCGTGGATAACCCCATGCTGATCGCTCCGCCTGACACCGCTCACATCCACCTGCCGGATATCGATGTGCTCGTGGCCTGTCACAGCACATCCGGTGTATCCGTTGCACGGACCATTGCGAACCGGATCGGACCCTTGCTGGCCGACCAGCGGGCGTACCTGGGTGGCACCCTGCCCGTCAAGGATTACACCTTCCTCATCTACCACAACCCGAGCCAGGTGGAAGGAAGCAGTATGGCCGATGGTTTGGAGCATGCCTCTTCGACCTTGGTCCTCCTCTGCATGCCGCTCGACCCAGCCACCATCGCGTGGAGCGTGAACGGCATTGCCAGCCACGAGTTCTTCCACACCATCCTGCCTTTGAGCGTGCACAGTGAGGAGATCGAACACTACGACTTCAACGCACCACGCATGAGCCGCCACCTCTGGCTCTACGAGGGCATGACCGAGTACTTCGCCATCCACATGCCGGTGAAACAAGGGCGGCAGTCAGTGGAAGAGTTCCTGGGCGTCCTGCGTGAGAAGATCCGGATGATGCAGCAGTTCACAGATGACATTACGCTCACCACCTTGAGCCAACAGGCCATGGAGCGGCAGGACCAGTACTATAACTTCTACCTGAAGGGCACGCTCTTCTGTATGGGGCTGGACATCGCTCTGCGCGAACGCTCCAGGGGGAAGTACGGCGTGGTGCGACTTGTCCAGGACCTGCAGCGGGAATATGGACCCGGAAAACCCTTCAAGGACGAGGAGTTGTTCGCCGCGATCGAACGTTTGACAGGACCGGACATCGGCGCGTTCCTTCAACGGTATCTCAACGAGCCGGGCGCATTGCCGCTGGAGGATTGGTTGGCCAGGGTGGGGATCGCGGTGGACGAACAGGGTTCTCCTTTTCGCATGAACGATCCGACCAAGGAGCAACGGCAGCTGCGGACATGGTGGCTTGGGCGATGAGAGGGACGGTCCGATCCGGTTATCTTCGCAGCCCCAACACCCACCCAGGTGGCGGAATCGGTAGACGCGCTGGTCTCAAACACCAGTGATGAAAGTCGTGCGGGTTCGAGTCCCGCCCTGGGTACCCCTACGGCCGCACCTTGCGGCCGTAGTACTTTCACGCCCCGATGTCCACCGCTCAGGACGCCATCGTTCACGCTGAACCGGCCAAACAGGAACGCTACGACCGCGCCTACATGCGGATGGCGCTCGAATGGGCCAAGCTGAGCCATTGCACCCGGAAGAAGGTCGGCGCCTTGATCGTCAAGGAGGGGATGATCATCAGCGATGGCTACAACGGCACCCCCACCGGCTTCCCGAACGATTGTGAGGACCCCAACGGACTCACCCATTGGTATGTGCTGCACGCCGAGGCCAACGCGATCCTGAAAGTGGCCCGAAGCACGAATAACGCACGCGGCGCCACCCTGTACCTGACCCATTCGCCGTGCAAGGAGTGCAGCAAACTCGTGTTGCAATCCGGCATCCAACGCTTGGTATACCTGGATGCGTACAAGGACACGGATGGCCTTAAACTGCTGGTGGAAGGAGGCTTGTTCGTGACGAAACTGGAAGCCGAACAGGATGTTTGAACCGCGTCGCCGCCCTTCGCCCTTCTATCCGTTGCTCGTAGCCTTGAGCCTCGTCGCGGGCCTCTTCATCGGCCGCGATATGGCCGGTGATGTCACCGGACCACTCACGGTCTTCAACCTGCGGAAGCCGACCGCCTCGGACAAGATCGGGCAGGTGGTCGATCTCATCGATGCCCAGTACGTGGACTCTGTGGCCAAGGACCAACTGGTGGATGAGGTGCTCCAGGACCTCCTCCAGCGTCTTGACCCGCACAGTTACTACATCAGCGCCGCCGAGCTCCGCGCTGCGCAGGAGCCGTTGGAAGGTAGCTTCGAGGGCATCGGTGTGGAGTTCTCGATCCAACATGATACGGTGATGGTGATCTCACCGGTGGAAGGCGGACCGAGCGCGGCTGTCGGCATCCAGGCGGGGGATCGCATCATCTCGGCCAACGGGGAGAAACTCGCCGGCATCGGCATCACGAACGACCAGGTGATGACACACCTGCGCGGCCCGAAAGGCAGCAACGTGGTGGTCGGGATCGTCCGCTCGGGCATGGCCGAACCATTCGATGTGACCATCGAGCGCGGGAAGATCCCCATCCACAGTGTTGCGGCTTCCTTGCTTGATGATGATGGCACAGGTTACATCAAACTCGTCCGGTTCGCGAAGAACACCCATGAGGAGTTCGTGCTTGCTGCGGATGCCCTGAAGGCCCAAGGCATGAAGCGCTTGGTCCTTGATCTGCGCGGCAATGGCGGAGGCTACCTCAATGCGGCCATCGATATGGCGGATGAATTCCTAGCGAACGGTCGAGCGATCGTGTACACGGAAGGACGGCACTCCCCACGACAAGGCGCGGACGCCACGCGGAGCGGTGGATATGAGGAGATGCCTCTGGCCGTTCTCATTGACGAGGGTTCCGCCAGTGCGAGCGAGATCGTGGCCGGGGCGGTACAGGACAATGACCGGGGCCTGTTGGTTGGTCGCCGCACCTTCGGAAAAGGCCTGGTGCAGGAACATATCCCTCTACCCGATAGCAGCGCCGTGCGGATCACGACAGCACGCTATTACACACCGAGCGGTCGGTCCATCCAACGACCTTACGGCGAAGGCATCGATTACATGGACGACTTCGAACTGCGCGCCAGCCATGGTGAGCTGCTCAACGCGGACAGCATCCCCACGGACAGCACGAAGACCTTCCTTACCGTCAACGGTCGCGCGGTATATGGCGGCGGTGGCGTGGTGCCCGATGTCTTCATCCCGACCGATACCGCCGGAACGTCGGCATACCTCACTGACCTGTTCTTCAGCGGCACACTGAACCAGTTCTCCTTCAATGTGGCTGATCGGGAGCGGGCCAAACTCAGGGCGCGGTATCCCGACTGCGATGCGTTCGCGCGGAAGTACACGGTCCCATCGGCGCTTCTGGACGAGTTCCAACGTTTCGCGGCGGGCAAGGGGATCACGCCTCGGCCCGGCGAGGCCGCTCGCTCGGCAGCTCAGATAACCATGCGGATCAAAGCCGGCATCGCGCGCAACGTATGGGGCGATGATGGCTACTACCGGATCCTCCTGGAGGAGGACCGCGCGTATCAGCGCGCCCGCAGGGAGCTTGCGGAACACCCGCTCCCGATCACCGCCGACTAGGCAGCCCTGAAAAAGGAAAGGGACCCGGAAGGGCCCCTTTCTCGGTATCGAAAGTGGTGGCTTAGTGGCCAGCAGCCTCCTGGGCAGCGTCAACGGCCGTCTCAACGGCGGCAGCGGCGGTGTCCATGGCAGCTTCGGTAGCAGCAGCAGCTTCAGCAGCAGCAGCCTCAGCTTCAGCGGCGGCTTTGTCCATCGCCTCTTGAGCGGCGTTGGCGGTCTCATCGACCTTGTTCTCCATGTTCTCCTGCGTGCTGCTTCCGCATGCGACGAAGAAGGCTGCCATCGTGGCGAGCAGTGCGAACTTCTTGATCATTTCCCTGTTGGTTGTTGGTGAAAGTGGCCGCAAAAGTAATGGGAAGCTTGATCCCCGCAAGTCCTTGGCCCTCTCGGACCTTATCTTCGGCCTGAACATTCGACAGAAACCCATCAGAAACCGACCAAAATGGCTTTCACCCTACCTGACCTACCTTATGCTACAGAAGCCCTGGAACCCCATATCGACGCAGAGACCATGCGGATCCACCATGGCAAGCATCACGCCGCCTATGTGAACAACCTCAACAAGGCCCTGGAGGGCTCGCCCGACGCAGGCAAGTCGTTGGAGGACCTGATGAAGGGAATGGACATGAACAACGCCGCCGTACGCAACAATGGCGGCGGTCACTACAACCACAGCCTGTTCTGGACGGTCATGGCCCCGCAGGCCGGCGGTACGCCGAACAGCGATCTGGCTGCCGCGATCGATGCGGCCTTCGGCTCGTTCGATGCCTTCAAGGAGAAGTTCGCTGCGGCCGGTGCCACGCGTTTCGGCAGTGGCTGGGCCTGGCTCTGTGTGCACAAAGGCGGCAAGCTCGAGGTGTGCAGCACCCCCAACCAGGACAACCCGCTTATGCCGAACACCGGCTGCGGGGGCACCCCGATCCTGGGCCTGGACGTATGGGAGCACGCCTACTACCTGCACTACCAGAACCGCCGGCCCGACTACATCGCGGCCTTCTGGAACGTGGTGAACTGGCCCGAGGTGGCCCGTCGCTACGCCGCTGGGAAGTGATGCGACGACCCCTTGGAACGGGTACCAGCGGCCGCTGGTACCCGTTCTACTTTTGTGCCATGCGGCACCGAACAGGTCTCACACGCCTGCTGCTCCTCTTGATGTGGTGCCTATGGGGATCCGTGGCGCGGGCTGGCGGACCGTTCCGGCCATTGACCCAGGTGCCATTGGTCGACTCGGTGGAGGTCCTGGTGGAGGATCAACGCCTGGTGGGAAGCGCTCTGGCCCTCTTCCTCGGGCCGTTCGGCGCGCATCGCATCTACCTCGGCACCACACCACGGGTGGCCATCATCTACGGCCTCACCTTCGGCGGCTTCGGCGTCCTGCCGCTCATCGACCTGGGCCACCTGCTGTTCAGCAAGAACCTTGAGCAATACCGGAACTCGGACAAGCTGATCATGTGGGGCAAGCCCCGGGAGCAGCTCACTCCACGGTGACGCTCTTGGCCAGGTTGCGGGGTTGGTCCACGTTGCAGCCGCGCATGACCGCGATGTGGTAACTGATCAACTGCAGGGGCACCACACTGAGCAGTGGCACCAGCGGATCGGCGGTCTCCGGGATCTCGATCACGTGATCGGCCAGGTCCTTCACCATGGTGTCGCCCTCCGTCACGATGGCGATGATCTTGCCCTTCCGGGCCTTCACCTCCTGGATGTTGCTCACGACCTTCTCGTAGCTCGCCCCCTTGGTGGCGATCACGAACACCGGCATCGCCTCATCGATCAGCGCGATGGGGCCGTGCTTCATCTCGGCGGCCGGGTACCCCTCCGCATGGATGTAGCTGATCTCCTTCAATTTGAGCGCTCCTTCCAATGCAACAGGGAAGGTGTATCCGCGACCCAGGTAGAGCGCGTTGCTCGCATCCTTGTAGATGTCCGCGATGTACTTGATCTGCGCCTCCTTCTGGAGCACCTTCTGCACCTTGTCCGGGATGGCGTCCAGCTCATTCAACAAGCGGTAGAAATTGCCGCCACTGAGGGTGCCTCGTTTCTGCCCGATCATCAGCGCCATCAGCGTGAGCACGGTGACCTGAGCGGTGAAGGCCTTGGTGCTGGCCACACCGATCTCCGGCCCTGCGTGCGTGTATGAACCCGCGTGGGTCACCCGGGCGATGCTGCTGCCCACCACATTGCAGATGCCGATGATCGTGGCACCACGTCCCTTCGCCAGTTCAATGGCAGCCAGGGTATCGGCCGTCTCCCCGCTCTGACTGATGGCGATGACGATGTCGTCCTCGTTGACGATCGGGTTGCGGTAACGGAACTCACTGGCGTACTCCACCTCCACCGGGATCCGGGCGAACTCCTCGAAGAGGTACTCGCCCACCATGCCCGCGTGCCAGCTCGTTCCGCAGCCCAGGATCAGGATGCGCTTCGCATTGACGAACTTCTGCTCGTAATCCTTGATGCCGCCGAGCACCACCTCCCCCTTGCCCAGGTTCAGGCGGCCGCGCATGCTGTCCCGGATGCTCCGCGACTGCTCGTGGATCTCCTTCAACATGAAATGGTCGTAGCCACCCTTCTCCAAGGCCTCCAGCTGCATCTCGAGCTCCTGGATGAAGGGGGTCTTCACCTGGTTCTTGATGTTGCGGATCTTCAGGCCCTTGGTCCGGTCGATCACGGCGATCTCCCCATCCTCGAGGTAGACCACGTTCTTGGTATGCTCCACGATCGGCGTGGCGTCACTGGCGCAGAAGAACTCACCCTCACCGATACCGATCACAAGCGGCGAGCTCTTGCGTGCCGCCACCATCACCTCCGGGTCCTTGCGGTCGATGACCACGATCGCATAGGCGCCGACAACGTTGGAAAGGGCCAGACGAACGGCCTCCGCCAGATCCACGTTCTCGCTCCGCTGGATGTCATCGATCAGGTGCACGAGCACCTCCGTGTCCGTATCGCTCCGGAAAACATGGCCCCGATGAACCAGCTCCTCCTTGATAGGCGCGTAGTTCTCGATGATGCCGTTGTGGATGAGGGCCAGATCGCCGCTGGTGCCCTGGTGCGGGTGGGCGTTCACATCGTTCGGCGGACCATGGGTGGCCCAACGCGTGTGGCCGATCCCGACGGTGCCCACCGTGGACCGACCATTGATATGCGACTCCAGGTCGCTCACCTTCCCCTGGCACTTGTAGATGGTCAGGGCATCACCTTCGAGCAAGGCCACGCCCGCACTGTCATAGCCACGGTATTCCAGGCGACGCAGTCCGTTGATCAGGATCGGATAGGCTTGCTTCTCTCCCAGGTAGGCGACGATCCCGCACATGTCCGTTCAGTATGTGGTAAATGTAAGGAGCAGGCGCATGGGGGTGTCCGGATGCTCCGGTCCACATAGGATCGCCCTGTTCGCGCTCACACCGGCACTGCTCGCCACGAGCACGAGCCCGTCGTTCGGAAGGGTTCCGTTCATGACCTGAGAGGCGTACCGGGTGATGTTGAAACGGTAGGTCCGTTCGTTCGCATCGTAGGTTCCGCCGATACCGGTGACGCCGTTCAACTGGTCCGCCAGAAAAACATCACTTCCATCCTCCTTGCGGAACAAGAGCAGCGTGCCGGGCGGGGTATGGAACGGATGGAAGCTCCCGCGCACCGGCACCACCAACTCGGCCTTGGACAGCACCTTGCCGGGTTCCAGGCGTTCCAGCAGATCCGGGAAACGCAAGGCTGCCCGGTAGCCCCCAAGGGTCTGGAGGTAAAGCGCCTCGCTCGGTGCCTCCTGATCGATCAGCGCATCGGAAAGCCCAGTGGTCACGGCTTGGAAGCGGTCACGTTCCACCGAGGTGTACCGCACACCGCTGGCGCTCATGATCAGGTCCAGACTCCGGAGCAGTTCGGGTTGGTTGTTCGCGTCGTGGTAATACACCGTCACCTTCGAGCTGTTACCCGTGGTGTTGAAGTAGAGGATGCCTCCCTGGTTGGGTGCCTGCGGACCGTTCTCCACGGAGACCTTGATCCCCTTGAAGAATTCCAGGAACGAAGGGTTGTCCACGAGGGCGGATGTTCCGAACGCGTTCAGGAACCGATCGGCGAGATCCAGCCGCAGCGGGATCCGCACCTGAGGAACCACCGTGTCGTTGGCAAGGATCACATTACCGGTCGGATCCGGCGTGATCTCCCCTCGATGCAAGGCGACAAGATCATCGGCGAACACCTCCGGCCGGTCATTCGAGTGATAGACCGTATCGACCGAGAGGGACGCACTGAGTTCCTGCACCACGAAACGCTGGCGGCTGAGGTCACCATAATGGGTTGCCGATGGTTCGAACGCAAGTGCCAGAACGATGCTGTCCGCGACAAGGCCGCTATTGTCCTGTCCTTGACCGATGTTGTTCGCTGTGAGCCGGAGCTGGGCGACCAAACTGGCCTTCAACGCACCGAAGTCCGGGTCCACGTACGAGCCTACCAGGTTCCGCGAGAGTCCACTGGTCTGCACCGCGCTGTCCTGAAAGGTGAACGCATGCATCGCGGCGGTATCGGCGGCAAGACCGAGGGGTTGGCCGGGCAACAGTTCAAGACCGAGATCATCATCGGGCTTGCGGCAGCCATGAAGGACGGCGATGCCGAGGCACGCCAGCAGCAACCTGGATGACAGGCCTGCGGGCCGGTGCGGAAAAGGCGCGGTCACCGGATCAAACGAGGGCTTCCTCCAGGATGGTCTGGTAGAACTCGGCGTGGGC
>Ga0116143_10003871_pt1 | contig 14742 bp, 5 predicted proteins | sample AD_UKC034_MetaG_FD_89745 | JGI IMG/M metagenome (GOLD analysis project Ga0116143, IMG submission 89745) | Active sludge microbial communities of municipal wastewater-treating anaerobic digesters from USA - AD_UKC034_MetaG | ecosystem: Engineered > Bioreactor > Anaerobic > Digestate | place: USA...
CGCAGCGCGGTCGATGACGGCCAGGCCGACGTGGTGGCCAGCGCCGCGGAGCTGCCGGGCCGCATCCTCAGCTACCTACAACACCTGCCGACACTTGACGCGCCGCCCACCCCCCAGACGACGGACACCAACCAGAGCGGACTGGAGAAGGTGCTGGTGCTCCTGCGCGCGCGCACCGGGCATGATTTCTCGCTCTACAAAAAGAGCACGCTGTATCGCCGCATCGAGCGCCGCATGGGGCTGCACCAGCTCGCCCACATCGGCGACTACGTGCGCTACCTGCGCGACAACCCGCAGGAGGCCGACCTCCTGTTCAAGGAGCTGCTGATCGGCGTCACCCGCTTCTTCCGCGACCCCGAGGTCTGGAAGCAGTTGCGCACCGAGATCCTGCCCGCGCTGCTGGCCGCCCACCCCGAGGGCGCCGTCCTGCGGGCATGGACGGCCGGCTGCTCCACCGGCGAGGAGGCCTACTCGCTCGCCATCGTCTTCCGCGAGCTGCTGCAGGCGCTCGCGCCCGCGGCGCGCTTCAGCCTGCAGATCTTCGCCACCGACCTCGACCATGACGCCATCGACAGGGCGCGCACCGGCATCTATCCCGCCAACATCGCCGCCGATGTCGGCGAGGAACGCCTGAAGCGGTATTTCGTGCAGGACGATCACGGCTATCGGGTGAGCAACGAGATCCGCGAGATGGTCATCTTCGCGCCGCAGAACCTGGTGATGGACCCACCCTTCACCCGCCTCGACCTGCTGAGCTGCCGCAATCTGCTGATCTACCTCGAGGCCGAACTGCAGAAGAAGCTGCTGCCGCTGTTCCACTACAGCCTCAACCCCGGCGGCGTCCTGATCCTGGGGAGCGCCGAGACCATCGGCGACGCGACCGACCTGTTCGCACCCCTGCCCGGGCGCACCCGGCTCTACCTGCGCCGGGACCACGACGCGCGCAGCGAGCTGATGGGTTTTTCGACGGCCTTCGCGCGCCAGCGCGCAGCCGCCGCAGTGTTGCCGACGTCGACCACGGCCACCGAGCCCGCGTCGCTGTCTGCCCCAAACCTGCAGGCCCTCACCGAGGCCGAGCTCCTGTTGCACCACTGCCCGGCTGCGGTCCTCACCAGCGCCAAGGGCGACATCGTCTACATCAGCGGCAGGACCGGAAAGTACCTCGAGCCGGCCGCCGGCAAGGCCAACCTGAACATCTTCGCCATGGCACGCGATGGTCTGGGCAGCGCCGTGCATTCGGCCTTTGCCAAGGCCCTGCGCCAGCAAACGCAGGTGACCCTGAACGCCCTGCGGGTCGGGACCAACGGCGGAACACAGTACGTCGACGTCAGCGTGCAGGCGCTCACCACTGCGGATGCCACACGCGCCATGGTGCTGGTCGTGTTCCGCGACGTCGCCCCGCCCGTCACGACGCTCCAGGAGGTCGCGCCCGACCCCATCGGCGTCCATCGCGCCCGCCTGAGCGCGGCCGAAAAGGAGCTGGCGCAGTGCCGCGACGAGCTGCACATCACCCGCGAGGAGATGCAAAGCTCGCAGGAGGAGCTCAGGGCGGCGAACGAGGAGTTGCAGTCCACCAACGAGGAACTGCAGAGCACGAACGAAGAGCTGACCACCTCCAAGGAAGAGATGCAGTCGATGAACGAGGAGCTGCAGACGGTCAACCACGAGCTCCAGGCCAAGGTGGACGAGCTGTCGCAGGCCAGCGACGACATGAAGAACCTGCTCAACAGCACCGACATCGCCACCCTGTTCCTCGACGAGGACCTCAGGGTGCGCCGCTTCACGGACCAGACCACGAGCATCATCAAGCTGATCCCGAGCGACGCCGGCCGCCCCGTCACCGACCTCGTCACCGAGCTGGAATACCCGCAACTGGCCGATGATGTGCGTGAGGTGCTGCGCTCGCTGATCTTTCGCGAATGCCACGTACCGGCACGCGACGGGCGCTGGTTCACCGTGCGCATCATGCCCTACCGCACCCAGGACAACCGCATCGACGGCGTGGTGATCACCTTCGTCGACGTAAGCGCGGCCCACGCCCAGGAAGAGACCTTGCGCGAGGCGCTGGCAGCGCTGCAGGGCCGCTTCGCGGAGCAGACCGAGGCGCTGGACCGCGCGAAGGCGCTGGAAGAGGTGCTGACGAAGGCCCAGCGCATCCTGGAAAAGCGTCTCGGAGACCTGAGCACATGATCACGCCGGGCCCGTCCCCCCCGGACACCGAGCGCACGCGACGCCTGCTGCACGAACTCGAGGTTCATCAGATCGAACTCGAAATGCAGAACGAGGAGCTGCGCAAGTCACGCGCGCTGGTCGAGGCCGCGCTCGCGCGCTACACCGAACTCTATGACTTCTCCCCGCTGGCCTACTTCAGCCTCGATCGCAAGGGGACGATCCTCCAGACCAATCTGGCCGGCGCCAGGCTGCTGGGTGTCGAGCGTGCGCGCCTCACCCGGGGGCAATTGGGGGCCTTCATCGCCCCCCACGACCTGCCCGGCCTGAATGCTTTTCTGGGCCAGGTGTTGGACGCTCGGCCGGCGCCCGCCCGTGAGTTACGCCTGGCCGGCAACCATGAACCTCCACGCATCGTGAGCATCGAGGCCACCCTGGCCCACGACGGGCTCGGCTGCAACGCGGTCGTCACCGACATCACCACGCTCAAGGCGCAACAGCAGCAGCTCGAGCGCATCGCGCATTACGACCTGCTCACCAACCTGCCCAACCGCGTGCTGCTGGCCGACCGACTGCAGCACGCCATGCTGCAATGTCAGCGCCGCGGGCGCTCGCTCGCAGTGGCCTATCTCGACCTCGATGGCTTCAAGGAGGTCAATGACCGCCATGGGCACAAGGTCGGCGACGACCTGCTGGTGATCCTCGCGCAACGCATGAAGGCGGCCCTACGCGGGGGCGACACCTGGCCCGCATCGGCGGCGACGAGTTCGTCGCCGTGCTGGTCGACCTCGAACACCTGCGGGACTCCACGCCGATGCTCGTCCGCCTGCTGGCGTCCGCTTCGGCACCGGTTTCGCTGGCCGGCACCACGCTCCAGGTGTCCGCCAGCATCGGCGTGACGCTCTACCCGGAGGACGCCACGGATGCCGACCATCTGCTGCGTCATGCCGACCAGGCGATGTACCGGGCCAAGCAGGCCGGCCGCAATCGCTATTGCTTGTTCGACGTGCAACGGAGCGCCTGACGCCCTCCGCGCCTTATGTGCGCCAGGAGACCGACGCCCGCCACCCAAGCGTCGATAGTGAGTCCTGCACACATGAGAACGGAGGATTCCATGCTCTACACCATCGCCGTCATATTGCTCATCCTGTGGCTGCTCGGATTGGTCACCTCGACCACCATCGGCGGCTTCATCCACGTCCTGCTGGTGATCGCGATCGTCGTCGTCCTGCTTCAGGTCATCAACGGACGCCGCCTCTGACCCGCAAGGCTCAGGCCAAAGCCGCGAAAGATACGCGCCAGGCGCCATAATTCCGGTCTTTCAGGTGACCCCTGAACTGCACCGGAGGCGTCGAGCATGCCCAATCTGCGCTGGTTGATCACCGAACTCGCCCGCCGCCTGTGGGTGCGGGCGAGTATCTTTGCCGTGGCCGGCATCTTTACCGCCATCATCGGCATTGCCCTCGCACCCCTGATTCCCGCCGACTGGTCGGGCAGGATCGGCGCCGACTCGGTCGGCAACGTACTCGACATCCTGGCCTCGAGCATGCTGGCGGTAACGACGTTCTCGCTGGCGACCATGGTGTCGGCCTATGCCAGCGCGTCGAGTGCGACCACCCCGCGAGTGGCCGAGTTGCTGATCCAGGACAGCAGCGCGCAGAATGCCCTCGCGACCTTCGTCGGCAGCTTTCTGTTCAGCCTGGTGGGTATCATCGCGCTCAATGCCGGCGTGTATGGCGACAGCGGGCGCGTGGTGCTTTTCGTCGGCACGATCGGCGTCATCGCCGTCATCGTCATCACCTTGCTGCGCTGGATCGACCTGCTCGCGCGCTTCGGCCGGGTGGGCGACGCCATCGACCGCGTCGAAGCCGCGGCCATCCATGCCATGCGCGCACGCTGGAAGCACCCCTGCATCGGCGCGCGCATGCGGGCCGGGCCGGCGCCGACGGTCGCTGCGGTCAGCAGCGCGAAGATCGGCTACGTTCAGCACATCGACGTCGAAGCGCTGGAGCGGGTGGCGGCTTTGGGCGGCGGCGAGATCCACGTCGAGGCCCTGCCGGGCGCCTTCGTCGATACGGCAAGACCGATCGCATGGCTCGACTTCGCCCCGGATGACGATGCCGTGCAGGCGGTGCGCGCCGCCTTCAATGTCGGCGCCCGGCGCTCGTTCGACCAGGACCCGCGCTTCGGTCTCATCGTGCTGTCGGAGATTGCGGCGAAGGCGCTCTCCCCCGCCATCAACGACCCCGGCACCGCGATCGCAACGATGGCCGCACTGGTGCGCGTGCTCGCGATCCTGGTCGAGCCCCGTCACGAGGACTGCGAGATCTTCTACCCCCACGTATTCATTCCGGTGCTGGCGGTCGACGATCTGTTCAACGACGCCTTCTCGCCGGTTTCCGAATCCGGCGCCGGCACGCTCGCGGTCGGCATCCGGCTGCAGAAGACCCTGCACGCCCTGGCCGCGCTCGATCACCCCGAGTTTCGCAACGCAGCACGCCATCAGTCGGCGCTTGCCGTGGCACGCGCCCGTCACGCGATCCCCCTCGCCGCCGATGTCGCGAGGCTGGAGCAGGTGTCGGCGACGATCTGAGCTCCGCTGCCGCGGCGCGGGTCGATCGCAATGCCGACGGACGCCCCGGGCCGCCGGGAACCATGCGCCCACCCTTCCGTCGCAGGCGTGCGGCGGGTGCGCATGTGCACGAGAAGCGTGGGGCGGGCGTGCCGAACTGGGTAGGATCGCGGGAATCTTTTCCAACCTTCCCGTGCCCCCAATTCGACATGAACAATCGGATTGCCCTCAGCCAGCTCCCACAAACCACCCTCTTCCGCAAAGGCGACGTGTTCGTGCTCTTCGGCGAACTGTTCGGCCGCGGTTACGCCAGCGGCCTTGTCAATGAAGCACGCCAGGCGGGCTTGGAGATCGTCGGCATCACCGTCGGGCGGCGCGACGAGAACAACGCGCTGCGCCCGCTCAACGACGAAGAGCTGGCCACGGCCGAGGCCGGGCTGGGCGGCAGAATCATCAACGTCCCCCTGATGGCCGGTTTCGACCTCGATGCGCCGGCGGGCGAACCCACGCCGACCGATCTGCTCAACAAGATAACGCTGAAGACCTGGGAGCAGGACACGCTCGACTGGGCCCATATCGACAAGTGCCGCGCGCTCGGCACCCGGCGTTTCCGCGCTGCGGTGGCGGAAGCCATGGCCGTGCTCGACGGCATGATCGGTGAGGACCGCAACGTGCTCTTCGCCCACACCATGGCCGGCGGCATCCCCAAGGCCAAGGTCTTCATGGTGATCGCCAATCGCATCTACAAGGGGTCGGGCGACCGCTTCATGTCGTCCCGGACCCTGCTCGACAGCGACTTGGGCAAGCTGATCCTGCAGAACTTCGATGAAGTCTCGGCCAACACCTTCCAGCATCTGATCGAAGGCAGCGCGGCGATCCGTGCTCGCGTCGAAACCTCCGGCGGCCAGGTCCGCTTCACCGCCTACGGCTATCACGGCACCGGAATCCTCATCGACGACCGCTACCAGTGGCAGACCTACACCAACTACACCCAGGGTTACGCCAAGATGCGCCTCGAGCGCATTGCCGAGGCAGCGTGGGCGCAAGGCATCAAGGCCACGGTCTATAACTGCCCCGAGATCCGCACCAACTCGACCGACGTCTTTGCCGGCGTGGAGCTGCCGCTGATCTCGCTCCTGTACACGTTGAAGAAGGAAGGCGGCGGCGCATGGGCCGAGTCGCAGTGGCAGGCCTGCCGCGAGCGCCTGGCAGAGGGCTTCAGCCTGGAGGACGTGCTGCACAAGATCGACGCCTTCCAGGGCAGCGAGGTCATGCGGGCGTTCCGCGACTTTGCGGCTTGGCCGATGCCCAACAGCCCCGCCCAGGCCGAGCTGCAGATACGTACCTCGGACGAAATCGTGCAGATGCACAAGGACCGCAAGGCCCTGATCACCGATCTCCTCAGCGGTCTCGTCCTCGAGGCTAGCGGCGCCCTGATCTTCCGCAAATCGTCGGCGCCCTCGGGCCCGGTGCTGTGGCTCAACCACGACATCGTTGCCCGGCAACTGAACCAGCTCCACGCCTGAGCGCGCTCGAAGGGGACGTCGGGCGCGTTGGGGCGCGGCACGCAGCGGTGCGCCGCGCCCGTGAAGCTATCTTTTGCCGACGCCGGTTTTCCGCGCTCCATAGGCCTATAGTGGGGAGGGGCCGACATTCGCCGGTCCGCGTCAGGAGCACGACCATGAACAAGATCCGAAAGAGCAACAAGGAAACCAAGAAACAGCCGGCCCTCGACCCGAAGGAAAAGAAAGCCGCCAAGCAGGCCAAGAAGCACGCCAACGACGCCGCTCCGCTGATCACCCCGCGTTGAACCGGGCGCACGCCACCTGCGTGCCCAACCCTGTGTATCTCCTGCGCGCCCGCGCCGGGCGCGCTGCGCTCAGGCCCCGCCGCCCAGGCCTGCGGCCTCGGCCTTGCGCCACACCTCCACCTCGACCCGATGCTCGCGCTGATCTTCCACCAGCGTAATGCTGCGGTCAGCCAGTTCCACCCCATCGAGCCTCACGCGCTGAAGACCGCCCGCCGCATCGCCGCGGGCGGGCAGTTGCACGATGAGGATGTGGTAGACGGTTTCCCGATAACGGTAGTGAAGCCTGAGCTGCGGCCACTCGGCCGGCAGGTTCGGCATGAAGCATAGCCGATCGCCTTCCACGCGTAGCCCAAGCAGCGACTCCATCATCAGCCGGTACATCCAGCCTGCCGAGCCGGTGTACCAGCTCCAGCCCCCGCGCCCGGTGTGCGGCGCGCGCGCATAGACATCTGCAGCAACGACGTAGGGCTCCGCCTTGTAGACGTCGATCGCCTGGGGCGAGCGCGCGTGGTTCACCGGATTGATGATGCGCAGCAGTTCCCACGCCCGCTCGCCGTCGCCGAGAGCGGCAAAGGCCATCGCCGCCCAGATCGCACCGTGGGTGTATTGGCCGCCGTTCTCGCGCACGCCCGGCACGTAGCCGCGGATGTGGCCGGGGTCGAGACTGGCGCCACTGGCGCCGGCGCCATCGAGCCGGGCGCTGTCGAAGGGCGGGTCGAGCAACTGGACGAGGCCGTCGGCGCGCCGTACGAGGTGTTCGTCGACCGCCTGCATCGCCCGCCGCGAGCGCGCCTCGTCGGCAACGCCCGCCAACACCGACCAGCTCTGCGAGATCGAATCGATGCGGCATTCCGCGCCCTGCGCCGAACCGAGCACCGTGCCGTCGTCGAACCACGCGCGGCGGTACCAGTCGCCGTCCCAGGCGTGCTGCTCGATGCGCTGGCGCAGTGCTGCGCCCTCGCCGCGGCAGAAGCCGGCGAAATCATGATCGCCGCGGTTGTCTGCCAGGTCGGCGAATCGCCCCAGCACCTCGCACAGGAAGAAGCCCAGCCACACGCTCTCGCCCCGGCCCTGGATGCCGACGCGGTTCATGCCGTCGTTCCAGTCGCCCGAGCCCATCAGGGGCAGGCCGCGCTCGCCGAAGCGCAGGCCGTGGCGGATGGCGCGCACGCAGTGCTCGTAGAGGCTGGCCTCGTCGCTCGAGCGCATGGGCAGGTCGTAGTAGGAGTCCTCCTCGGGCAGGACCGGCCGCCCCTCGAGGAAGGGCTGGCGCTCGTCGAGCACGCCGGTGTCGCCGGTGGTGCTGACGTAGCGACACACCGCCAGCGGCAGCCACAGGTAGTCGTCCGAACACTGGGTGCGCACGCCGCGCCCCGCGGGCGGGTGCCACCAGTGCTGCACGTCGCCCTCGATGAACTGGCGACTCGCGCACAGCAGCAGATGCGCGCGCACCAGCCCGGGTTCCGCATGGACCAGCGCCATCGCGTCCTGCAACTGATCGCGAAAACCGAAGGCGCCGCCCGATTGGTAGTAGCCGCTGCGCGCCCACATCCGGCACGCCAGGGTCTGGTACATCAGCCAGCCATTGGCGAGTACATCGAGCGCAGGCTCGGGAGTCTCGACCTGCACCGCACCGAGGGTGTGATTCCAGCGCTGCCACACCGCCTCGAGCGCCGTGCGCGCGGCTTCCGCACCGCGGAACCGGCGCACGAGCACACTGGCCTCGTCGGCGTTGCGGCCGACGCCGAGGCGGAACACGATCTCGCCTGCCTGCCCGGCTGGCAGATCGACCGTGACCTGGATCGCCCCGCACGGGTCCAGCCCCGCCCCCACCGTGCCCGACAGGCGCGATCGCCCCAGGGCCGCAGGATGGCGCAGGCTGCCGTTGCGACCGACGAATTCGGCACGGTCGCCGCTCACCCTGCGGGTCGGATCATCGACATCGAAGAAGGCCACACGCTCGGCGAACTCGGCATTGAAGGGATTGCGCGCCAGCAATGCGCCGCTGGCGGAGTCGATTTCCGTGCTGACGTGCATGGCCGACTTCGCCCGCAGGTCGCCCAGCACCCATTCGACGTACGCAGTCGCCGACAGCCGACGCGGCCGTCCGGACTCGTTGCGCAGCTTTAACACCGAGAACTTGATCGCGGCATCGGTGGCGACATACACCCACAGCTCGGAGACGATGCCATGCACCCGCGTCTCGAAGACGCTGTAGCCAAAGCCGTGGCGGATCACGTACGTGGCCTCGGCCCGCATCGGCTGCGGCGTCGGCGACCACGACTCGCCGCTGTCCTCATCACGCAGGTAGAGCGCTTCGCCGCCCGCATCGCTGACCGGGTCGTTGTCCCACGGCGTCAGGCGGAACTCGTGCGCGTTCTCGCCCCACGTGTACGCCGCCCCGCGCTCCGACACCACGGTGCCGAAGGACGTATTGGCGAGCACGTTCACCCACGGCGCGGGCGTGACCTGCCCGGGCGCGAGCGTGATCACGTACTCGCGCCCGTCGGCGGTGAAGCCGCCCAAGCCGTTGCCCAGGATCAGATCGGTGCGCGGCGCCGGCCCCGACACGCCCGCAGCCCCTGAAGTCGTCGTCCCGGGACTGTCGGACGCAAGCGCCAGCGCATCGCTGCGCCGGGGCCGGAAGGCCGGCTCGCGCACCCTGGCCGGAGCTGGCTGGTCGAGCTGCTCGGCGAGGGTGCCGCGCGCATCGGAGAGCACCGCCCGCGCCACCGACTGCAGCAGGATGCGGTCTTCGCTGGCGATCTGCTCGGCCATGCGCACGAAGATGCCGCCCGGCCGGTCGATCACGCTCGCGCCCACGCCAGACGCGATCAAACCCATGATCTCGTCCTGCAGGCGCTGACGGTAGCCGACGTGCTCCTCGTTCCAGATCACCAGATCCACCGCCAGCCCCTTCAGCCGCCAGTAGGCGTGGGCCTGCACCAGTTGGCGGACGAGATCGAGGTTGGCCGTGTCGGCGATCTGCAGCAGCACGATCGGCAGGTCGCCCGAGATCGCATACCCCCACAGCCCGGACTGGCCGCGATGGTTGCGCACCAGCACGCTGGCATCGGCGCGGCGCGCGGCGTTGGCGTAGAGCACCGCGCTCGCCAGGCGAGCGTGCAACTGGGCGTCGGCGTCGCTCAGGTCGAGCTGGCGCAGCACGACCTGGCTGTGCGTCCACGACAGCTCGAAGACGCGGTCGGCGAGGTGGCGGTCCTGGTACTTGTCGATCAGGCACTCGGCCACCTCGCGGCGCTCGGCGATGCCGGTGACGATGTCGATCATGGCGGTCTGGTCAGGCTCGAGGGTGACCGTGCAGCGGATGGCCACGATCGGGTCGAGCACCGAGCCCTCGCTGTCGGACAGCGGCCCCGCGGCGCGCATCGCCAGTGGCTCCGCGGTGCTGGCATTGCGGCCGATGAAGCGTGCGCGATCGGTCTCGTAAGACACCGTGCCCGGCCCGGCCTTGGAACCAGGCTCAGCCCCAACCCCGGACGCCACTCCGGACGCCTGCGGGCGCACCACCATCAGATGGAACATCCACGGCGCCTGCTCGTCGCGCGAACGCGGCCGGCGGGTGCACAGGATGGCCTGGCGGGCGCGCACGATCTCGGTCTGCACGAACAGGCTGCTGAACGCCGGATGCAAGGCGTCGGTGGCCGGTGGTGCGATCACCACCTCGGCGTAGCTGGTGAGCTCGAGCTGTCGGCGCTGGCCCGAGCGATTGGTGAGGCGCACCCGGCGCAGCTCGATGTCGTCCTCTGGCGAGACGACGATCTCGGTGTAGGTCTCGATCTGGTCCACCCTGCCTACGTCCACCCTGTCGCCGCCCTCCCCTGCGCTGCCCTCGCTCGAGCTCCCGTCACCGAGCACGTCGTGGCGGCGGAACTCGGCGCGGCCTTCGGAAAAGATCGCCTCGTAGACGGCCGATGGCTTCAGCGTGGGCTGGCAGGTGGTCGACCACACCTGCCCGGTGCCCAGTTCGCGCAGGTAGCAGAACGCGCCACGGTTGTCACAGGTGCCGTCTTCGCGCCAGCGCGTGAGCGCGAGCTCCTTCCACCGGCTGTAGCCGCCACCGGCGTTGCTGAGCATGACGTGGTAGCGCCCGTTGGACAGCAACTGAACCTCGGGCATCGGCGTGTGCGGCGTGTCGAAGAAGCGGATCGGTGGTTCCTCAGCGGGCGCCGCCGAGTGCATCTCGGCGAGCTGGGCAGTGTGCGGAAACAGTTCGGTCGCGCGCGGGATGCGTTCCTGCAGCAGCAGCAGCGCCGACTGGAACTCCCGATCGGCCTCGAAGCGGCGCTGCATGGGGCGCGCCAGCACGAGGGAGGCGAGCGCGAGCAGCGTCATGCCCTGATGGTGCGCCATGAACGAGCGCACCACGACGCATTCCTGCCCGCGCCGCTGGCGCGCCGGCGTGTAGTCGATGGCTTCGAACAGGCCGAAGCGGCCCATGAAGTCTGCCGCGGCCAGGCGCTGCAGATTGGCGCACGCCTCCTCGGGCGCCACCATCAGCGCCAGCGCCGAGGCGTAGGGTGCGACCACCAGGTCGTCGGCCAGGCCGCGCTTGAGTCCCAGACCGGGGACGCCGAAGGCACGGTACTGGTAGTTGAGGTGCACATCCACCGTGTTGTAGCCGGACTCCGAGATGCCCCAAGGCACGCCGCGCTGGCGGCCATACTCGATCTGGCGCGCCACTGCCGCCCGGCAGGTCTGGTCCAGCAAGGTGTCGTCGTAGGTCGGCATCACCAGCAGCGGCATCAGGTACTCGAACATCGACCCGCTCCACGACAGCAGCGCCGGCTCGCCCGCGGTGCGGGTCAGCAGGCGGCCAAGGGCGAACCAGCTCTCTTGCGGGATCTGCCCCTGGGCAATGGCGACGAAGGTGCTCAGGCGTGCTTCGGACGCCAGCAGGTCGTAATAGCTCGCATCGACACGCTGTTCCGCCACGTTGTAGCCGATGGTGAACAAATGGCGGGCGTGGTCGTACAGGAAGCCGAACTCCATATGCCCCAGCTCGCCGGCCTGCATGGCCAGTGTGTCGATGGTCGCGAGACGCTCGCGGGCACGCGCACCGGCGATGACGAGCTGGCGCTGCAACGCGCTCAGCCAGGCATGGCGGGGCGCAGTCGCGGCCGCGGACGCCGCCAGCGCCAGGCGATCGGCGATGAGCGGTGCGCAGCGCACGTCCACGCTCGCGAGCTCCAGCAGGGTCGGAATCGGCGCGTCCGGACCGATCGGGGCGAGCGCGCCGGCGAGCTCGGCGCCAAGCTCGCCAGCAAGCTCTGCCTCCAGCCCCGGCGGAAGCGGCGCAAGGCTCAGCCAGGGGGCAAGGAAATCGACTTCATCCAGCACCGCACGGCACTGGCCCGCGAGCGCCCGGGGCCATTCGCCCCCGGCGCCCTCGGGCGCGCGCGTCTCCCGCTGCAGCACGTTGTCACCCTGTGCGCTGTCGCCCTGCATGTTCTCGCCCCCTGGGCGCTCGCCCGCTGCGGGGACCAGCACCTCCGCGAGACCGGCCAGTGCCGCCAGACTGGCCCGCAGCGCCGCGAGGGCCATGGTCGGCGTACCGGCCGCGCCCGCCAGCGCCTGGCCAAATGCCGCCAGGCGATCCGGCGCGATATCGGAGTCCGCCTCGACGATGGCGAAGGTGTCACGCACGCCCTCGAGCAGCCGCGCCGGCACGATCGGGTCGGTGCCGAGCGCGCGCAGGCCTGCCTGCAGCGTGATGAGGTGGCCGGCAAGGTTGCCGCTGTCCACCGTGGACACATAGAGCGGCGGCATCGGCTGCAGCGTGCGCGTGTCGTACCAGTTGTAGAAGTGCCCGCGGTGGCGCTCCAACCCGGCCAGGGTGTGCAGGGTATCGGCCGTGCGCTGCACGACGCCGCCGGCGGTGAGATAGCCGAAATCGTAGGCGGACAGGTTCGCCAGCAGGGCCATGCCGATGTTGGTGGGCGAGGTGCGGTGGGCGACCAGGCCCACGCGATATTCCTGGAAGTTGTCCGGCGGCAGCCAGTGGTCGAGGGGACCGACGAAGGTGTCGAAGAAGGCCCAGGTCCGGCGCGACAACACGCGCAGGAATCGAAGCTGTTCGAGCGAGAGCTCCACCACCGGGCGGGCGAGCGGCCGACTGATCCACCACGCGATGGCGGGCGATGCGAACCACAGCAGCAGTACGGGAAGCGCCGCACCGAGGGCGGCGGGATTCGTCAGCGCAAGCAGGGAAACCACGGCGCCAGAGAGCGTCGGCCCCATCCACATCGCGCGCAGCACGCTGGCGAAGCCATGGGCGCCACGCTGGGCCGAGGCCCGCTCGGCCTCGCTGGAGGGGTTCCACTCCAGCAGCCGTCGGTGCGACACCGCCATGCGCCACACGCTGCGCAGGATCGCATCCAGACTGAACCAGGCCTCGTGCGGCAGGCAGGCCAGTTCGAACGCCACCTGTCCGCCGCGGCGCGCCGCCGCGATTCTTGCCGCGGTCACGTGCTGCAGCCAGCTCACCTCCTGCGGCTTGTGCACGAACCCGTGCAGCGTCGCGAGCACCGACGGCAGCAGTACGATGGCGATCACCGACAGCGTCCACGTCCATGCCACGCCGGGTACGATCCAGCCCAGCACCAGCAGCAGCACCAGCGCCGCGGGGACGAGGCTGCGGCGCAGGTTGTCGAACAGCTTCCAGCGCGACAGGGCCGACAGCGGATTGGGCTCGCGACAGGGGGCCCGGGTTTCGCCACCCTCGCCGGCCGTGGGCTCGGCGCACTGCACCGGCACGGGCGACCGCAGCCACGCGATGAGCTGCCAGTCGCCACGAATCCAGCGCTGACGGCGGCTCACGTCCGTGCCGTAGCGCGCCGGATAGTCCTCGTAGAGCGACACGTCGCTGAGCAGCCCGGATCGCGCATGGCAGCCCTCGAGCAGGTCGTGACTGAGGATGCGATCTGGCGGCAGACGGCCGCCGAGGCAGTGTTCGAACGCTTCGACATCGTAGATGCCCTTGCCGACGAAGGAGCCTTCGCCGAAGAGGTCCTGGTACACGTCCGACACCGCCCGCGTGTACGGATCGACTCCCGATTCACCACCATTCAAGCGCGCATAGCGGGAGCGGCTGGCGCCCGGCAGGCTGATCGCCACCGCGGGCTGCAGGATGCCGTAGCCGGCAACGACACGGCGCGTGAGCCGATCGTGCTGCGGGCGGTTGAGCGGGTGCGCCATGGCCGCCACCAGCACCCGACCCACATCGCGCGGCAACTGGGTATCGGTGTCGAGGGTGATGACGAACTTCACCCCGGACAGCGCAGCGGTATCGCCCACCACGCACGCGAAGCCCGCGCCCCGGGCAGCGGGAATGCCGCGCAGCAGCGCGTTGAGCTCGGCGAGCTTGCCGCGCTTGCGCTCATGCCCCATCCACACGCCTTCCTTCGGGTTCCAGCGCCGCGGGCGATGGAAGAGGAAGAAGATGTCGCCAGCGGCATTGGGCCGGCCATCGCCATATTTGCGGTTGAGCGCATCGATGCTGAGGCGCGCGCGCTCGACCAGCGCGGCATCTTCAGGCAGCGACTGCTGGCGGGCGTCGAGCAGGTCGGTGAGCAGGCCAAAATGCAGGCTGTCGTCGCGATTGGCCAGGAAGCGTACTTCCAGCGCCTCGACCAGCTCGTCGACGTTGTCCGCACTGGTAAGCATGGTCGGCACCACCACCAGCGTGCGCCACTGCGGCGGGATGCCGACCGAGAAGTCCATGCGTGGCAGCGGGTGCGGCGTCGCCAGCAGCGTAGCCAGCCAATTCACCAGGGCTGCGCCCAGCCGGCTCGCGGCGAGCAGCGCAAGGGGGGCAGCTGCCGCGGCCAGCAGCCAAGCCCCTCCTCCGCCCACCGCAGCATCCTCCGCGACGCGGGCGTGCAAGGGCCAGAGCAAGCCGACGGCGATGGCGATACTCAACAGCGCGATGGCGCCGAGATAGAGAGCCAGCGGGCAACGCCGCGCCCGAGCCCTCAACGCCGCGCGCCGGGATGGACGAAAGGCGACCGCGCGCTCGAGCGCCGGCCGGCCCTTGTCGATGAGATAGAAGCCGACGTGCCCGGCGCGGGCTGACGCGTCGCCTTTCTCCTCCGCATCCTCCGCGCGATCCCCTGCCTGCTCACCCGCCGGGATAGCGCCACCCGCCAGCACTACCGCCTGGTGCGCCACC